>Ga0268266_10000935_pt1 | contig 37233 bp, 49 predicted proteins | sample KBSS13metaG_FD_190356 | JGI IMG/M metagenome (GOLD analysis project Ga0268266, IMG submission 190356) | Switchgrass rhizosphere microbial communities from Kellogg Biological Station, Michigan, USA - KBS S1-3 metaG (SPAdes) (version 2) | ecosystem: Host-associated > Plants > Roots > Rhizosphere...
GCGGACAACCGCTGGTGAACGATGCAATGAAGAACGCATTAAGTCTGCAGAGCGACGGCTTTCGTGCGGTGGTGAACAACGTACGCGATGTGCTGCAGCCGGCCGCGTCAACGCCGACGCCGAATCCGATGGACGATTTGATGCGGCAGTTCATGGCCGCCGCGATCGCCAAGATGATGAATCCTGCTAGCCCGATCGAAGAATTTTCCAAGATGATCACCGCGGTGAAAACGCTCGGGCTTGATGGCGGAGGCAGTCATTCCAGTATTGGCGTGGAGCTGGTGCGAACGGCCGCGCAAGCGTTGCCGCAAATCGTGGAAGGCGTGAAAGCCTACACTGGAGCGGTGAAGGCGCAGGCTGATGTGCAAATGCTTGCGATGCAGCGTGGCGTGCAGCCTGGTGCTCCGGCAGCGCCTGCACCCGTGGCAGCTCCGCCGCCGGCGAATGTAGTGGAGATGCCGCCGCCGGCAACTCCGGCGCCGGATGCTGCAACGCCGCAAAAAGCTCAGGAGGTTTCCGTGGTAGTGACGATTGACGACATTGAGCGTCATATCGCGATGTTGATCGTGCGCGAGAGTTTGCCAGTTCGCGACGCTGCCGACTCCTGCTTGGATTACATCGAGACCGTTTCGCCACAGCAGCTCTATCCATACGTTTGCAGCTTGGATGAGGCAAATCTAACCGCGTTCATTAAGAGCCGGCCGATTCTTTCGCAGGTCGTAGGCCATGTACGCTTCAACGACTTCGTGAAAGCCATTGTTGAGCTCACCCGCCCTGCCGCCAGTGACTCCGCAAGCACACCCCCGCAGTCGCCCGCCTAAATTCCGGTTGACTCTGGTGGAATGTTTTTGTGTACACTCCGAAACGTTCCACCGGAACAACTAAAGATTTTCTGAGGGTAACCCTGCATGTCCAGTGTCCCGATTAACCGCGCCACAACACGACTCTCGTCCGATCTAGCAGAAAAACTTCCGTCAAACATAGAAGCCGAACGAAGTGTGCTCGGCGCAATCCTGATCGACAACTCGACGCCGAACGGGATGCTGAAGCAAGCGCGCGACGGTGGATTGACGCCGGAAGATTTCAGAGTGCCACAGAACCAGCGGATTTTTCGCAACATGCTCTACCTGGACTCGACGGGACAGCCGGTGGAAGTTGTGAGCTTGGTGGAGAATCTGCAGCAAAACAGGGAACTGGACCAGGCGGGCGGAGCGGAATACGTCGGCACCTTGATGGACGGAATGCCGCGGCTGACCAACCTGGGCTACTACGTGAAGATCGTCAAAGAAAAATCTCGCCTGCGCCAGATGGTCTACTTCGCGCAAAAGCTGCAGCAGGATGCGATCACGGGATTTTCAAATTCGGAGTACTTGTCAGCAGAAATGGAAACCTTCGCCAAACAGCCATCCAGTGGCGATAACCCCGCAGTGGTCGTGAGCTGCAAGGAACTTCTGGATTTGCAATTGGCCAAGGCGGATCCGCTGATCGATCCACTGCTGACACGCGGCGGCACTTCCATGCTTTTCTCCTGGGCAGGCCTGGGGAAGAGCTGGATTGCTACCGAGCTGGCCTACCGTATCGCACAGGGCATCGGGACTATTTTCGATGGGCACCGAGGCATGGGCGGTCACTGGCCACTTTTTGGCCCGCTAAAAACTTTGTACCTCTATGGCGAAATGCACGGCGAGAAAATTCGCGAGCGCCTGATCTTGATTGCCAGGGGTAACAAGATGGACATGCCCGAAAATCTCGGCGTGATGAGTAAGGACTACCAGCACATCCCGCGGGCCCCACGTGTTGCGCACTCCTGGCGGCCATGCATCGGTCCGGACGACAAACACCGCAAATTTATTGAGGAAAGAATTTTCGGCGAGGGCTACAAACTGTTGGTGCTGGATAATATTTCGACGCTGTGGAGTGCCGCGCAGGAAGAGCAATCGAAGCAAGTAGCTGTGCTGAAAGACTGGTTCATCGACCTGAACGCGCGCGGCGTCTCGGTTTTGTTTTTGCAGCACGCAGGGAAGTCGGGAGATTTTCTTGGCGACTCTGCGCAGGTCCATATTCTAGATTCCTACCTGCAGCTCAGCGCGCCGCCAGGCTACAAACGCAAAGAGGGACTGCGCGTTATTGCAGAACCTAAAAAAATTCGCTACGAAGTCTCTGACAAGCGCGGGGCGTGCCCATTTGAAATATCCCTGCAGACTTCGTCGGAGTTCGGAGTGCAATGGCTAACCCGTGGAGCTCGCGACGCACAAAAGAAAGCCGCCTTCGAACACTTCAAAAACAAAATGCCCACTCAATTCGTTGGACAGGAAGTCGGCGTTTCCAAGGCGACTGCCTACCGCTGGAAATCCGAATTTGATGAAAACCCGAACCTCGACTTCCACAGCGGATCCGAAGAGGAAGAGTAAATGCCCAAGATCCCCGGCCATGTTCCCACGTGCGGCAGCACCGAATTACTGCTGCTGGCCCGCTGCGAAACGTGCAAGCGCGTGACGGTGTGGCTAGTGTTCCCTGAGAAGAAAAATGCTCGGCTTTGTCTTGGTCACTCCCGCCAGGCGATGACCAAAGAGCAAATCCACCGCGCCGAGCTGCGCGAGCGCGAGCGGCAAAATCCCCAACTTTTCTGAGACTGTTTTTCGAATAGCTGAGAATTCTCTAACCTACTAATCTTCCATTCACTTACAGACGCATAGTCTCACACCCTATTTCGCGAGACTTTTTCTAAGTACCTGTCCATTCAGACAGTTACCTGTCCGTTTGGCCGGCCCGGTCTCATTTTTCTGTCTGTCTGGAACATTCTTGCGCGAGACACACTCAAACCCGTTTTACCCAGGGGGTACCCCTGAGACTCAAAGAGAGATAAATTCTTACTTTCTCTATAGATAGGTGGTCAGAATAGAAATTGAAATGAGAATTCCTAACCTGTAAACCCTTGTGTTTTCAATAAAAACAATCCGCTTCGTGAGACTGGATTGTGAGACTGTGTGAGACTGGCAGTGTTTAAGCGGCTTACTGTTGATTCCAAATTGTAAAATTCAGTCTCACACTAAAAATAATACTTGACATACATACACTACTACACGTAAAACACACCCATGCGCAAGGGTCCCCGGACGAAAATCCTGTCCACCGAAGAGGTTGAAGTGCTGAACCAGTTTCGACTCACGGAACGCCTCAGCTTTGCCGGTTTAGGCGAGCGTATGAAGGCACCGTTCCACTGGCAAGTGCTCAAGCGCGCGATGGACGGCGGCTTCGTCAACGAACTGAACTACCACTTCCTCACCAGTTGGATCGCCGCAAATTTGGCGATCGCATCCACCACGAAAGAGAAGAGCTGAATTCCACCATGTATCCACAGCCCTCATTCTCGGCCGCATTTTCTAGTAAACATAATTTACGAAATAGGACTTTAAATTTTTGCTATAGCTTCGCCTGCATTACAAATCGCCAGTGTTTACCAGTAGATCGGGCCGCGGCGGGGACGCGCTGCAGCGACGTTTCTAGCGCGAGTTACACGGTCTTTGGCCAGCCACTCTTTGGCGTCGGCCGGCGTCAGCACTCGATCGAAGATCTCCAAGACGCGCATGGTCCACTCGGCGTCTCTCTCCTTGCGTATCCGTTCCGCCGCTCTCTCGGCTTTTTGTTTGTCCGTCACGACGTACCTGCTTTAGGAACGAAGATCCGGATGGGCCGCGCCCTTCGCGGGATCGCGATCTGCGATCGCGCTTTCATCTTCAACGCGTACACAAAATTGTCGATGTATTCCTTTCCGACGATGGCGGCGAGCGCACCGTTGTTGTCATTCCGGCGGACCTTACGCTCGCATTCTCGGGTTAAGTCTTCCTTAAACGAAGCGGCGACGGTTTCGATTTCCTCTAGAGACAAATTATTTCTCTCGCTTGGGACAAGCGGGTTCTTCATGCGCGGTGAGCCCCTGAGTATGGAAAAGAGTGCGGCGGAGTTTTATGGTTCGCGAGCGACGTGTCAAGAGGGTACTGCAAAAAAGGTGGAATACCGACCAAGCCGCGGGAACAAACAGTTAGCCGTAGATATGACGGGCGAGAGCCCAATTTCGTTTCGCAGGGGTGAGCGATGAGCGCTGAGATTAAGCCTTCAAGCTTCCGGATCGACGACAGCAGGAAACAAAAAATTGACGAAATAATCCTTGCGCTTGCGCCGTTCGTTAAGTCGCGCAGCCATGTGGTGAACCTGGCGATCGATTGCCTGCATGTATTTGTGTTCATGCGCCAGACGGTACACGGCGCATTCGAGCGGCTTCAAGGCTTACTTCGTACTACATCGTATTCCCAGCTTCCAGGAATTCCGGTGGTGTCTGCGGACGAGCCGCCGGATACGTCGGGGGCGCGCGGGTTAGAGGAATCTCCGCGTCTCCGCGTTCTATCGCCGATTAGTCGATCGACGATCCTCCACTACGCGGTGGGACTGGGAATGGTGGCATGGCTACCTCCTTTCTCGCGGGTATGCGCGAAGGGTGGTGTTGCGTGAGGCATCTTCTCCCAGTCCTCGGTTTTGTAAAAGAGATCCCTACCCTGTTATCAATTGCCTTTGTAGTTGTCGCCGCCGCTATGCTCTTCCGCTTCCGCCTGCACGGTGTGCTGACGCTTGCGGCTTGGTACCTGATCTGCCAGGCGATGTTCGCCGCTGTCTGCTGGGTGGGACTGCAAACCAATAGTCAGGACAGCGAGTGGTACCACACCACATTTTCGATTTGCTTCGGTTTGGTTCTGGTGCTTTCAGTCGCTGTCGTTTGCTATGCCGGATTGGCTCTAGGAAAACCCGAACTTCTAAAAATGCTTTTGCTAATCGCGCTGTTGTTATTTCGCGTGGGCTACCGCGTTGTACTTCCGCAGATCACGAACCTCTATAAACCCGATGAGGTTCCAGCGCAGCTTTCGCTCGCGGTGTTCCAAGGATGCATCCTGCTGTTTTGTGGACTCCTGTCTTGGGTGGTCCTGTTGACACCGATGGAGCCGGAAACTCATCGCGTGATGGTTGCGCTCGCCATGTTCTGGACTTCAATCGGAGTGTTCGCGTGGCTGTGGTCGCTCGGCTATCTCAGCAGTAAAAGCGTGGCATGGCTTCACCTAAATAGCTGGCTTCCTTCATTCCTGGCGATCGTCGCGTTCGGTTGGCTCGCCTGGCAGCTCTCTCACCTGCAGCACGAACTCTCCCGCCAGGCCGTTCCGATTTCGCAGCAAATCTCTGTGGAGGCTACTCGTGTCTAATCCAACGCAAACGAAAGAAGCGGCGGAGCAAGTAAAACTGCCGATTTGCCCGTACTGCCACGCGGATCCGCTGATCTACAACATCGTGGACAGCGAAATGGGTTGCACCGTGATGTACCTACGGCAAATGTCCTGCAGTAACTGCAATTGCTTTGTGGCGTGTTTCCCGGTGTTACACGCTCCGCAGCAATCACCGATTTCCGTACCTGGCGGGCGTCTGCCTGGAAAGCCCCTGGTGGACGCATGAAAAACCTATTCGTCGCGATCCGCCGCGCGGTAAAGCGCCGGTGGGAATGCCGGACGAAGCGCTGCTCTTACTACGCGCACTATTTAGCCTACGGCCCTGCCCATTTAACACACATCGGCTATCACTCCGCTGAAAAATTGGGCGGTGCTCATTTTGCAAACTGTTCCTACAGCGGGCCCGGACTTTGTTCCATTTGTGAATCTTGGGAGCGGAGGTTACGGGCATGAAAACCGCCACGAGCGGTACCGTCGCGCGGCCGTGGAGCGAATCCCGCGAGCTCGCGCTACACCGGCTGAACATGCTGATTGGTTATTGCGTCCTGGTGTGCGTAGTTGCCACCGCTGTGCTCGCGCTCTTTGGCCAGCTTCTCTTTGCCTGCCTCACGTTCATCCTGATCGTCGCGCTTTCGCTGGCGCGTACGGAAAACGCCGAAGAGTTGAACGCCACGCTGAAAAATCGTCCGCGTGCCGGAGCCGCAGGCTTGACGCGCTTCCATTGGCATAACCACACCACGATCAGCTTCGAATGCCCCTGCGGCACCACCAAAACATTTGAGGGCTGCTCGTTCTATTCCAACGGCGTCGACGCCGGCGGCGGCCGCTACTCTCTCGTCTGCGGATGTGGCCGCGGCCACTACAAGTTTCGCGTTCAGCTTAGTACGAAAGGAAACCAGCCATGAATCGAGTTGGGTTGTGTCTCTTGTGTGCGGTGCTCGGCATCATCAGCGGGATGCTAGGGACGTTTCTGGCGATCCGCTCTTCGGTGAACCAGATCGTGGAGCGTTATCAGGCGTGCAGCGTGGAGCGCGATGCGCTGATGCAGCAAAACCACAGACAGCAGCAAATCATCCTGGAAAGCCAGTCCACAGCCACGGTGCTCTACGAAGGGCCGACACAGGGATTGTCCGGAGTCGTCTCCATGCTCGCCGGCGCTGCTCCGCGCTCCGATGGTTCGCAGCAGCCCCGGTGGTTTATCCCCGGCTGTAAAGCGAAGCCGATTGTGTACGGCGATCCACGCGCCGTCAGTGTGTTCTATGTCGATAGCCAGGGGCGCAAAGAAGGCCCATTAGCGCCGGAGCTGCTACCGCAATGAGCTGCGCTGCTATCAAAGAGCGGGCATTCTCGCTGTTTGGCGCGAACTTCACAGTGCGCGAAGCGGCGGTCGAGCTCGGGATCTCTGTTGAGAAAGCAACTCACCTACTCGATGAATATGCGGGAGAACGCGATCGTCAACCACGTCGTTCCGCAGCTGTTCCACCAGCGCGAATCAATGGGCGACTTCGCTCTTATCGCCGGAGGGGAAGCAAGTGAGGCCAGCCACTCTCCCGCCCGTGGAGTTGCTTGGAGCAAATAAGCCACACGGCACACGCTTGCGCTACATGGCCGGCTGCCGGTGCCTGCCGTGCCGCGCCGCCAATTCAAACTACGAAACCATGCGCGCCGCGCGCCGGCGGATGGGGCTGGGCAACGGACTGGTATCCGCTCGGCGAGCTCGCCGGCACGTTCTGCAGCTTTCCCGCGCTGGCGTTGGCTATAAAACGGTTGCAGCCGTCGCGCGTGTGTCCAACAGCGTGATGTTCAAAATCCGGCAGGGAATTCGCGAACAGATCCGCGCGCTTACCGAAAAACGAATTCTGGAAGTGACCAGCAATGATGTACGGGGCTCTGCGCTGATTCCGGCAAAACCAACATGGAACAAGTTGAACTGGCTGCTGGAAGAGGGCTTCACGCGCACGGAGTTGGCCCGCCGGCTGGGTTCGAACGCGAAAGTACCAGCTCTCCAGGTGAAAAAAGATGTAGTCACCGCAACCACCGCAAAAAAAGTGGAAGCGTTGTGGAGATCGTTTCAATGATCGACTTCCTGCTAGATCACTGGATTGCAAGTCTTGGCATTCTGACGCTCGTTGTCGTGTTGTTCGTCGCCTGTGGCGGATGTGGCCATGAAAACTACCAGCCGGCAACCATACTCGCCGCTACTTACGCACCATCGTCAGTCAGCTACGTTGCGGGAAAGAACGGCGGCGCGGTCTTCACTCGTGAAAAATATGTCCTCGTCGTTCGTTTCAGCGATGGCGCCGTGGACTCGATAGAAATCAGTTCAGCATCGTGGGCGGAATACCACGAAGGTGACTTGGCACTCGCTGACCGTAGATGGTGGGGATTAGCGGCCATCAGGCACGTGCGTTGGAATGATGTCAAAACTCCGGAGCCCGGCAAATGAACATTCACCTGGGCTACGAAGTCGCCGATCCCGCGCGCGGCGTTTCCGGTGGCAAAGCCGTTAACATCCCGCGTAAAAATCTGGCCGTCACCGGCCAAACGCAGGAATCCGGCAAGACCACGACTCTGGAAGCGCTCATCACCCGCAGCGGACTGCGCGCCATCGCCTTCATCACCAAACGCGGCGAAAAATCCTTCCGCATGATGACGCCGATCGCGCCCTATTTCCAGGAACAGTCCGGCAGCGACCCTTACTGGAAATTCGTCTGCGCAGTCATCGAAGCCCAGCTCGATATTTCGCTCGGCTTCGAAGAGCGCGGCTGGATTATGAAGCTGTGTAAGGACTACACCGATACGGTTCTCTCCAAAAGCAAAACTGACAAAAAGGGTAAACGTCTCCGCGAAACCTATAGCTGGAAAACCGCCGAGTCCCTGCAGGATCTGCAGCGTAACGTCGAAGCCGCGATGCCACACCTGCGCGGCCGGCAAGAAATGGTCTGCATCCAGCTCAGCGAATTTCTCCGCATCATCATTCCGGAAATCCAAGCGGCCGGCTTCGCTAACCACATCACGCTTTCCGATGGGATTAACGTAATGGACATTTCCCGCCTGTCCACGCCGCTGCAGATGCTCGTCATCCGCTCCGTGATCGAATGGGTGTACCAAAAAGCGTCCAACACCATCGTCATCATCCCCGAAGCGTGGCAGTTCATTCCCGAAGGCCGCACTACACCGGTCCAGCTCGCGGCCGAAGAGCTCATCCGCAAAGGCTCTTCGCTCCACAACCACGTCTGGATCGATTCGCAGGATCTGCGCGGCGTCTCCAAGCTGATCATGCGCAGCGTTCCCGTGTGCATCTTCGGTGTCCAGCGTGAACGCAACGAAATCAAAAATATGCTCGATTCGTTGCCAGATCTTGGCCGCAAACCCGATGCCACCGAAATCATGCGGTTGCAAAAAGGCCAGTTCTTCGTGGCCTACGGTGATGTCTGCGTCAAAACCTATGTGCAGCCTGCCGGCATGGGCGATGTCCACGCCCAGGCGATCGCCCGCGGAGAAGAGGAAGCCGAGAGCTGGGTACGCATTGCCAAGGATCTCGACGCTCAGGCCGAAGAGCAACGTGAAAAGCGCGAAGCCAAACTACGCGCCGCTCGACAATCAGCCAGCGCGATCGCTTCAGCGAATCAATTCCTTTCGCTCACTGGAAACCCCGCATTGATTCCTGCTGCAGCGGTGGAGGTAGAAGACGAAACGGAGGATCCGATGTGGAAAGAACGCGCGGAGCTCGCTGAGAAACGGTCGTTTGAACTCGAAGCCGAAACAGCGACGCTGCGAAGGGAAGTGGAAGACTTGCGCCGCCAACTGAAGGCCAGCGCTACACGACCGAAGAATAAACAAGGTGACCCCGTAGGGCCAAGCAACGGTTTTTGCGGAGAAGAATGCTCGGCGCCATCGCTCGATGCCATCTGGCCGGAGCTCCGTCGCCGCATCGCCGCGGACCCGCAACTGCTCGCGCTGGCCACCGCAAAGCCGGAAATAGTTGTCAGCGTCAAGCGCAACACGATCAGCATGTCCGAAGAAAATCTTATGGGGCAAATCGCCAAACTGCTGGCGCAAGGATTCTTCAAAGACGCGAAAAACGGACCGATGCTGCAGAAAGAGTTAAAGCGTCGCGGCAACGATCAGCCCACCACGAATCTGTATAAACCACTAAACCGGCTCACCGAAATGGGCTTCCTCACGCTGGAAGCTGACGGCTACCAGGAAGTCACCGGCATGAAGTCCCGCATTGTGGAGGAGTGACAAAAAAATGGAGCACAAAATGGACATCAAAGGCTTTTCTACGTTCATGTATTTCGCGATACCGCTGGTACTCGCCATCGCCGCAGTCTGGTGGCTAGCATTCGGACAAGGACTCCACTATTTTCGCCGTGGTCTTTCGCAGGAGAAGCGGCGCAACGAGGTCGTCGGGGCAAAAATCCTTCCGCAAGAGCCCATAAAGATACGCCTGAAAAATCTCCGTGATGACGCTGTCCAAATAGAACGCGCCGACATCGACGGTGGTGACCTGTATCTCTACTACCGGAATAAGTCGCATAGCCGCAGTAGCAGCATTCGTTTCGAATGGAGGCTGAAAGCTCCCGACGGCACGGTTGTTGCGGCGAAAGACGGATACATGTCGATCTACGCAGTAAACAATGCACCAGACTCCTTGGAGGCGGGAGAGCTGGGTGAGGCTCACCTGACAATTTCCCCCGACCCGCGCGCGGTTGTGCTCGAAGTGAGAGTGCGATGAGCACACACACATCGATCGAGTGGACGGACCGCACCTGGAATCCCGTCACCGGCTGCAGCGAAATCTCTCCTGGATGCGCGCATTGCTACGCCGCCAAGCAAACCGCCACACGCCTTTCCAAGCACCCCGCCTACAAAGGCCTGGCCATCATCGATCCCGAAACGAAGTCACCACGTTTCACCGGGGAAATCCGCGCCCATGCCGATCGCCTGCAGGAACCGCTGCACTGGCGCAAATCTTCCCGCGTATTCGTCAACTCCATGTCCGATCTCTTCCACGAAGGCGTGCCGGAAGAATTTATCGACCGCGTTTTCGCAGTGATGGCTTTCGCCTGGCAGCACACCTTTCAGGTCCTCACCAAACGGCCAGAACGCATGCGCGAATATCTCAAGTACTTCAACCGTGACTCCTGCATTGCCATCGGTATTCGTCGCGTGCCCGGACTTTCTCCCACGTTCCAGAAGGGTGCAGAAGAAATCATCGACGATCGCTTCGCTTTCAAAGAGGACGTAGGAAACATCCTCGCGAACGTTTGGCTGGGCGTTACCACTGAAAACCAACGCTTTGCCGACGAACGAATCCCCGCGCTGCTCTCAACGCCGGCAGCGGTTCGGTTTATTTCCGCCGAACCGCTGCTCAGCCCGTTGGATCTGCGTTATCTGAATGTTAAAAAAATGGTGGAGGTAGACGCTCTAAATGGTACGCACGGAGTGTACCGACCGCATGGCGGAAATAACGCTAGTCTCGATTGGGTGATCTGCGGAGGAGAATCCGGACCGGAGGCGCGGCCGATGCATCCGGAGTGGGCGCGTAGTCTGCGCGACCAGTGCGCCGCCGCCGGCGTTCCATTCTTTTTCAAACAGTGGGGAGCCTGGCTGCCGATCGAGCGCCACGGCTACCGCCCACGTAAGCGCGCCGGCCAGCTTCACCCGTTGCGGATCCGGCGGCTTACAGAAATCGGCGAAGTCGACGAACTGGTCTACCACGCCTATCCCAAAAATTCCAACGACGACAACGGCATCTACTGGGAGATGGTCAACACCACCAAAAAACACCGTAGCCTCGACGGTCGCGAGCACAACGAATTCCCAAAGGCGGCTACCGCCAAAGCCATGATGGAGCAACCCGCCGCATGACCATCATCCTAGGTGAATATGAATTGCCAGAGCGGCTTCAAATCGAAGTTGCGGGCCACCGTGAACACATTCTGTACTTTTCTCCAGAACGAACGGGCTGCGGCTCAATCGATGATGGCGTCACGCTCTACAACGGGCCGCGCGGCGGGGCTTGGGTTATTAGTTTCCTTGATCTGGAACGCATGTATCTCGCGGCAAAGAAGGCCCGCGAATGAGCAATCCCACACTCAACATCCTGAACGATTCGCTCACCCGCAAGCTCGATGCGATCTACGCGCGCATCCCCAAAATCGATTGCCGACGCAAATGTCAGATGGCTTGCGGAGTCGTCACCGGCGAAGAACCTGAAAACGCGCGCATGTTGCGCCAATTAGGCAAGGAATTCGGTTACCAACAACTATTCGGCCGCAACACGCGCCCCTACTGCGAATTCCTCTCCGGCCCGGAAGGCGATTGCACTGTTTATGTGTTGCGCCCGCTGATGTGCCGCCTCTTCGGCGTCACCCGCGAACTACCGTGCCCGCACGGTTGCCAGCCCGAACGCTGGCTAGACCACTCCGAAGTCATGCACCTGGTTTGGCTCGTCCAAGAGGCCACGCGATGAACTGCGGCTGATTCTCGGCTTTGTGGGGCAAAAGGAGCAAAAGTGGAATATCACAAAATTGAAACGCTTTACGAGCGCGATTTGCAATCGTTCAAGGTTAAGCCGGGGCAGTTCAAGAATCGTACTTACTCGTTGCTTAAGTCTTGGCGCTGGACTGAGAAGGTAGATGGCACGAACATTCGTGTCATTTGGGAGCACGCGATTAGCAATGGCCCTGATGCGCCGGGGCGTCCGTCACGGCTGACTTTCGGCGGCAAGACTGACAACGCGCAGATTCACGCGGACCTGATTAAGTGGCTCTACGAGCATGTGAGTGCCGCAAAGCTGGCCGAGATATTCCCCGATGTAGATGCCGTGATTTACGGAGAAGGCTACGGCGCTGGCATTCAAAAGGGCGGCGGCGACTACACGCCTGAGAAAAAGCTGATCGTGTTTGACGTTCTGGTGGGCGATAAGTGGTGGCTTGCTCACGAGGACGTGTTCGACGTTGCGGCGAAGCTCGGCTTAGACGTAGTGCCAGACTTTGGCGAGATGACGCTTGAGGAAGCTACAGAGATGGTGCGCGGCGGATTCAAGTCGCGTTGCGCCGTCAATGCCAGCAAGGAAGCGGAAGGACTGGTCGGCAGACCCTTAGAAGCGTTGTTTGACAAAAAGGGCGCACGGCTGATCGTTAAGCTCAAGACGAAAGACTTCTAGCCGAAGCGAAATCCCAACTTTAGGAAAACTGAGGGTGCAGCCATGAGCGATTTTCTAATTCTGTTTGCTAAAGTTCTCGGCGTGTTCTTGTGGGTTGTTGCCAGCGCCGGGCTGTTTATAGTTGGCTGCAACCAAGATACGGCGAAACGCGGCATACCTCTCATAGTTAGCGGGGCGCTCCTGCTGCTTCTCGGATTCACCTTTGAAATTTACGGGTTAACGCACTGGTGGTTAAAGCCATGAGGCCCGTTCGCGTTGCAGCCCGGGGAGGGAGGAGGCACGGTGAGCCAGCGAACAGAAACTCGTCAGACTCAGGTAGTGATATTTAGCTGCGATTTGTGCGGTAGCGAAGAGGGAATGGCCCGGTATCAGTGCAACCGCTGCTGTAAAGTTTGCGGCAGGACGGTTTGCTCTAACTGCCAAGATGATTGTGAGTACAAAACGCGCTGCAAAATCTGCGGTGAACTGGCGAAAGAATGGCTGCCAAAGATTAACGCCGCATACCTCGAGTATGAGCGCATGAACAGCGAATGGAAGGCAGCATCATTGGGCGTGCGCCCCTCTCAGCCACCAGCAGAAAAGGAGAAGCCCGATGCCACCTAAATGCTTAGTTTGTGATACCAATTTGCGCCCCGTAGATCCCCGGCCAGCATTCGGCCCAAAACTGTACTGCCCAAAATGCGAGCGGCCCACGCCCCAGCATCGCGGATTGGATCGGGCAAAAAACTGACGGGACGCTAAAACATGAACGGAGTCAGAAAAATCCAAGCTATACCCCCAGTGCAGAGCGCCGCGAGCGCGGGAAACCAGCGTCATGACGCGAAGCAAACCCCTCATAGCCACCAAATCCCCTGCGCCTACCCGAAATGCGGTACGTTTTTCACTCCCAGCAGGGAAGGGCAGAAATACCACCGCGCGCAGTGCCGAAAGAAAGACTGGTTTGAAAACCGCTTTGTGGTCATCGGCCGTACAGATGGAGAAATGAAGCCGGGCGATCGCGTCCTGCTCTATGGCGAAGTCAAAGCCCTGGTCAACTCCGAAGGACTGATACGCATCATCGTAAAGGATGGCTATCTGCCTGCGTGCGAAGCGTCGATCCACAAAAAGAATGTCATACGCGTCGAGGGTATGTAGCTCTTTGCGCAACTCCGGGAAACGAATTTCGCAGTAACGCCATTGACACCCGCCCCCGCCTGAGCGACAACATGCCCAACAACCACTTCGAGGACCCTACGACCAAACGCGGCGCACTCCCCCCAGGATGCGCCGCTTTCTTTTTCTAGTGCTGGAGCGGTAGGTAGTTTAAGCGTATAGTGCTGCCGGAGCGAATGGATGAGAAAAAAACTCTGGCCAGACTGGGTAGAGTGTGCGCTTTTGTTGCTGATCGTAGGGCTGATCGTTATTTGCTGGAATGCTCCAGCGGTGGAAAAGATGCACGCGGTGATGCACAAAAAGGCGATGGGATTTTAACCCTTGACGCTCGCGAAGAGTCAGACTATTTTGCCCCGATGAACCAGCCCGATCTTTCTTTCCCGCTCTTCCTGATTTTTGGCGCACTCGCTGTTGTCTTCGTCATCCTCACGGCCGTAGTTGTCTACGTCGCGAAGATGCAGAGCGACATTCGGATAGTCCGCGAGCTCATTGCTGCTTTCATGGAACACAAAGTCGCGGGTACCGTCGCCGAAAACAAGCTCGCATCCCTCGTGGAGAAGGCCAACCAAACAGCAAAATAAAAACGGCGGAAGAGGGGTGGTCTTCCGCCGTTCCTTCTCTCTCAAGCACGCATTGCCGTGCCGAGCTTCTGAGAAAAACTACATGCTGACTTCGGGATGCCCCGCAACAGCCGCGGGCACTTCCGCGCTCGTGGAACTGCTGCCGTCTCCCGATCCGTTTCCACTGGATCCGGAAGTTGCCGGCGCCTGCGGAACAAAGAACACTGCGCCTTGCGTCGGACCGCTGGGCGGTGGCGGAGGTGGCGGCGTCAACGGTGTTACGGTAACCGTGGCCGTAGCCGTGATTCCCGTTCCCTGGTCTGTCGCTGTAACGTCCGCGCTGCCGCTGGCTGTCGCTCCCGCAAGCTGCAAAGTCGCTGGCGTCGAACCGTCTTCGGCTCCTGCAGTGAATTTGAAAAGCCCGGAAGTATCGTTGACCGCGTAGCTGTACGGACCCTTGCCCGCCTGCACCACGCCATCATCGCCCGCCTGCAGAAAAACTACTGCCAGCACTCCGGCGAAGTCCGCCGCGATTGAGCTGACCGATCCCACCGGTGCTTGAATCTGTGTTTTCGTCATTTTGTGTTCACCCCCTTCCTCAATAGCGATAAAAAACAAAAATCCTCGCCGGCAATGTCCGTGTTCGCGCTGATGTTCGTGAATCAGCCGGCGAAAGAACAGTTCGAAGAGTCGCAGCAGCCCGCTCATCCTAGACATTCCAAAAAGTCGTGCCACGCCTTGCGCGACATCCGCATGTAGCCCACGTGGATAAACTTGCCACGGCCGCGCGGCATCACCAGGTGGATACGCAGCACGGCCTATTCCTTTCCCGGCTCCGGACCAACCGCCGTTGGCGGCACAGTATCCACCGAAGGCATCGGCGGTAAGCCCTGGCGCTGCAGCTCGGCATTGATCGCTAGCAAATCGTCCGCGCTGAGCTGTTTGATCGCCGTCAGCTCTGCCGTATCCGCCGCCACCAGGTCCGTGAACGTGATCGTAGTAGTTTTCTCGCCAATCCTTTCGATGTTGGCGATCATGCCTTTCACCAGTGGCACCAGAACTCCGCCCAACTGAATCGCCAGCACGACGTCCTGATTAATTTCACCTAGATTCACGTTCATGTTTTTATTCCTCATGCTTCACAATTTTCCGGGCGGCTACCAGTTCGCCGCCCGGCCTTCCGTTGGAGAGAAATTGTTCCGTCACCGCGCTAGGCTACGCTTAGCCTTTATCGCACTGGCTTGCCTTCGGAGAGGGACCCATTCCTCTTCCGGCCGTCACAGCTCATCCGTCGCTATGCGCTCGAATCGGCTTACGCGACTTCAAAGCCTCGCTTCTCCTCGCTCACTGCTGCAGCAGCGGCTCAGTCTCGCTTTGCGGCTGCCCCGGTTTCCCCGTAGCTCCCCTGGGCGGCATACCCTCTAACTCGGTGACTCTCTCCTCTCTGTGTGTGGGGTATCTTGTAAAAAAAAAAATCTATTGCGCGATCGCCAGCACCAGATTTGCCGAATCGGCGATCTCTTTAAGCAGCATATTGATCTGCTGTAGGCTGGATTGGTCCTTGATGCCAGTGGCTCCCGTGGCGTTCAGCTTTGTCAGCTCGGCCGTAATCTGGTTCACGTAGCCATTCACCTGCGCTTGCACTGGCGCACCAAAATTCTGTGGCGACTGCTGCAGCAAACTCGCCGCTGCGGTTTGGAGCTGGTCCATGCGGCCGATCCCGCTGAGCATCGTCACGTACGCCTGCCCATCGCGCAAAGCGCCGTTTTTATTCAGTGCGATCACCGATTGCCGTAGCGTCGACGTCGTCACCGCAATCTTGTGCAGGTCTGCGACGGCCGCATCCCAGTTTTTCGCCTGCTGCTGCGTCACGCCAGGCGGCAGATTCGTCACCGTCTGCACACGCGCGGCGCAGCCCAGCATTACCACCGCCGAAATCACAACCAAGATCGCCGCCAGCACTCCCACCGTCACTGCGTCCGCTTTTCTCTTCGTCATGGTCACCTTTCCGCCTTTCACAATTTGCATCGCCAGGGAGGAAACAGCCGCCGCAGGATCCTCCCAGTCCGCCGCCTGAGTCCGCAGCGCCAGCAAGGTTACTCAGGAGCGGCCGTTGCCTTCCCCATTGCTTCTCCCTGGCGAATCTCTATCTGCTTTGCAGCTTGGCCAGCCGTGCTCGCATCGACTTTTTCAGGCCAGCCGGCGTCCGCGAATTCGCGATCGCCTTTTTCAATCCACGAATCTGCTGCTCTTTCGTGAACGGATTTTTTGCCACGCAATCCCCCCCCCAGCAGTTGTAGTGCCTCTTCCAGTTCGCGAATCCTTGCTTGCATCTGCATCACGGTCACGCGAGGCAGGCAAATGTTTTTCAGATAACCGGCCACTCGCTCACCTTGAAAAACAACATCGGGCGGCACCGCGTTCTTGAACTGAGACCACGCGACGGCAGTGTGGAGGCTTTCGACGTTGTCTTGCGCCGCTCAGTTATGCCGTCCGCCCGAATTCCTTTTAGCCCTGGCTGCCTTTGCTTATTGATTCGGCAGCTTTACAGCGTCCTTGGTTCGCCGCCAGTTCGCCGCGAACACCTGAGTCACGCTGTAAACGTACTTATAGAACTTGCCCGACGTCGCATCTGGTGTCGGCAATTGCTCCACCAGCACGCACGCGACGTAGTAGCAGAGCAACTGATGTGCGACGACCCAAGCCCAAAACCCCACGACTGCCAGAATGTGAATCAATGTTGCGAGCATTCCTTACCTTTCCCTGGTCACCGCGAAATCGCTTCGTACACCGCCATGCGCTTCACGCCATTCGCGGCATAGTTCGGATCAGCCGTCTGCCCGCCGGGATGCCCCGTATTCCAGCACTCAAACAGTTCGGTGAATTCACGCGTCACGTCGAGCTGAAACCGCGCTGAAAACCGCGCCAGCATCGCAATCGAAAAATCCAGGCAGCCGCGCGCATCGCGTAAGTAGTCCACCGGCTTGCCGGCATCCAACGCGTTGTAGCCCATCACCTGGGTATAGCCCCAGCTCGTCGCAAGAGCATCAACGCGTTGGAAGGCGTCAGCGGGTAGATTGGGCGGCACACTGGATCCGCTCCAGGAAGGAGTGCTCGCCACGTATTTGACAAGCTCCGCTCGAACGATGGACCCATAAGCCGTCTTTCGTCCCAAAAGAACTTCCCAGAGAGCAAGTAGCACTCGAGGTTCGAACCGCTGAGCGGCAAGGTCCCCTCCAGATTCATTGGCAACCAGCGCAGCCAAAAAACTTTCTGGAATGGAACTCTGCTCAGCCGCTGCGTGAATCATTGCTCCGCACTGCGAATACACGTGCTTCATCAGGTTGGTTTCGGCGATGTCCTGTGGCGTGAGCGGGCTGGCTGCGTCCATTCGGTCTGGTCACCTAAAATGTGTATGCCAAAATAATCACTCCGCCAATCACCGCAAGGATGATTAGCGTGTCATTTGACGGCAGAGTTGCGGAATTCGCCGGTTGTAGCGTGGCTAAACCCGCAGATGGAAAAACTGGTAGGGAGGGCAGCGCAGGAGAAGGTAGTGGCAATGTTTGCGCGCTCGCCGGCGGCAACGCGAACGGCGCCTGCACCTGATATTGCGTCGCTACATTGCCCAAAATCTTCGCCACGTACGCTTGCGTTTCGCTGGGAGCGTGCGCCAGCCAGCTCGCTCCGTACGTTGCCATCGCCGCCTGCACTCGGCCAGGTCCCCAGTTGTACGCCGCCAGCGCCGCAGCCGTGTTCCCATCGAACTGGTTAAGCAAATCGCCCAGGTAGGCTGTGCCGCCATCGATGTTTTCCAATGGATCGGTCGGATCCACTCCATACATCGCCGCGGTGCCAGGCATGAGCTGCATGATGCCGATCGCGCCGGCGGAGGAAACGGCGTTCGGGTTGAATCCTGACTCCGCCGCAGCCACCTCGATCGCCAGCGTGGGATCCACGTTGTTACTCGCCGCCGCGTCCGCAATGGCTTGCGTGTAGTCCACTCAATGGCTCCGTGGCCCTTCGCACTTCGAACAGCAACGTTTGCGAGGAATCGTGAAATGCGCGCGACGCCGAAAACGCGCCATAGTAGAGCAGTTAATCAGTTGTTTCCCACAGTGAAAACAAGGCCAACCCATCGCCCCACGTGCGCTAAGCGATGTAGCAACAACAACGACACCTTTGCTCTTTCTCCTCATTGTCTCCGCCTGGCTGCGTCGAGGATGTACTGCGCCAGCCACTTGCGCCGCTCGGCGTCTTCCTCGAGCGCCACGGTGAGCATCGCCAGCGTCCAGTTCCGAAATTCCTGATCGCGCTGCTTGTTGCCCAGGCCGTTCACGTCTTTGCGTGTTTGCTTGGCGACGATTTGAGCGGCGGTCCATCCACCGCCGGCAGCGAAGAGCACAACGCCGATCTTCCATGCCCACGAAACCATTTCGGCGTTCATGTGGCGTCCGGGGGATCGCCGGATGGCGGTTTCTTGCTCTTCCTGCGCAGCCAGTAGAAACGCCGGCTTTCGGCTTTTTCCTCGGGAGTTTTTTGTTTTGTTTCGCTGGCCAGAGCACGTTGCCACCGTTCGCGCTGAATACAGCTTGGACAAAAAGCGGGCGCCATAATGCGCCGGGTGATGATGCAGCCGCTCACTCCACCGATCAGGAGTCCCAAGAACCCCACCACCGAAATGCAGCCCCAGTTCTCCCTTACGAACTGCCATACCGTGTCCGCGACCTGGCCCATGCTCTTTCACCTTGCACGACTCCGAATCTCTTTCCTTCTAAGCAGCTTTTCGCTGCCGCTCCCGCCGAGCTCGCCGGCGATCGCCGCGGCGGGCCGCATCCGGCCGTATGAACACGAGTTTTCGCGGCCGTTTTTTATTTTTCATCGCGTTGCCGTCTTCGCTTCCGGATAGCTCACCGTCACCGTCTTCAACTCCACCGTAAACATCTGTCCGCATTTCTGGCAGAGATAGTCCTTTCCGCTTTCGTGGAGCATCCCGCCAAGCTGTACCAGCACGCTATGCCGGCAATCACTCATCGTCATCTTCGTCGTCATCGTCGAAGTCTTCCGGATCCGGCCGCTCGATGTCGTCGTCCACTTCCTCGATCACCGTGCCTTCGTCATAGTTCGACTTGAAGTAGTTGCAGGAGTTCTTGTGGTGTTCCAGGTATTGCTGTGCCTCGCCTTCTGTCTCTCCCCAGAACTGGTGGCTGACGCGGATCTCGCCCTTGTCCACGATGTGCACTGTGATGCAGACGCTCATCTGTCGCCCCGGATCGCGGAAGCGGCCGTCAGCACGATGTGGATTGCCTTGTCGTCGTCAGCGAATTCCACCGGAGTGCTCACCTTAAACACGTGGCGGTTGCTGCCGTTGCCACTCAGGTTCACGTCCTGCGTGCCGGCCGTGTCGATGAAGCGCAGCTTGGAATTCTTGGTACCGCTGCCGCTGGGCTGGAATACCACGCTGACGTTGCAGCTCGCTCCGTTGGCCACGCTCGGACTGCATCCATCGCTGAAAACCGAGAACTGGGTGTTGTCGCCCGTGGCGATCGCTACGCTGCTGAACGTTTGCGTCACGCCGCTGCTGTTCGTAAAAGTGACCGTCTTCGTGGAGCTAGGCTTGTTCTTGAAGACATTGCCAAAACTCAGCGAGCTGGGCGAAATGCTGACCGGTCCGACTCCTACTCCACTCAGCGCAACCGAATCTGGACTGTTGGGATCGTTGCTCGCAACGACTAAAGAAGCTGTCTCGGTTCCGATCGAAGATGGCGTAAACGTCAAAGTGATGGTGCAGAACGCGTTAGGCGCGATACTCAAGCTGTTCGTGCAATTCGTGGCGAAAATTGTAAAATCCGCCGCGTTCGCTCCGGAAAGCGTTACAGCGTTGGAGCCGGCCAGCACCAGATTCGCCGTTCCCCTGTTGGTCAGCGTGATCACGCAGTTCGGTGCAGTGCCGCACGATTGCGCGGTCTGTCCTTGGATCACCTGGCCAAAGATCGCGCTTGCTGGCAACAGGGATGCCGCTGGAGCCACCGAGACCACAGCAGTGGCTTGGGGAGAATTGCCGCTGCTGCCAGCCGAGTTGGAGGCGGCTACAACGTAGAAGTAGGTTCCATTCGCCAGGTTGCTGTCGGTGTACGTCGTCACCAGGCCGAGCGTGGCGATCGTCGAATACGGTCCACCAGTCACTGTGCTCCGTTTCACGATGTAATTCACGGGAGTTCCCAGCGCGGCCGCCCATGCAAGGGCCACCGAAGTTCCGCTGACAGTGGCGCTCAAACTCGCCGGAGTGCCGGGAACGGTGACTGCGGGCTGCACAGTGGCGCTGGCTTGCGTGGAGTTGGCGCTGCTGCCAGCAGAATTGAATGCAGACACCACGTAGAAGTAGGTGCCGGCGGCGAGATTCGTGTCCGCGTAGCTCGTGGTGGTGATGTTCGTGGCGATCTGTACGTATTGTCCGCCGCTCACCGTGCTGCGCCTCACGGTATAGCCAGAGACTGTTCCCGTGGACGGCGTCCAGGAGAGGTTGATCGTGGAATTGGACGCGACTGCGCCTAGCCCTGTTGGCACGCCTGGAATTGAAAGAGCATCCGCCTGCGCGGCGCCACGGTCCCACGGGCCGCTCGACGGCCGCGAGACGCCATTGATATCGGTGCAAAGCGGTGCGATTGTGCCACAGAGAGAAGTGAGGTTAGCGCCGGTGCCGATGAGCGTAGAACCGGCGTTTGGCGTGTACGGTGCCACCGTCTGCACGTTTGGATTCGTCAACGTGCTTGGTGGAGTCGCATCGCCGCCGCTGGCAGACTGCCAGGTGGTGAGCGGTACAAAAGATCCGTTGTTTCCGAAACCGCCGAGCTGAAAATAGTTGTTGTTTGAAACCGATGTGAATGTGCTGGTGCCTGTCCAGAGAATAGCTAAGCCAAAATTCTGGCAGGTGTTGTTGCGCCATGTTACGCCAAGTGTGGCAGAGCCAAAATTTACGCAGGCGTTCGCGTGGCTCTGCGAGGTTGTGTAGCCCACCACGGTGTTGTTGACGATGACCGGGTTGGTGCCCTGGACGTTAATCGTGCCGTAAGATGCGGTGCCCACCGGTCCCGTCGAGAGAATAAAGTTGTTGAAAAAATACGGATTGGGGACCGCGCCGCCGCCGGTTGGCTCGACATAGAAAAAGCTGTTCTCGTTTGCGCCGTTGTTTCCTTTGCATACGTTGCTGTAGAGCCACGGATTGTTCAGCGTGCTGCCGCTGTTGGCCGCAAAGATGTGGACGCAGTTGTGGTGAAAATCATCGGCGGTTTCGTCCCAATTCTTTCCGCAATCCTGAAACTGGTTTGCGAAAATGCGCACCGCGCCGGCCGAAGTGGATGAGCCGCCGTTGCCGTCACCTACGCGAATACACTCGTTGGCGTCGGAAAGGCTGTTGTTGTGGATGCTGAGGCTGGTCATGCTGTTCGCGCCGGCGTAGATACCCACCACGTCGAACATCGCGCCCGTGATCGTGTTGTTTTGCACCGTGACAGCCGCGGGGTTTGCGTTGGATCCGATTACCACGACGCCGGCGCTGTTGCCGCCGTTTTCATCGTTGGGACTGGCCAAGTGCTGGTACATCGGCCCGATATTCAGGTTTTGCACCACGCAACCGGCCGTGCATGCCGAGACGTAGACGCCATACGAGGGCTGCTGATTGGCCAGCACGGTGCCGTTGGCCGTGGATTTGATGAAACCGTTTGTGCCGCCGTCGATCACGACATACGACTTCACGTTTGAGACGATTGCGCCAACCGCCGCCGCTGTGAGTGCGCCGTTGGTATTGCCAGGCCAATAGGGAGCCTGCAGGCCAGCGCCGGTTTCAAATTTGATCGTGTACGGGTGGCCGCTGGTGCCGGCCGTCGCGACGGTAATGGCGGTGGTGTTCGCGGGGAACGTGAATACGACACAAAGATGCGTCACCACGTCCGGCCCTTGCTTCGCCGCCTGGTTCCAGCCGTTTACAGGATCGTTATAAGCGTAGGCGTTTCCGCAGGACGTTCCAGTGCCCGAGCCTTGAGCGGTCACCGCGTAGTAGTAATCCGTGGCGGCTCTTGCGCCTGGTGCGAAAAAGAAAAACAAAATCGGTAACAGAGTTAAAAGACGGCTGGTGTGTCGCTTCATTTCTGGCCTTTCCTAGTTGCACGTGTTCGAAGCTTTTCTGCGAAACCACCAGTAAATCGAGTCGGTCGCAGACGATGCGGTTGACGAGTTGCCAACAAGAGCTACCTGGTCGGGGGCTGTGGTGAAGTCGCGGGTGAGGTTGGAAGAGTCAACCGCCGCATACGCCTTCCCGTCTGTAGAGAACCAATAAGAGAGCGTCGTGCCGGACCGTTGCACGCAGAAATAGCCGGAGTTCGTATAGCCTCCGGTGAAGCTGGCCCGCGGCGTGTTGAACGTCGTCGAATTTGTATATGACGACGTGATCATCGTGAAGCCTGAGCCTTGAAGCTGATATCCGAAAATCACGGCTTTCGCCGTGCCCGATTCCCGCAGTGCCATTCCGCAGTTATGAAAGTTTTCAATGATTGAGGCGCAAGAAATTTTTGCAGCGAAGGCCCACGGCGCAGCGGGTAGCGTTTGCGCTTCCAACGTCAGACTATTGCTGCCAAGCGCGGGGCTGTTCAAATCCAGATAGCCCGTTCCGCTGTAGTTTGCCGTCGCGGTGCCCATGTTGACCGCGGTCCAGAGTCCTGAGTTAATTGCTCCGGCCGCCGCGTTCATTTCGTCATCCATCGCATTCGGACTGCTGGGCGGAACATCCGGTGAATTCACCAGGTCAAAGAACACGGTCGCATTGGTGAGCGAACCGTTTGCCACTCCAAGTACGTAGTTGGCATTGGTCGGTGCTCCGCCGCCGCCGCTGCTTACGCTGGAGCAGTGCGAATAGTAGTTGCCGCTTCCGGAGGGATCGGACGTGAAGCTGCACAGCGTGTTCGCTGGCACGGTGAGCGTCGCGCCGCTGGTGCCATCATCGCGATTGAAAAGGGAAGTAGTTGCCGTAATCACCAGGTTGGTGGCAGAAACGTTTTGCGCGGTGGTGTACCAGTTCGCATTGAAGACGCCGGGATCGGAAGCCTGGCCGATCGTGGCTGTCTTCGCGCTGGCGTTGGTAAAGATCAGCCATTCGCCTCGCTCGCTGCCGTCGTAGGCATACGACGTTGCGCTCACGGTCACTGGCGGCTGCCCAGGCGTGCAGTTTGCCGAGCCGAGCGGCGGGCCGAGATCCGTGATGCAAAGCGCATCGCCGAGCTGCGCATCGGTGATGTTCGGCGTCAGAAAGGTGAAGCCGTTCGTCCCGTTGACGCTCCCGAGATCCTGCAGAACTTGCTTACCGCTGGAAATCGAAATTCCCAGCACATCGCCATCGGTGAAACTGCTGGCTGCAGGCAGCAGAGCAACCGCGTTGTCCGCTCCATTCCACAGCTTGACGTTTTGCGCTGTCGTATCTTCGCAGAACGTGTTCAAAGCGGAAGCTGCGCAGCCGGAGGACTGGGGGAAAATGAAATTCATGCCGGCGAAGCTGATCGTTCCATTGGTGAAATTGGCGCTGACACCGCCGAAGTTCGGCGCAAAATTCGTGTTGGGATTTAGGATCTGATCCCAGCGCGGAAAGCTGGCGGGAGCTCCGCCAAGATGCGTAAGCGGCAACGCCAGCGCGTTCAAGGTGGACGAAATATCCAGCGTGGCGCCGGAAATGGTGAGCGGCGTGGAATTGAAACACACATTGCCGAAGCCTAGCGGAGAGGGCACACCCGGATTGCAGACGGTGAAAACCCACGCGGTTCCGGCGGGCGAAATCGAAGGATTGGAAAACAGATCCATCGAAAACGAGCCGTTGTCATTGGTGGCGGCGGGTCCCACGAAACCGCCAATCTGTGCGCCGCTTACCGTGGCGATTACGCCGGCGGGCACGAGCTGGGCGGACACGCTGCCATTGGCATAGGGAATTCCCTGCGGATCCACGATCGTGGCGGTGACCGTCGTTTTCTGCGCGCTGGCCGCGGCCGCTGTAACCAGCGCCAGCAGGATGGCTGGGAGAAATTTACGCATCAGGGGTTTCCCCTCTCTTAGCTAAATCAGTTCAGTTTCGCAGGCGCCCCAGGTGGCTCCGGCTTTTTCACTTCGGTGAAAGTCTTGGTGTCCGCGTCATACTTCCAGCCTTCGACTTTGTGATCGCGGATCCATGCCTGGATCTGCAGGACGAGTTTTTGCTGGCGAGTGCGCAGCTCCTGGATCGCGTGTTCGCGCTCGATGTCTTCAATGGTTTTTTGCAGCGCGACGGCTTGAGAGTAGACGTCGGTGAACTGCGCGTCGGCCGTGAGAGTCTTCGGCGCCGGCGCTGCTGGCGCTTCGATCTTGGGTTGCGCGGGAGTTTCGGCCTTTGCCATGATTCGCGGCGTAGTGCTGGGTTTAACTTCCTGCGCGCTGGCGATCGCCGCGGCTATGCTGCCTACTGCGAACAGAAGTATGATTTTCTTCATGTGGTCACCTTTTTGTTTTAGTTACAGACCTAAACTCCGTTGAAAGCGCTTCGACATCCGGTCCTCCGTCTACTTGCCGGCTACGGTCCAATTCGTTCCGTCGCAATATCCAAAAACGTGATTCGTGCTGCCGCCGGTGATCGTGGCTCCCCACGTGGCTGTGCTGGAGTCTGTGATCGCGGCGAAGCTTCCTTCTGTGCCTGCCGCGCATGCGGGATAGTAGGCAAAGGTGTGCGGGGTGCGGCGAATGTTGTCACCTGAGCCGTTTATGTCGACTAGCAGTGCCGGCGTTGTGGCCATGCCGATCGCGAGTTGGTTGGAAGTGGACTGATCGATATTCGACCCCAACGTGATGCAATTCGAGCAGTTATGCTGGTGGATCTGATGGCCGAAGACTTCTTCGAATGCCGTAACTCCGAGCGCGCCCGTGTTTTCCACCAGGTTGTCTGATCCCGCAATCGTCTGGTTTACGGTTGTGGTGAGCTGATCGGATACCTGGTGGGCCGTGTTATACGCGCCGATGATTTGAACGGTAGATTTTGAGCCGTCAACCGCGTTGCCTTTACCAACAATGTCCACTTCCTGCGTAGTGCCGAGCGTGCTGGTCACTTCGTTCAACAATCCCATGATGTGAACGAATTCAATGAAGTTGCCGGCCGTAGCGGACTGCGTGATTGTGTTTTGCTCGCCTGCAACGAAGACGCTCTGCAGCTCCTGAGACGAGCCGCCGGTCGTTGACAGATTCGTGATCTGGTTACTGAATCCGATAACCGCAGTCTCTTTGATCCCACTCGATCCGGTGAGAGACTGCAGCGTGTTGTCCTGACCGATGACGAAAGTGTCGTTGATGTTTTGCAGCGTGTTCGGAGTTGCGGGGGTTAGATTGTTGTCGAAGCCGATGACGACGTTGTTGTTGGCGTGGTCGGCGGCATTGTCTTCGCCAACGATGTAGATGCTGCTAGAGGATGTAATGGTGTTGCTGAACCCGAGCGCGACTGCATCCGTGCCCAGTGCGTTCGTATTTCCATTGCCAAAAAGAAAAACGAAATCACCGCAGCAGAGGCCGCTTCCGGTAGTGGCATTGGCCGTACCGAAGATAAAAGCTTCCTGCGCGGTCGTGGCGGTGTTGGTGCCGTCGCCAATCAGCATGACCTGTTTGCTTGCGCGGTCGTCCCATGTCCAGTGATTGGTGTCGTAACACGTTCCTGCGGGATGCTCGGAAAGAACGCCTGTATCCGTGCCGGGCAGAGTACAGCCGGTGCCGCCGCCGCTCGCGTTGATTTGCACCGTAGTTTTGAATTGCGAGGGTACATCCGTACCGCTGAGCGTGACGCCGCTTCCAGGAATAAAATCGATCCCGACCTCACGGCCGATGAAGCTGTGGTTGATGTAGACGTTGGTGTAGGGAAGGCGATAGAGGACCGGCGCGTAGGGATTTATCAGCGAATCGAGATTTTGCGTGGAGCCGGTGACGGTGATATCCGGCGGAGTGAAGCATTGGTTCCCGAAGCCGATCGGCGGCTGCACGGAAAGTGATTCGTAGCCGGTGACACTGGTGCCCGCGATGCAGATCGTGAACCGCCATTTCGTGCCGCCCGGGGAAATCGACGTATTAGAAAAAAGATCCATGTTCCAGTTGCCGTCGATGTCAGTGGAGATTGGACCGTTGAACGGACTGAATTGCAGCGGAGGATTGCCAATGGTGGGCGAAACGTTTTGCGGCACGAGCTGCGCAGTGACGCTGGAAAACGAGTAGGGCATTCCTTTCGGATCGATGATCGTGCCGCTGACGGTAGTCTTTTGTGCCGCTGCCGGCAGCGCGAAAAACAAAAGAGCGGCGATGGTCGCCGCGTGCCTGGGTACGCGTATGTTCATCTGATTGCCTCCGTCACTGCTGCACGTACGTCAGCACTCCCTGAAAACTTGGTGATGCACCGGTCGTCACCGCGCAAATTCCGCTGCTGGCCGCGCCTTTGAAGGCGGTGTGGCCAGGCGCATAAGAAATCGTGCTTTGCGTGCCTGCAGTAGTTGTTCCCGCCATCGTCCCGGTCAAAGCGGTGGGCCCGGTGCAGGATGCGCCGCTGCCAAATTCGAATTGAATGGTGCCGGCGGTCGTGGCCAGACCAAGAATGTTCACGGTGAAGCCGCAGACGTAAACGGAAGTGGACCCGCTGACGCCAACAAGAGAAGTTGTGGTTGCAGAACCGATGTTGATCGCCACGCTGTTTTTGGCTACACCCGGAGCCTGGCAAGGATCCGTCGACGGTGGAGTCACGGAAATCGGCGATTCATCGCTGGCCAGAACGACGGGCAAGGAATTCGCCATCGCTTTTTGCCCGAGAGAAATAGCGGAGCCGGCAACCTGCGTGAGATTATCCGTGGCGTTGACGCTGCCACTGACCGTGGCAGTGACGCTACCGCTCACTGGCACTGTGGTGGTGATCGGATTGCCACCGATCGAGGAGATGTTTACGTTGGAGCTTGGTGCGGAAGAACTGGAAGGTGGAAGAGCTCCAGGCTTGGAAAAGTAGTACCAGGCGTTAATCGTTGCTGCGGATGCGCCGCCGGGAGTGTACGTTACGTTGGCATATTCGCAAGGAAGGGCTGCGATCGGGAAAGACTGTTCCGCATCCTGCGTTGTGGCCAGCGTGGTTACCGGTAAAGCGCCAATGCCGCCGCCGGTTCCGCCTGGAACGCATGCTACGGAAATCGTGCTGCCCGCGGGACCCGCCGCGCCTTTGAAGACGAAATAGATCACGCCGGATGTGTTGCCGTAAGGCGTTGGCGTGATCGCGATTCCTTGCGAGTTGTTTGCAGCCGCGGCGTTGAAAATAAATTTCTGGAAGGCGCCTTCATCCACTACGCCAGCGCTTACGGCCGCAGTGACACTCGTGCCAGCATAGTTCAGTTGGATGGTTGCAGTGCTTCCGCCAAAACACACGACAGCCGCGCGGACCGCGGGATAGTAGCCTGCACCGATCACCGCTCCGCTGGGGACCGCGATGCCCACATCGGAAATCGTTTGATAGTTCGTGCCGTCAATGGAACCTTGCAAATAGAATTGAGCGGTTTGCCCAGAAGCAAGAGTCACCGTGTAGAAGAGTGAGTGGACCGTCTGGCCAAGGTTTTGCGTTGGATAGAAGTGCAGCGTGGAGTCGCACGCGAAACTGCTGGTATTCAGGAGAGTCTGTGAAACGGTTTGCGGCGACGTGTAGCCGATGAACTGCGCGGCGGATCGTCGCGCGGCACATCCCATCAGCAGCAGCGCCGCAAGAAAATAGAAGCCCAAACGTTTCATGGCCAGATTCTCCAAAACCAGAGCAACACAAAAGCTGCGGCGCGATTCGCTCGGCACTTAAACCCAGATGCGCCGGTCATCGTATTTCTTCGGGTAAACCCAGCCGGCCAGGCGCCCGCCGATTTCCTGCTGGGCGGCGACGATCGAGACGTTGAACACCATGATCTGGATCAAATCGTTTTCGAAAACGCGGAATCCGGAAGGATGACGCGTGGGAGCGGAGACGTTGCCAAGCGAGCCCAGAATGCGCTGATAGCCTTTAATCGGCTGATTGTTGCGCAGAAACTGCCAGTAAAGATTTCCGGTGCCTTCCTGGAAGCCGCCGCCGATGTAGTTGTTGCCGTAGGTGTTGATGACACCGTTGCGATTCGGCGGCACGCGGTAGCTCACCACTACGGCGCTGTTCGGCGCCGGAAGCGGAGTTGGGAGCTGCACGTAGGAGATTTCGTCTACCGGTTCGAATTCGGGCGGCGCGTAGATCCACGGCGGAAATTTCTTGATCCACTCTTTTTCCATCGCGAGCTGGGCGGGAGTGGCTTCCAGCGCGGCGGCAGAGATCAGAGGGGCCATGGCGGTTTGTGAGCTCATTGCGGGATCACTCCCTGAATGCCGTAGAGCGCGAATTGCAGCGTGACGGCGACGATGGCCATGTTGCTGACGCGAAGCTGTGCCTGCGGTTCGCTGCCAGAGAAGAAATGTGGTTCGGTGAGGAAAAACTGACGGCCGCGATTGCCAGCGATTTCGCCACCGTTGACGGCTTTACCGGGAATGAAATCGAGCTGCCGGTTCACGTCGTAGAGTTGAACGCGAAATGGTTCTTCCACTGGCGGCGTGCTGCCGTCAATGCAGAATGCGGAAAACGAAAGCAGATTGAAGCCGGCGGGTACGGGATAAGTGGTGTCCTGCGTTTCCTGCGCCTGCAGAGCGAATTCCGCATAGACCCATGCCGGCATGCCGCCCTCGAGGCCTGGCGGATTCGCTTCACCGTGGCGATAGGTGCCGCGCTGAAACACTTTTGGGATCATCGCCACGCGAGGACTGACCAGAGTGTTGATAAGCCGCGGCAGAATTGTGTTCAGTCCACCCATCGAAACCCTCGCAGATTAAGAATTCGCGACCTGCAGCAGTGCGAAGCCGTGATAAGCAACCTGGACGGTGTTTTGCGCCGCGCTGAGATCACTGAACTGATGCTGATAGCTGCGCGACGCCGGCATCACGTAGGGCACCGCGATCGGGAATTCGCCGTTGCTCGAGACGAGCCCCGCGAGGTTGTCCACGAAGACGCCCAGGAAGCCGCCTGGCGTTTGCGGCGAGCCGGAATAGATGAACGGTCGCTGCGTGGCGGATTCCGTGATCAGGACTTTCAGCCGCGGGTCCGTGCGGAAAATCGATAGCCACCACCATTCGAAGTCCGCATCGTTTGGAATGGACAGCGCGCCAGGAGTTAGCGTGGCGCTTGCGGCGACTACGACGTCGACAATCAGGACGCGCGGAACTTTGACGATTTGTGTGCTGGACATCGGAAACTCTTTCCGCGCGCGAAAGCGCGCTCAACAACAAAAACCTTTTTTTCTGTGTTTCGGGACTTCCCGCGGGAAGGATGGCGGTGACCAGACCGTGAATCCCTCCCGCAAGGAAATCGTCGCTGTGGTCGTCTATCCGCTAGACGATCGCAACGAGCATTACGCCCTCAAGGAAAACCCAAGCAATGATTCCGTTCGGCGTGAAGCCCGTGTTCGCCGCGGTGTCATTGTTGGTGGTGTAGTTCGTCGCTCCAGTCAAGGTGGGATCCACCTGGACGAAGAACGGCTGCTGCTGCTCGAGCAGCACACCCGTGATGGGGTTGACTTGCGCGCCCTGAATTGCCGGGGTGTCCATCACGATCGGAGAGCAATTTTCCGCGGAGGGCCAGCCGTTGGCGGCGGAGTAGTTCACTTCCGCCGTGGTAGCCAGCGCCGCGTTATTGATGCCGCTGATGAAAACGCCCCCACCTGCAGGGAGTTTTTGAGCGTGCCCGCGCCAGAACGACTTGTTCAGTGTGTTGAAGTCCACCACGTACTGGCCGGCTACCGCAGCAACGTCCTGCGGATGCACGTCCGGACGGGTGACCACCGAAATGTTCTTGACGAGCAGCTTGTTCGGAGCTGGCATCGAACCACCGTTGCCGGTGAGGTTCGTGTGGTAATACGTTTTATTCAGGACGGTACCGCCGGCTGGCGTGTACGCCTGTCCCCACGCGATCGAGAACAATGTTTCCTGGCGAACCGCGGTGTTTTTCGCGACTGCCCAATAGTCGTAGAGAGGCTGAACGCGAGCGTCCAGGCTCCCCGCGATGATGTTGCGCAGGCGAAGACGGCCATGCGGCCGTCCCACTTCGCTTTCGCTCATTTTTCGCAAAGATCTCATGTTAGAAATCACCCGCCTTTCGATGGCGCCTTAATCAGAGGCGCGCGAAAATTCCGAATAAAAACAAATCCCGTCGCTGCGCGAATAAAACCTAGTAACGACCCCGGAAGCGGCCGCCGCTCAGCGCCTTACCTCCCGCAGCCGCAGGCAAGGCGGGCATGGGGTAGGGCGAACTCAACGTTTGACCGATCGGGTTCGAAACCGTGGGCACCGCGAAATAGCTTTCCCAGTACGCACCCATGGGGATGCTGGGGAGCTGGTCTTTCACGATGCGGATCCCGGTCGCGACCAGGCCGCCAACGAGGGCTCCGTCTCCCGCTTGTTTGCTGACCATATCGCCAGCAAATTTGAGGGCTACGGCCGACGCGATGTTGAGCGCGTACCCGATGACTCCGCTGTTTTGCGAAGGCAACAGGACCGCCGGCAGTGCAAGTGCTCCCACACCGCCAACGACACCGAAACCGGCCGTTTTCAAAGCGTCGCTGCCGAGTCCGAAAGGATTGCGGCGGCGATGACGGCGGTGGTGTCTGTTACGTCGATGACTCATGTGCATCACTCCGTTCTGGGTGTAATGTAATCCCCGGCCCGAGCTGTAAGACTCAGGCCGCGTTCCGCTCCCTGCGGATCGCTTTAGAGGATTCAAGATCTCGATGCGCGCCACTAGTCGTCCCATCCATCGCGCGTAACGCTTTTCTTCCCGCGCGAGTTAATTTGTTCCACATGCGCCGTTCGCTGCGCCGGCGCGCCGCCGTCATACGTGGCCGCATCGCTCACCTTCGATTCCATGGCACTGACGAACTGCCCGCACGACTGGTGGTCAATTCCAGAATTCCGCCAACGATGTGCCCTTCGCGCTTTTTGGTGTTGATCAGCAGCGCGGGATATTTGCCGAATTGATCGGGATGGCCTAGCACCGTGAAAAGCGAAGGGACACCGAAGGGCCAGACGCCGATGTAGAGCACGGGCTGCAGCACGAGGAATTTGCTGCCGTCGCGGCCGGCAATGAAACCGCTGGCGTAGTCTTCGAGATTTTGCGAAATTGTGTTGTTGGTTTTCTCGATGTGGTTGAGCGGGTTTTTGATGCGCGGCGGCGCGTCGATGCCGAAAGGAAACGTGCAGTTCGATCGGCCTGGCGCCCAGGCGAGCACCGGACCGCGATCCTGTCCCCAGTCGATTTGAATGCCCTGAACTTTGCTGAGGCGCGAGACGCGCGCGTGAGCGTCGCCCCCACGCATGTATTCGGCAGAATCGTCCGGCCCCAGCATGATGTTGAGCATCTTGCCGATGGTTTCATAGCGGCGCGTGCGAACCGATTCGCGGTTGCGCTCGATGATGTCCGTGAGATTGTTGCCGCTGTTCACGTTGACCGCTGGTGCCGCTGCCGCCATTTAGTTCACGATCCCTTCGTCCTTAATTTCGTAAGCACCGTGACGCAAGAAAATGCGCTTCAGTGTCACGTCGTACCAAAGCTCCGGCTTTTCCCCAGATACTTCGCCCAGTTTGTGAAACCACTCCACAATCTCGCCGCGTGCGCTTTCCGGCACTTCTGGGTGATATTTCTTAGCGAGATAGCGGATCTCACGCGCGGCGCCCAGATGAAGCATCCCGTCGCTTCCGTTCCATCCGAAATAGCGGAGTACGTGCGCCGGGATCTGCTGGTCGCCATCCGCGAAATAGATTTGGTCGCGCTCGAGCGTGCCGATGACGTGGACGTTTTCCTTTTCGCTGATGTAGTTCTTTTCGTACTGGTCTTGAGCGGCAGAAGTCGGCTTGAAGCTAATGGAAACAAGCAAGCCAAGCCCGGGGTAGACACCAGCGGGAACGTGCGGCTCATCTTCCATCACGATCCGCTCTTCGGGCGGAGCTGCGTGAAATCCGCTGTAAATCTCCAGTGCCTTTTCGCGCTGTTCCGCGATTGGCAGCGATGTGCCGAGAGGATTTCTGAAACGCTTGCGGATCTTTGCCGCATCACTCAAGGCTTTGCGTGCTTTGCGAACGTCGCCGGAAGTTTGAATTGCTTTCCAGGAAATGCCCAGGCGGCCGAGCGCCATTTTTTCGTCATCGCTGAAATGCGAATTCACTACGCGCAGCGGGTTAGCGCCCATCAGCACGAGCTCGGCAGGATTCTTCTTACGCTGGCGGCGGGCTTTCATCGGCTCACCACCAGAAAGAGAACCGCCGCGGCGGCCAGCCATCCCCATGTGGGGATTGAGGACAGATCCGAAGATGCTAGTCCGGTTGCAGTTTGTGCCGTGGCGGCGGAACTTGATGCAGCAGGCAGCGCGGCGACCTGCTGTACGGATTGCATGTCTTCGTAGTCGCTGGATTTTTTCAGCACGATCGCCTGGAGCTGTTTCACCCATACGCACGCGGCGTTGCAATGCGAGTCGTCCATCTTGATGATTTGCGCGACTTGCGAGCTGAACGCCGAGAGAAGGCTTTGCAGCGCCTGGATACCTTGCGCCGGCGTGATGGTGCCGGCCTGCACGGCTTGATCAATCGCTTTCAGCGAATCGGAAGCTGCAGGAACAGCAGCGCAGACAGTTTGCTGTTCGATTTTTACGGCTTGCGCGTGGTGCGCGAAGATCGAGCCGAAAAGTCCGACGAGCAAACTGGCGCCCATGGTGATGGGTGCAGCGATGGAAGCGGCGACGCCGGCAACGGCAAAACCGGTGCTAAGCCCGGTGAGCGCGAGGCCTCCGGCTGTGTTGACGATCTTTGCGCCGCTGGGACTTTGTCCGCTGCAGCCGCTGGGATTGAAGCTGATGAAATTGCCGCTGGCGGCAGCTTGCACGAGATTGTTGTAGACGGTTTGCGTGAAGCCGGCCGTGCTGCGAACGGTGGACTTGGGCATCACCTGCTGCGCAGCTTGGTCGGCCGTCATGCCGCGAAGTCCTGCGCGGTGGAAGTCGCGCGGCGTCATGCGCTGCGATACGCCTTCGATGTCCGGCCCCCAAACGGCAAACGCCGCTTCCTGCGGCGTCATACGGCGGAGCTGCAGCGTGTAGCTCATCGACGCCGCCTCGGTGGAGCGAGAACATTGGGCACTATGATCAGCGCCCCGAGACCAACGGCGAAGATCCACCAATTTGTTTGCAGAAAACTTCCGATCGCCATTGCTGTGGCATTGGCCGTGCCCGAAACCGTTGCGGCTTGCGACTGGAGCTGCAGCGCCTGCGCACGAAGTTGTGTGGCGAGAGTTCCGTTGCCGGAGGCCTGCGCGGCCGCGGCTTGCGCGAGGAGCTGATTCGCCTGTGCAGTAGCGGCAGCAGCGGTGGTTTGCTGCGTGTTCGCCTGCGTCTGCATCACCGTAGTGGCGGCGAGTTTTGCTTGCGCCCACTGGTGATAGGCGTAGGCGGCGGCAAGAGCGGCGACGATGGCGGCGGCGATCGCGAGGACTGCAACAACGGGAAAAACTCCCAAGCCGCTGAGACCAGGTGTGCCAGTGGTGGATGCGAGCGGAAGCGGCGAAGGCGCATAGCCGAACATTTGCTGGTAGTAGCCAGCCCACTGCATCACGGTGGAATTGAATTGCTGGATCTTCGAAGCGGTATCAGCATCGCCCGGAAATTTCGTGGCGACTTGATTCAGTTCGTTCGCGACCTGCACGAAAATATTGTTGATCGTGTTCCAGCTCGCCTCTTGCGTGAGGTCGTAGACGCCGAAAGCGGTGCTCACCGTGGCGTTTTGCAAATTTTGCGGAAAACCAGGCGCGGATGATGCGCCGCCAGCGCCGCCAGTTAGTTGCGTGAGAAGTTGATTTGCACCTAACGCGAAATCGGAAGATCCCGGAGCGGTGTTGTCCCACAGCCCCTGCATTTGCGCGTCAGAAGCTCCGGCGGCGAGAAGCGTGGCAACGACGCTCGGATCGTAGCCTTCGGAAATCATTCCCGAAGCGGTATCGGAAGCGTCTCCCATGTTGCCAAGCACCAGGTAGCCACCGGTTTGCCGACGCGGGCGCATCGTCAGCGGCGCAGTGGCAGCCCCGAGCGTGCGAACGCCTTTTGTGTTGTGTGTACTGGCGACGGCGTAGCTCATTGCTGAGACATCGCAATCGCGGCGACAATTGCGGCGCCGATCAAGAGAGTTGTGTTGGAAATTCCCGGAATCAGTGGAGTGGAAACGCCGAGCGCCGCAGCGCGCTGCGCCGCTTGGAGCTGCGCGAGCTGAGCCGGCGTAACCGTCGTCGTGGGCGAAGGCTGGGTCACAGCTTTGACCACATTGCCGGCGGCGCTGAGCGCGCTGGTGAGAACGCTGGGATTATTCGGCTGCGCCGGCAGATTAGGAATTGTGGCGACGGAGCTGGGCGCGGTGAGTCCGGGAAGTGAAACCGAAGACGTGTCGAAAAGCTGGTACGTCATCAACGGCTGGCCAGGCAGGACCGGATAGTCGTATGTCGGCTCCACCAGGTCGTTCGAATAATCCACATAGCCGGAATCGTCACCGAGTCCCGCGAGAAAACGGTGGAGATGTCCCATACGGACGATTGCGGGCGCACCTTTCGCTTTCACCATTCGGTGATTACGGTTTTTCATTCCGTTGTCTTTGGTGCTGACGCTGGCGTAACTGCCCGGGGCGAAGGCGTGCGGGCTGCGATCGGCACAGAGGCAGCCGGTGGTGTCGTGAATCACCGGTGTGGGGTGAAGCTGACTCAACGCCGGCCGCCTTGGTCTTTCCAAACCATGCCGAGCAAGAGCGCGGCGCCCAGCAGCGGCAGATAGTTCGGAAGGGTGAGCCCGAACGGAGCGAGTAACGTGGTTTCGCTGAGCCAGTTGGTAACGCTATCCACGTAGTTGGGCGACGGATTGGCAACGGTGCCGCCGCCGCTGGAAATCGTAACGTAGCCAGGCGTAGCGGAAGGTGTGATCACTGCAACGGATGCGGGAGTGACGGCGGGCGCTTGCTGTGTTGCGACGGCCGTTGTGTTCAGCGGTTGATTTTGCGCAATGGCTACGCCAGTAGGGTTTTGTGAAGCGGTGCCGTTGGCGTTGAGCGCCGGACCGCCGACCAGGGGAATGGGAGCCGCTTCGTTTACGCGAATCATTTCGGAAATTGGCGCGGCGATCACGCCAAGTCCGTGAACTGGGTGCATGGCGGAGCGCGGCATCGGCTCAGCCGGCGAGCGGTAAATATTGCGCGCGCGATACGCGCCGATCGTGCGCTGGCCGATGCGAGATTGCGTGTTGGCGATGGCGACGCTCATTTGTTCCTCATCAAAAGCAAGAGCAACAGCGCGCCACCGATCAGCAGGGGAGTGCTGGCGCCGAGACTGCCGCTAACGCTGTAGGGATAGCCGAGACCTGGTGCCGTGAGTCCGGGAGCGGCGGGAGTGGCTAGTCCGTAGGGGTTGTAGACGTTCGCGTTGGAGTAGTACTGGTAGCTGAACGGATTTTGGTTTGCCGCACTGATCACTTGCGCGGCAGCGCTGCCGGCGGCGGTAATGTCCTGCGCAATGGTTGCATCGCCAAGCCCGCGGCCAACGTATCCCGCGAGTCCACGCCCCATCAGCTTGAAAGAACTTTCCACGTCCGTCATCGGCCAGACTTTTTGGCGGAAGTAATACGGCGGAGCTTCGCCGAAGCGGGCGCCAGGGCGCGCAGCGTCTAGCGGGATCCATTCGCCTTCCAATTCGACTTCGCAGTAGACGTGGCTGAATTCGCGCGGGCTCGAGGCATCGGCCGCGATCGTTACAGCTCGCGTGGTGTAGCCGAGTGTGCCGAGCAGTGAAGGAAAAAGAACGAGGTTGATGTCATCGCAATCGCCGGCACGCAGCGCGAGAAGATCGCGGACCGGGCGCAGAGTTTCTTTTGCGCCGAAAGGACCAACCGGATCCTGGATATACGTGAAATTCTGCGAAACCCAGTTATAGACGGACGAGATTTTAGCCAGATCATCGTACTGGGGTGTATTCCTTACCAGATCAATTGCGAAACGATTGACGCAAGGGTCTTTGACAGCGCGATCGACAAGTTTGCGGGCAAGAGCAACGGTCTGAGCTGTGCCGCGTTCGCCCGATAAAAGCGTTTGGAAGGCGGCAAAGTGGCCCAATTGCGCCGATTGCTCAAGTGTGGCGTTCACACAACAGAAAATGGAGTACTAGTCCTAGCTTGTCAACGATTTGGGTACTGTACTGGGGCAATCCACGTGGAGTACTAGGCTGTACCCAAGAATACATTTGATTTCGTGGGTGATTTCCACCCATTACTCGGGCCCCATGGCGCTTGACAAGCGGAAAACTGTGGTAAAAACGCTACAAGTTCATGAGTACAGCGAGATTAGAGAGGGTTATGGCTAGCGTGAAAGCACCGGAACCGGGAGTGACCGTAGAACAGACAGTCCGGACGCGGACGATCCCGCGCGGGGAAGAAGAGCAGCCAGACAAGCGGGATTTTTGGGAATTCACCGCGGCGTTGACGCTTGAGCAATGGAACAACTACGTGGTTTACGTTTACCGGCGGAATCCAGGCAGCGATGAGCTGGGCCCGTTCATTGGCAAATACGCGAACCGCGTGACGGAAGATTTTCTGGCGGAGAAACACGGTGGAGGGAAGTACCGGCTATTTTTGAAAACGGCGGCCGGCGAATTGAAAAAGCGCGCGGACCTGGAAATCGAAGGGCCACCAATCATCGCGACGGCGCCACCAGCTGCTGCGCCGGCAGCGTCCACTACTGGCGATGGAACCGTCAAAGAGCTGTGCGATTTACTGCGGCAGATCCTGCAGCAAAACGCCGTAAACAGCGGACAACCGCTGGTGAACGATGCAATGAAGAACGCATTAAGTCTGCAGAGCGACGGCTTTCGTGCGGTGGTGAACAACGTACGCGATGTGCTGCAGCCGGCCGCGTCAACGCCGACGCCGAATCC
>Ga0268266_10000936_pt1 | contig 37196 bp, 40 predicted proteins | sample KBSS13metaG_FD_190356 | JGI IMG/M metagenome (GOLD analysis project Ga0268266, IMG submission 190356) | Switchgrass rhizosphere microbial communities from Kellogg Biological Station, Michigan, USA - KBS S1-3 metaG (SPAdes) (version 2) | ecosystem: Host-associated > Plants > Roots > Rhizosphere...
CCCGTTTGCCGAGTTGAAGGTCGACCAGCAGTTCGTCAACGGCTGCGCGGACGACCGGCTGAAGCAGACGGTATGTCGGCGCATCGTCGAGCTGGCACGGGACAACGGCGCCCGCGCCATGGCCCAGGGGATCGATATCCGCGCCGATTTTCTCGCCGCGCAGGACATGGGGTTCGATCTGGTCCAAGGCCACCTGTTCGGCAAGCCGGTGGCGGTGCGGAAATTTGCCCGGGCGCGCCCTCATCTGGCGGCCGGTTCCGACAGGATGTCCTGAGCGGGCCATGATGCCCGAGACGTTGCGGCATGCGCAGGATGAGGGTGGCAGGCGCAGCGATTAGCGCATACGGTCCGCCGATTTTGTTTAGGGAACAATCGATGAACCGAAAAGATCTCCTCGCCGCCTCTCACCTCAACCGCCGCGCGCTATTGACCGGCGCCGCCGCACTGGGAGGTATGTCGCTGCTGTCGCGGCCTGTGCGCGCCGCCGACCAATGGCCTACACGGCCGGTCAAACTGATCGTGCCCTTTGCTGCCGGCGGCACTACCGACATCCTGGCCCGGGTGGTCGCGGCGAAGCTTTCAGAGGAATACGGCCAGCAGTTCATCGTCGAGAACAAGACCGGGGCCGGCGGTAATATCGCCGCCGATTTCGTCGCGAAAGCCGAGCCCGACGGTTACACCTTCGTGGTCGGCACGCCGGGAACACATGCGATCAACCAGTTCGTGTTCAAGAACATGACCTACGACCAGGTCAAGGATATCGCCCCCGTCATCATCATCGCCCGGGTGCCCAACCTCTGTTCGGTGACCAATTCGCTGCCGGTGAAATCTGTTGCCGAACTGATCGCCTACGCCAAGTCGAAGCCGGGCGAACTGTTTTACGGCACGCCTGGGCTCGGCAGTACCGCCCACGTCTCCACCGAGCTGTTCAAGTCGATGACCGGCGTCGACATGATCCACGTGCCCTACAAAGGCAGCGCGCCGGCGCTGACCGACCTGATCGCCGGCCGGGTCCACCTGATGATCGACAATCTGCCGGCAGCGCAGTCGTTTGCGGAAGCCGGCTCGATCCGGCCGCTCGCAGTCTCGTCGGCGAAGCGCTGGGTCGGCCTGCCCGACTTGCCGACGATCGCGGAAGCCGGCGTGCCCGGCTACGAGGCGTCGTCCTGGTTCACCATCGGCGCGCCGGCCAAGACATCGAAGGACATCATCACCAAACTCAACGCCAGCGTGGACAAGTTCCTCAAAACCGAGGACGGGATCACACGGCTGCGCAAGCTCGGCGCTGAGCCCGCCGGCGGATCGCCCGACGACATGCTGTCCTATGTGCTTTCGGAAACCGAAAAGTGGGGCAAGGTCGCCAAGTTCGCCGGCATCAAACCGGAGTAACCGACGCGACGGCGCCGCCGCCGCCGATCACTCGAACTTCATGTCGATGCATTTCGAGATGTCGGAGCCGAGCCCGGACGAGATGATGATGCATCCGCGCACCTTCGGATTATTGTCGTCGCTGGCCCACACCGCATAGCCGCCAGGACCGAAGAACGAATTGGTGTTCGGCGCTTCGGTCTCGGTGGCGTCGAATGAATAGCTCGAATCGGTATCGAAGATGCGCGGCTTCTTGGTGCAGCCGCCGTCGGCCTGGACGTTGATGACTTCCTTGTTGTCCCGCGTCAGCGCCAGCGAGACCTGGCAACGGAAATATTCCGAGGTCTTGACGTTGAACACATACGCATAGGATTTGCAGGTCGCCGTGTTGAGCTTGCCCGGGGCGAGACCACGGCTGCAGGCGATGCGCTGATTGTTGCTGAGCTTGAAAGTGTCGGCCTCTGCCGCGGAAGCCAGCGTCATGACCGAAAGCGCAACACCCAAACCGATCTTCATGACGTGGTTCATCCTGACCATCCCTATGACGTTTTTCGCAATGCGTGATTGTAGCCGGAAAGGCAACATAGTCGCGAAGTCGAACGCGGGGAATCACAAAGTCTCAAAGGCGGCGGCATGATGCGTCGAAGGTGCCAATTGACTGGACAATACCGTTCGTGATTTGTTCAAAGCATGGGGCAAAGAGGCCGAATGGCCATGGGGAGGATGGAAGATGACGAGCATTTTAGCGAAGACGGCTTTGGCAGCGGCCGTTCTGACGGGGTTTTCAACGTGGGCGTTTGCGCAAGGCGCTGCGCCGACCCCTTGGGAGCTGAAGTCGGACATGGGCTACGCCTATGGCAAGGACGGCAAGACACTGTCCTACAAGATGGGCACCAACAACGCCGGCACGCTGCTGAAAGGCGCCAAGAAGGTGCCGAAGGGGACGTTGTTCTTCATCGGGCAGAACGGGCAGCTCTATATGCGCTCAGGCCCCTATCTGGAAGGCGACGGCAGGTTCATGTTCGGATCGGAGTGAGCGGGCGAGCGCCACAAACCGGATGTCATCATCCACCTTGGTGCGCAATTGCGCACTAGGGCGGACGATCCAGTACGCCGCGCCGCTCGTGATCGTTTCTAGCGGCGCCGTTTACTGCATGCCCCGGCCCAGGTTGCGGAACGACTAGAACGCCGCCGCCAGTTCCTTCGCGCCGGGCTTGGCGCTGTTGAAATCCATGCGCTCGTCGGTGACCGCCAGCAGCTTCGCCACCGTGTTGTGGCGGATCGCGACCGGGTTGCGCTCGTAACCGCCGCGCTGGAAGAAGTTCGAGGTCGGCACCTGCTCGCGCATCGCCTGCGGCATGGTCACCATGTCGAAGCCGGTCCCGTCGCCGGTCAGGTTCATCATTTCAAGTTCGGCCGCCGATAGCGGGCGATTGTAGCCCTTGGTACGCGCGAAGATCACGGATGTCAGCAGCTTGTGGGTCTGTAGCATTGGCCCGACATCGATATCGAGCACCATGGCGTGCACCGCCCAGCCTTGCGGGGTATTGGCGAGCTTCTCATGGTCGGACCAGGTGTCCGGCACGGTGCGCGTGAACGCCACCATCTTTTTCAGCACGGCAAGCTTGTGATCCATCGCCTTGCGCGGCGCGCCCGAAAGCGACGCGGCCCTGGCCGTCAACTCCTTGATGAATTCGTGGCCCTGCTCGGCCAGCAATTCGACGCTGTTGGTAGTCAGCAACTGGTTGTAGCCGATCGCCGTCGAGATCGCACGCGAACCCGGCCGCGAGGCGCTCAGGCCCGACTGCATGTCGTGATTGCCGGTGCCGCCGGTCTCGAACGAATAGACCCGCACCGCCTGCTCGCGCGTCAGGCCGGCCGCCAGCGCGTAACGGGCATAGGCGCGCTTGAAATCGATCTCGGCGGCGGGCCGCTGCGGCACGAACTGGAATTGGTCGGCGGCGGCTTTCAGCAAATCGGCAACGACCGGGATCGGCTTGCGCTCGCGCGGCGGCTTCTCTTCTTCCGGCTCCGGATTCACCGGGCGCTTCGGACCGTTGTAAGCCGGCGGTTGCGTCAGCACGTAATCGTTCAGCGCGATGGCCTGACGCTCCCGGCGCTTGGCGTTGCGGCCCTTTCGCTTCTCGGAGATCGAAGACCAGTAGGCACCTGCCTCCTCCTCGAATGCGGCACGCGCTTCCTCGTACTCCTTCAGCTTGCGGCGATATTCGGCGATCGCCTGCGGCGAGGCCGCTTGCGCCATCGCATCGGCGGTTGCGGGAGGCAGTACGTCCGTTTCGAGCGCCATGGCAGGCGCGCCCGCGAACAGCGCGAGCGTGAGGAAACTGGAACCGATGCGAATCAATGGCAGGCGCATGGCACCGTTGTACCAAGCGAGCCTGCGAAGTCAGCCCCGGAAGGCTGCGGCTTTTCTTCACTTCTGGCTTGGCGGAGACGCCTCTCGCCGCCTACTCCTGCTCGACGCCGCTGGCCTTCACAAGCTGCGACCACTTCTTCTCATCCTTGTCGATGAAATTGGCGTAATCTTCCGGCGTGCCGGGCGTGATTTCGGTGCCGTCATTGCCGAGTTGCTTCTTCACTTCGTCGGAAGCGAGCGCGTCGCGCAGCGCCTTGTTGAGCTTGTCGATGATCGGCCGCGGTGTGCCGGCAGGTGCGACGAGGCCGTAATAGAGCGAGGCGTCGAAACCGGACAGGCCTGCTTCGATCATCGTCGGCACGTCAGGCAACAGGCCCGAACGGGTGACGCTGGTCACCGCGAGTGCGCGGAGCTTGCCGGCGGAGACGTTGGGATGCGAAGCCGGGATCGGCGCGAATGCCATCGGGATGTGGCCGCCAAGCAGATCGGTCAGCACCGGACCGGTGCCCTTGTAGGGGATGTGCACCAGCTTGATGCCGGCGGCGCGGGCGAAATATTCGCCGGTGATATGGCTGGCGGTGCCGGCGCCGGCCGAACCGAAATTGACCTTGTCGGGATTGGCCTTCGCATAGGCGATCAGTTCGGCGACGGTTTTTGCCGGGAATGACGGATGCACCACCAGCGAATTCGGCGCGTTGCCGATCATGCCGATCGGTGCAAAATCCTTGCGCGGATCGTAGCCGGGATTCTTGTAGAGCGAGGGGCCGATCGCCAGCGTGCCGGTGTAACCCAGCAGCAGCGTGTAACCATCGGGATCACTCTTGGCGACCGCCTTGGTGCCGACCGTGCCGCCGGCGCCGGGACGGTTGTCGACCACGACCTTCTCGCCGAGCACGTCGCTGATCTTGTCGGCAATGGCGCGGCCGACGATCGAAGTGCTGCCGCCCGGTGCGAACGGAATGACCAGCGTGATCGCGCGGGCGGGATAGTTTTGCGCGCGCGCAGGATCGACCACTACACTCGGGCCGAGCAGTGCGGCGGCGATAAGAAATCCCTTGATCCACCTGGACATGATGAACGCGCTCCCAGAACTGTTCTTGTTGTTGGCTTGGCCATCGTTGCGGAAACAACGGGCATTCGCAAGTTGACTTCCGGATGAGATGTTCACGTCGTCATTGCGATCGTATCTCACATCGTGGGATGCATACGCAATCCTACCGCCACGCGAATACCGGCTGTTCCAGTTCCGCGACACGGGTGCTTCTTCCAGCCAGCACTTCGGCGAACTGATAGATCAGCGCCGCGGTCGGCGCGTGGATATGCTGACCGGCGTGACGAAAGCGGATCACGCGCCGCGTGCTTTCAGGAATCGTGGTGAAGCTAAAGGCGTCGCCTTGTTCGATATCGGCGAGAGCGATGCGATGCACCGAGGCGACCTCCGCGGGATTGGGTACCAGGTCCGCGCTGGTGCTCACCCAGACCACGACAGGGGTAATGAGATAGCCTGATCGCGTCGGATAATCGTCGAGCAGGCCGAGCACATCGCCCTCCCCAAGCCCAACGCCGAGTTCTTCATGAAGCTCACGCAGCGCGGCCTGCGCCTGCGTCTCGCCGAGGTCGCAGCGCCCGCCCGGCAGCGCCCATTGGGCGGCGTGCGAGCGCAAGGTTGCCGCGCGTCGGGTCAGGAGAAACGTCGTTTCCCCGCCGGCCTCGGCTTCCGTCAGCGCAATCGCCACAGCGGCGCGTTTCAGCCCGGGCACCGCCTCGCCGGTCGACGCCCGCGGAAATGCCGCGCAGAGCTCTGCGATATTCCGCCGGGTGGTATCGTCAAATGACCGTGCCATCCCGCTTGACTACAACACAAGCGCATCAGATGAAATGACCCGGACCGCATGACAACCCGCAGGGAATGGACACCACGACATGACGAACAAGGCCGCGGACAAACTCAAATCCGACGGCTGGAAGATCGTCGAAACATCGGGCTTCCTGCACCTGATCGGGCCGCTGTGGCAGCGCGTGGTCGACGGCTCGCACGAATACGCACTGGCTACCGAGGACAAGCACCACAACCGCCGCGGCCTGGTGCAGGGCGGCGTGATCATGACCTTTGCCGACCGAACCTGCGGCATGACCGCCCGCTTCGTTTCGGGCAAGCCGACGCTGGCAACTGTGCAACTCGACACGCACTTCGTCGAGGCCGGCAAGATCGGCGAGGTTTTGGTGTCGAAGCCGCACGTGGTGCGCTCGACCCGCAGCCTGATTTTCATCACGACAGAGGTGACCGTCGACAAACGCTGTATCGCGATGGCGAGCGGTGTGTTCAAGATATTGAAGAATGAAAGTTGAGGCGCCGCCCTTCCCGCGTCACGCAGAGGATCGACCCCATGCAATACCGTCACCTTGGCCGCAGCGGCCTGAAGATTTCGCCGATCTGCCTGGGCACCATGATGTTCGGCGGCCCGACCGACGAGGCGACGTCGTCGCGCATCGTCGCAAAGGCGCGCGAGGCCGGCATCAACTTCATCGATAGCGCTGACGCCTACAATGGCGGCCAGTCCGAGCAAGTCGTCGGCCGCGCCATCTCCAACAACCGGCACAACTGGATTCTGGCGACCAAGCTTGCCAACCAGATCGGCGATGATCCCAATCGCGGCGGGCTGTCGCGGCGCTGGGTGCTGCAGGCGGCGGACGAAAGTCTGAAGCGGCTCGGCACCGACTTCATCGACATCTATTACCTGCACAAGGAGGACCACAAGACTCCGCTGGAGGAGACGGTGCGCGCGATCGGCGACCTGATGCGCCAGGGCAAGATCCGCTACTTCGGCGTCTCGAACTATCGCGCCTGGCGCGTCGCCGAGATCTGCAACATCTGCGACAACAACGGCATCGATCGGCCGATCGTCAGCCAGCCCTATTACAACGCCATGAACCGCATGCCCGAAGTCGAGCACTTTCCGGCCTGTGGTTATTACGGCCTCGGCATCGTGCCCTATAGCCCGCTGGCGCGCGGCGTGCTGACCGGCAAGTACAAGCCGGACGCCGCCCCCGACAAGGAGACGCGCGCCGGCCGCGCCGACAAGCGCATGATGCAGACCGAATGGCGGCCGGAATCCCTGCAGCTGGCCCAGGAGATCAAGCAGCACGCCGAGGCCCGCGGCATCACCGCCGGCCAGTTCGCGGTCTCATGGGTACTGAATTCGTCGTTCGTATCGGCGGTCATCGCAGGCCCACGCACCGAGGCGCAATGGGACGATTACCTGAAGGCACTCGACTATCGCTTCACTGCCGAGGACGAGGCGCTGATCGATCGACTGGTGGTGAGCGGTCATCCCTCGACGCCGGGCTTCAACGACCCGGGCTACCCGATCGAGGGCCGGCGGGCGCGGACGGACAGCCAATCCCTTTGAATTGATGGAACTCCCCTAGGAAGACCACCACTTTGCGTTGTATAGGGCTGGATTGTACGCCAGCGGTAACGGGATAGTAACTTCGGCCGTCGAAAACTGCCCTGTTCACGGCGGAGGTCCAGATGATGGACGAGCACAGAACAGCGCCAAGACGGCGATTTTTGAAGGCGGGCAGGATCACGTTCGGCGGCGGCGCCACCTTCGACTGTACGATCCGCAACTTTTCGGAGAACGGCGCCGCGCTCGAGGTGGGCTCCCCCGTCGGCATCCCCGAACGCTTCACGCTGGTGATCGCAGCCGACAACCTCCATTTGCCGTGCCGTGTCATCTGGCGCAAAGAGACGCGGATCGGGGTTCATTTCGAAACCTGAACCGCACTGGCGCCATAATTTTTACAATCGCGGCAGGTCCAGCCTTTGTCGCGCAACCAGACCCGCCGCGAAATAGTCGCTTCCGCTACCGTCAGTGCCTGGTTTCGAGGCTGACGATAACGCCGGTGGGCTCGGGCTCGTGCGGCGACAGTTTCGTCAGCGTCTCATCGCTCCAGTAGGCAAGGTTGACGATCATCCCGATCGGAGCTTCCGGCTTGGACGCTTCGGTAGGTTCCAGAACATTGAGCCCGCCGCTGTCGATGAAGAATGTGTGATCGCCAAACATGCTGGCCAGTTGCGGGACCACCGGATGATCGTCGGGAAGCGCCTGGGCCTCGAATTGCGTCAAGGCGCGTTCGACCTGTGCCGAGTTCAATTTCATGCACGACTCCTTAGGCTAGCTTTCTGGTTGGTTGAGGACCGCGCGACGGCCTGACCGCACACGGTTGCTCCCTGCGGAGGATACGAAAGACGTCAAGGGTGTCGGATCCTGATCGCTCGTCCCCGCCAGCACAGCGCGCTGGTTCGCAAGGCCTTCTTCAATCCGTGACCATCACGAATTGAACCCGGGACAGGGGTGCCTGTTTGCTCCCGTTCAATCCGGCAACGAAATTGAATTGGATGCGTTCCGCAGAAAGGCAGGCCGAACTCTGCGACCGCGCGGAACCCTGCGGAACACCCAGACCCGCAAGGCTCCTGCTATTTCGCGCCGGGAATCGGATGTCGCCTTGCCAGTTCGTCGAGCGACAGATGCCTCTCCTCGTCGCTCAAGGTGAAGCGAACGATGACATCCTGACGACCGACCTGCCCCCACAGTCCGTCCGACGACCATTTCTGCGGCATGGGCCCGCGCAGACCTTCGACCCAGACAAAATACCATTCCGTCATCGGAACACCTCCGGCGCGGGCGGCCTGCGGCGGCCCATCGCCTCTCGCTCGGTTCGGCCCTCTTCAGGCCTGATATTCAGATATAGTTAGGCCGACTTTTGGGTTCGAGGCGAACCTTTTCCGGCCCGGCGACGACAAAAACGGCATCATCGCCCAGGGAATGCCGGTCATGAATTCGCCAGACCCAGCCATCCGTCAAGCATCGAACAGCAGCCCTGCCCGCCGCATCGCTGTTGCGGTGATCCTGAGCGGGCTGCTCTTTACCGTGCTGTGGATCATGATGTTCAGCATGGTCACATCGCTGCTGATCGGCGCCGGTTGCTGCGTCGTGATCGTGGCAGCGAGCTCGGCTTCGGACGTTGTCGAAATGCTGCTCGATGCGGTGTCCACCGTCATCTTCGGAATCGTAGCGGTCATCTCAGCGATCTTCGGCGCGATTTTCAGCATCTTTGATTTTTAGCTGTGCTGGTAGAATCGCGGTCATGAATTCTTTCTAGTGACGCCCCACCAATCTCCGAACCCGCCGCGCAACCAACGCTCCCTGCGTTCTCGAACGCTGCGCGCGCGTTCTCACAAAAAAGGCCCCACCGAGGCGGGGCCTTTCGCTTTCAAAAGTGCTGCGACTTAGTTGTAGTCCGAATATTTGAACTGCGGCAGCGCCTTGAGCTGCTCCTTGTTGCCGCTCATCACGGCATGATCGGGCGTCCAGTCATTCGCATTGGTCGTACGCGTGGTCGTGGTGTTCGCTGTGGTGTTGGCCGGTGCCGTGGCGGTGCCGGTCGTGGTTTCACGCGTCGTGGTCGAGGTAGAGCTGGTGCGGACAGGCTCCTCGACAAACTTCAGCTTGTCCATCGTAACGGCGATGTCGTGCTCGCCCATGCCAAGGAAGCCACCGACGCCGATCACCACGGCGTTCACTTTGCCGTCCTTGTCCAGGATCAGTTCATTGATGTCGCCGAGCTTTTCATTGGCTTCATTGTAAACATTGAGGCCCATCAGCTTGGACGCGCGCCACTTGCCCTTGAGCATCATCTTGTCGGAACTGGTGGTCGCGGCTGGTGCAGCCCGGTCCGCAGGCTGCGCGGTCTGCGCATAGGCGGCGCCGCTGACAAGCGCAGTGCCGAGAAGTGCGACGGCAATCAAGTTCTTCATGTTTGTCCTCCAGAAAAAGTGACTGTGTGTTTTCCGAGAACGGACCAGAATGATGAATGTTCCTCGATATCAGCGCTATCGTCACCGCGCACAACGCACCTGCCTGTCTACGCCGCATGAGAAGAGACAGGAAACAAACATCAGCCCGCGCGTTGAAGCAGTTGCTCGCGCCGGGTGACAACCGGCCATAACGGGGAATGATGAACGCGGCAATTTTGCCGGTCTCTTGCCGCGACATCAACGCATCGGTACGCGCCGACATCTAACCCGTTCCTGGCGTGAGCGCCTGCTCCTCTCTGATCAGCAGCAATGGCTCCGCGACGCCGGGCGCCTTCGTCAGACACCCAGCTCCTTGCGAACTGCCGCGGCTGAGTTTCCTACCTTCTCGACCGCCCGCTGCAACTCGTTCCTGGAAACGCCGAGAGCTTTCAGCCAGTGCTTGACCTCGAAATCCTCGCTCATGTTGATCTTGCTGCGATCGGGCTGATTTCTTTTCGTGAGATTATCCATCTTCCCGCCTCTCCTGAGCCAAGAGAGAAACGTGCTTCTGATTGGCCAGTTCCTATGGAGCTCTTGAGCGGGCCACCAATGCCGGCCTGAAAAGCCGACATCGATTTCGAGAATTCCGGTGCGTAACCCCGCCACGGGGTGGCTGGACGGGAAAAAACGGCATATGAAAAACGGATAGCAAGAGCAGACCTTTAGAAAAATGCGGTTTGTCATGAACGAAGATTTTTACAAGCAGCGCGCGCAGGAAGTTCGGGAGATCGCAGCCAAGGCTGACCGTTTCATCAAGCCGCGGCTTTTGGATCTGGCCGACCGTTACGATGGTATGCGCAGGACAAGCGTTACGCCCGTTCCACCTGTTTCGGCCGCGACGCAGAAGCCATCAGGCAAGCACGACAGCAATTCCGGCTAGGCCCTGCACAATCGCTCGTCGCCATTTTTGGCAACGGTCGAGTTTTGCATCGAGCCGCGGAACAGACTTGAAATCAGCCGGTTAGCTCTGGGAGTCCTGTCTCAGAGGGTCGCATCGAGGCTGCCATGGGCAATGCAAAATACGAACGCGCCCGTGCACGAGCGCGACTCGCGTTGATCGCGCCGACAGTTGACGACGTGACCGCCGCCTATTTCGACAGACAGGTCGAAAAGGTTTTGCAGGAAGCCAGGCAGCGCGAGGAAAAATCGGACCGGGAATTGGTATCGACGCTGCTCGACGCCGTTGCGAGGAAATTCTTCGCGACGAGTTTGCGTGACGGTGATCCGGAGCGAAGCCCGGATGACGGTGCGCCGCGCTCCGGCTCGACGAAGTCATGAAGCATACAACTAGGCTGACGGCAGCCCGACTAAACCTCTTCCTCAACCGTTAACCGGATTCAACGGAACGTGACTGCTTCGCATTCGCAGGATGCAAATTGATGCATGAATGCGCGCTATTTGATCTGGCATTAGCATCCCTCCGTACCTATCTGTCCTCCAGGTAGGAAATTCGCCCCAAGGACAACTCCGAAAAGGAGCCTTTCATGGCGAACGTACTAACCACTGGGGCCTTGCTTTCTGCTCCGACCAAAAATCCCTCATTTTTCGCACGATTATTGCGCGCTCACGCTGAGTTCAATCAGCGGCGGGCGGACCGCGCGGTCCAGGAGTACATTGCTACCCATGGACTGCAGAAGCTGTCCGATGATGCGGAGCGGCAGATCAGCCGTTTGCTCGTCCAGTCGGGCGGCCACTAGCCATGATCACGCTCATCATCATCCAGTTGGCGAACAAGCTCGCCCATCTCAGCAACGAGTTTCTTGAAACGTGGCGCGAAACGCAGCGCCTTCGCCGCACCCTCGGCGGCCCGATGGAGGAGTAGCAATAGCGCTGTGTGGGGCAAGGCGCGAAAGCGCCGGCCCCACTCGCGCGTGGGCACCTGGAGCCCGTCGTCACTATCAGCGAAATTGCGCCGGTCGCCGACCGTGCCATCGTCGCGGCCGGGTGGCTTTGCCTTTCCTGCGCATCGCTATACCGCGATAAATAGCCGCTCGCTCTTCTTCAGTACCGCTGCACGATCTGATCGAGCTTCCTGCTGAGCAGCCAGGACAGGCCGAGGAACGCGACGAGCATCACGATGCCGAGGCCCGAAGAGGCATTGTTGATCGACTTCTCCGAGAATTGGCCAAAGGCATAGCCCGCCCAGACAACGGCTCCGGACCAGAAGCCGGCCGCGACGAGGTTGAGCGCAAGGAAGGTCGACCAGGGCAGACGCGATATCCCGTAAGCAAATCCCGCGAGCCCGCGGATGCCGTGCGGGAAACGATGAAACATGATCATCCAGAAATAGTGACGGTCGGTCAGGCGAACGACGGTCTGGACGGGGCGCTGAAACCGCGGAAAGCGCTTGAGCAAGCGGGCGCCATAGCGCCGCCCGATCCAGAAGCGGATGACGTCGCCGGTGAAACTGCCGAACCAGCACATCACGATGAGCGTGCCAAGACCGAGCGCGCCCGAATGCGCCGCATAGCCCGCGAACAGCGCAAGCAGCAGGCTGTGCGAGGCCGCATAGGCAAACATGAGGCTGTAGGCCACGTCGCCATGCTGGCGAATGAGATCGAGGAACGAAGTCAGATCCGTCGGAAACAGCAATGCAGGCCCACCCAAACTGTTGATGCGATGCCCCAGATGATTGGGTTCGTGCAAACGCTAACATTCCGCGGATGGCCGCGAAAGCCTGCGGGCAGGCACGCAGCCGCGTGCGCTGCAAGCCCACGAGGGGGCTGTAGCTACCGTCGATCACATTTGGCTCGCGCGAAGTCGCGGAAAGTTCATCGCGAAGACCCGCGTCCTTTCGACGCAGCCGCAGTTGTCTGCGTGATCCAGCAATGACGCAGGATCACAAAACAAAAAAGGGTCGAACAATGCTCAGGAAGTTGGTAGGTGCAGCCGCAATGGCTGCAAGCGCGTTCGCTTTTGTGCCCGCGCAGGCCGCGCATGTCCATCATGCCATGCGTGTTGGCGTCGGATGTAGCGGCGACAACTTCGCCAAAGCCGAAGGCACGGTCGAGACCATGCCCGACAGCTCCGCCAAGTTCACCGCGGAACGGGAGATCGCTCAGGCGCAGGACGCAATGCTCAGCGGCAAGATGAGTGGATGTTCCATGCATCTCGCAAGGGCGCTACGCGCTGAAAGCGTCGGCCAAAGCCCTTATCCGATGACGATGGGCCCAGACCCGTTCGCAAGTACCGCAGTGCAGGCCCCGGCAGAAACCATGCCCGGAGCGCCGCAGCAGCCGCAGTTCAATTGGGGCCCGATGAAAGGCGCGTATTGAACATCGGCAAAAGGGCCTGACCACGCAGCGGTCAGCCCGGGATGAAGCGCTTCCCGGAGCGGCGCTCCTCGTCGCAAGTAGGCACCGCTGCAAGTCGGCGTTGCGCGCCGCTCCTTCTACAAATCGACCACCACGTAATCGCTTTCGACTGAGACCGCGAGCGTTTCCGCCACATATGGCCCCTTCACCACCGCCGAACCAGGCTCGACGTTGACCGGATAGGCGCGGGCGCGAAAGCGCTTGGGATCACAATAGGACTGCCCGGTGCGGATATCGAATTCCCAGCCGTGCCACGGGCAGCGGATGATCTCGCCGAGTTTGGTGTATTCGATCTCGCCGGGATCGGAGGAGGTCGCGAGCCCGATCAGCGGGCCTTCGCACAAGGCTGCACCCTGGTGTGGGCAGCGGTTCAACAGGCCGAAGAACTCGCCGTTGATGTTGAAGATCGCGATCGGACGTTCGTCGATGGTGAGGAATTTTCGCGTCCCCGGCGGCAACTCGTCCACCGGGGCAATCACATGTCGCGCCATCAGCTTATGCCGTACAACTTCTTCGCATTGTCGAGATAGAACGCCTGCTTGTTGGCATCGCTGACGCCGGCCGGCAGCACGCGCGAGGGCTCGTCGAAGTCCCAATGCGGGTAATCGGTCGCGAACAGCAATTTGTCCCAGCCGATCCACTCGATCATCTGGAACAGATGATCGCGCCGCTCCGGATCTTCCATCGGCTGCGTGGTCCACCAGACCTGGTCGCGGATATATTCCGACGGTTTTCGTTTCAGATGCGGCACCTCGCTGTGCAGCTTCTCAAAGCTCTTGTCCAGCCGCCAGCTCAGCGACGGTGCCCAGCCGAAGCCGGCCTCGATCATCACCATCTTCAAGCGGGGAAAGCGCTCGAACACGCCTTCGAGCACCAGACTGGCCAGCGCGGTCTGCTGGCATTGCGAGTGACCGACCATCTCCTCGATGTAAAAGCTCGGCCAGCCCGAGGCGGTGATCGGATTGCCGCCGAAGCCGAAGGCATGAACGCCGACGGGAAGACCGATTTCCTGCGCCGCCTCATAGATCGGCCAGTAGCGGCGTTGGCCGAGCGGCTCGACATTGCGGCTGAGCAGCAGCACCTGCACAAAATTCTTGTCGCCGGCACGCTTGCGGATTTCGGCGGCGGCGGTCGGACCGTCCTCATTGCCGACGACGATCGACCCCTTCAAGCGCGAATCCTTGCTGGTCCATTTCTCGATCTGCCAGTCATTGATCGCGGTCGCCAATGCAGCGGAAAGATCGTGATTGCGCAGGCCCTGCCCGGTGTCGAGCGGATTGAGCACGCCGAGAGCGACGTTATGCGGGTCGAGCAGCTGCTTCTGCATGAATGACAGCGAGGAGCCTTGCTTGCCGCCTTCCGGCGGCCAGGCGTCGCGGCGCGAAGCGTTGGGCTGCGCCTTCGGATAGGGCGGGCCTTCCATCATGCCCTGATAGGCATGCTTGCCGTAGGTTTCCAGATGCGAGTGCCAGCGCTTGGCGAGGAACGGATAAAGTTCGGTTCCGGTCGCGCGCGCCGGATGGATGTCGCAATCGGCGATCGCGGTCTTGACATTGACGGGTGATGCGGACTCCGGACGGTCGCGGAACTGCACATTCATGGCGTCGTCTCCTTCGCGAGTTGCAACCGGCCGTAGGTCGCGAGCGGATTGTCGATCATGATCTTGCGAACAAGATCGGGCGACAAGCCCGGCGGCAGCACTTCGTCGCCGTCGAATTGCCAGTGCGGATAGTCGGTAGAGAATAGGAGCAATTCGTCCGACTGCATATGGTCAAACAGGCGGTTCAGGGTTGCCGGATCGGGCGGCGCATCGACCGGTTGCAGCGAGAACCGGATGTTGCTGCGCACAATCTCCATCGGCGCGCGATCGACCCACGGCGTTTCCATCCGTACGCCGCGCCAGAACTTGTGCAGCCGCCACAGATAGGCCGGCAGCCACGTGAAACCGGACTCCAGCATCACCATTTTCAGCTTCGAATGCCGAGCGAACACGCCCTCGATGATCAGGCTGGTAAGCTGGGTCTGGAACGCGGTGGCCTGCGCGACGTAATCCTCGATGTGATAGGAGCCCCAGCCGACCGAGGTCGGCGGGTTGTGATAGGCGCTGCCCGCGTGGACGCCGATGGTGAGCCCTAGCCGTTCGGCGGCAGCGTAGATCGGCCAGTAGGCGCGTTTGCCGAGCGGCATGTCGCCCATGACCAGCATCAGCACCTGGACGAAGCGCTTGTCTTTGGCGCAGCGTTCGATCTCGGCGACGGATTTTTCGATGCTTTGGGTCGGGATCACGATCGAGCCGCGCAGTCGCGAATCCTTGTCGAGCCATTCTTTGACCAGCCAGTCGTTCAGCGCGCGGCAGAACGCATCCTGCATGTCCTCGGAAAACACCATCTGCACGCCGTAGAGCGGATTGCAGATGCCGTAGCTGACCTGAAAGCGGTCGAGCGCCTGCTTCTGCATGTCGGCGATATCGGCGCCCGGCTTGCCTTGCGCCGGCCGCCAGTCCGGCCGCGACGAGATCGGCGAATTGGTCGGGTAGGATTGCGAGACCAGATCGGTCATGCCGCGCGTCGTCACCTGGTCGCGCCAGTAGTCGTTCATATAAGGCAACAGGCTGGTCAGATGAGGAACGGCGGGATGCAGGTCGCAATCCACGCCGCCAGGAAGCGGCGACGTCATGGTGTTTCCTCGTTTGCGCGCGCGGTCTCACGGCATCTTGTAGACCGCGCCGCTTGGTTCTTCAGCCGCATTCAAGCAGGCTGCCCTGCAGCCCGCAACTCGGCAAACGCTGGCACCCTGTGCTAGGAAAACATGGGTAAGGGGCCTTAAACACGGCTAAGAGGCGTTGGGGAGATTTTCGATGATGCGGACTGGACGTACGGCGATTGCCTTAACCCTCTTGCTGGCCGGTAGCGCGTTCGCACAGCAACAACCCACTGCCCCGCCCGCAGCGGCACCCCCGCCGGTCGATTTCTCCAAGGTCGAGATCAAGACCACCGACCTCGGCGACAACGTCTACATGCTCGAGGGCCAGGGCGGGAACATCACCGTGGCGGTCGGGAAAACCGGCATCATCATGGTCGACGGCCAGTTCGCGCCGCTGCACGACAAGATCAAGGCCGCGGTCGCGACAATCTCCAACCTGCCGATCAAATATCTGATCAACACGCATTATCACGGCGACCACACCGGCGGAAATGAAGGCTTTGCCAAGGACGGCGCCATCGTCGTTGCCGACATCAACGTGAAGATCCGTCTGTCGGACGGAACCACCAATGGCCTGACGGGCGTCAAGACGCCGCCGGCCACCGGAGGCGCACTGCCGTCGAAGACCTATACCGGCAAGATGCTCAAGGTCAGGCTTCCCGGCCGCGTCGCCGATCTCCGGCATGTCGCCAACGCGCATACGGACGGTGACACTTACGTCTGGTTCAAGACCGCCAATGTGCTGGCGACCGGCGACACCTTCACCAACGGCCGCTATCCCAACATCGACTTCGCCAATGGCGGCAACATCAAGGGCATGATCGCGGCGACCGACGCCTATCTGAAGCTGACCAACGCGAAGAGCCGCATCGTGCCCGGCCACGGCCCGATTGCCGACAAGGCTGCGCTGACCGAATATCGCACCATGCTGGTGACCGCGCGCGATCGCATGGCTGCGCTGGTGAAGCAGGGCAAGAGCGAAAGCGACGTGCTGGCGGCCAAGCCGTTCGCCGATCTCGACAAGAAATGGGCGCCGACCGAGTTGGCCTCCACGAATTTTATTCGTGTCGTCTATCATTCGCTGGCGGACAAGACCGACAAAAAGGCGTTGCTGAAGCGAATGCTGCGCCGGGGCTGAGGGAACATGAAAGAACTCACGACGATAGCCGAACAGATTGCGGCTCAACTGATCGCTCGGAAACAGACGATTGCGGTTGCGGAATCCTCAACCGGCGGCCTGATATCGGCGGCGCTGCTGTCGGTGCCAGGCGCATCCGCCTATTTCCTCGGCGGCGCCGTGGTCTATACGCGCGACGCGCGGCGGTTGCTGATGGATATTCCCGACGAGGCGATGAAGGGGATCCGCTCGGCGTCTGAACCCTACGCAAAACTGCTGGCAGGCACGGTCCGGCAACGTTTTGCGACCGACTGGGGCCTGTCGGAAACCGGCGCGACCGGACCGACCGGCAACCGCTACGGCGACGCCGCCGGCCATAGCTGCATGGCGGTGTCGGGACCGGCGCAATCCGTGTTCACGCTGGAGACCGGCAGCAATGACCGGCAGGCCAACATGCAGGCGTTTGCGAAGACGGCGCTGAACCTGCTGCTGGAGAATTTGTCGAAGTAGATACCGCCCACCCGAGGATCGTATCCATGCAACAGTTTGACCGCGCCGCAGAGGATCTCGGCAACTCGATCCATTTCGAGCATGTCAATGTCACCATTCCCGACCAGCGGCTGGCGACGCTGTTCTATGTTGCGGGCCTTGGGTTGACCCGTGATCCCTATTTGATGGTCTCGGATACCAACATGTGGGTCAATGTCGGCAGGAGCCAGTTTCATTTGCCGCACGGCGGGCCGCAGGTGCTTCGCGGCCATACCGCCATCGTCATTGCGGGCCGCGAGGCATTGCTGGAGCGGCTCACGTCGGTTGCGAAAAGACTGGAAGGAACGTCGTTCGCATTCACCGAGCATAACGACCATGTCGAGGCGATCTGTCCCTGGGGCAACCGGATACGTTGCTACGAGCCGGACGCCGCGCGCTTCGGGCGCATCACGCTCGGCATTCCCCATGTCGAGTTCGACGTACCGGTCGGCACCGCGAAAGCGATCTGCGCTTTCTATCCCGCGATCATGGGAATGCAGGCCGAGTTCCTGAACGGCGACGGCACTGTCGCGCGGGTCAAGGTCGGCAAGGACCAATATCTCCAGTTCCGCGAGACCGATCGGCGCCAGCCGGAGTTCGACGGGCATCACGTGCAGATCTACATCACGGATTTCTCGGGCCCCTACCGCCGCCTGAAGGAGCGCGGCCTGATCTCGCAGGAAGACAACCAGTATCAATATCGCTTTCGCGACATCGTCGACCTCGATGGCGGCCGACTTCTGTTCACCGTCGAGCACGAGGTGCGCAGCGCCACGCACCCGATGTTCATGCGTCCGCTGGTCAATCGCAACCCGGCCGAGACCAACCGCACCTACGCGCCCGGCCACGAGCAGTGGGCTTACGCGATGGGGCCGGATGAGTATGACCAGAGGTAGGCTCGCCTGATCACAACGGGCGTCATACCCCGCGCAGGCGGGGTATCCAGTACGCCGCGGCCCTTCGATTCTATGACTACCGTTTCTGGAATACTGGATCACCCGCCTTCGCGGGTGATGACGGGGGAGAAATTATCTAGCCCTCACCGCTCCCGGAACGAGCGCATCAGCTGGTCGCTGAACGGCTTCATCAGGTAGGAGAGCATGGTGCGGTCGCCGGTCTGGACGAAGGCTTCCACCGGCATGCCCGGGATGATCTTGACCTCGCCAAGCCGGGCGACCTCGGCCGGCGGCATCGAGACGCGGATGGTGTAGTAGCTCTGGCCGGTGCGCTGGTCGGTGTTGACGTCGGCGGAGACGCGGGTCACCACGCCGTTCAGTTCCGGCGTGGTACGCTGGTTGAAGGCCGACAGACGCAGCAGCGTCTTCTGGCCGACCTGCAGCTTGTCGATGTCCTGCGGATTGACCTTGGCCTCGACCGAGAGATCGTCGGCCTTCGGCACGATCATCATGATGGCGTCGCCGGCGGTGATCACGCCGCCGACGGTATGCACCGTCGACTGCAGCACGACGCCGTCCTGTGGCGCGCGGATGTCGATGCGGCGGAGCTGATCTTCGGCCGTGACCTTGCGCTCGACGAACTCACCGATCTTGTCGTTGGTCTCGCGCAGATCCTTTGAGACCTCGCTGACCACGTCCTTGTCGACCTGGATGATCTGCAGCTCGGTTTCGGTGATCTTGCCCTTGGCCTGTGCGCGCGAGGCGATGTATTGCGCGCGCTCGCCTGACAGGCGGGCGAGGTCGCGCTCCAACACCGTCAGGCGCGAGATCTGGATCAGGCGCTGGTCATAGAGCTGGCGTACGCCGACCAGTTCCTTTTCCACCAGCGCGATTTCCTTGTCCTTCGCCTGCTCCTGTGCGGTGAGGCCGGCGATTTCCTCGTTGAGCTGTGCGACGCGTTCGCGCAACTGCGATTTCTGCCCGGCGCGCCCGAACACGCGCACCTCGAATAGCTTGGTTTCGCTCGCCATGACGTCACGGACATCGGGATCACTGGCCTGATCGGTCAGCTGCGGCGGAAACTTGATCTGGTCGAGGCCGCGCTGCTCGGCCTCCAGCCGCGCCGCGCGGGCCCACAATCCGTTCAGCGTCTTGACGACGATGGCGAGGCTCGCCTTGACCACGGTCTCGTCGAGACGAACGACGATGTCGCCGGCCTTGACGATATCGCCGTCGCGCACCCGCACCTCGCCGACGACGCCGCCGGTCGGGTGCTGTACCTTCTTGACGTTGGAATCAACTACCACCGAACCCGGCGCGATCAGCGCGCCCGAAAGCTGCGCCGTTGACGCCCAGCCGCCGAACCCGCCGGCGAGCACCAGCATCAGCGAAAGACCCAGAATCAGGTGTGAGCGTATCGAACGACGTGCGCCCTTCAGCTCGGCGGTCATGATTTCTTCGCAGCTCCCGCTTCGGAAACGATCTTGATCGGCGTCGGCGGCGCCACGCGCTGCAGCACCTGGCCGAGCACGGTCTCCTTCGGGCCGAACGCCTGCACGCGGCCGTCCTTCAAGACCAGCAACTGGTCCATCGCCTCGATGCCGACCGGCCGGTGCGCCACCACGACCACGATGGCGCCGCGCTCGCGCGCACTGCGCACCGCGCGGGTCAGCGCCTCGTCGCCCTCGCTGTCGAGATTGGAATTCGGCTCGTCGAGCACGATCAGGAACGGATTGCCGTAGAGCGCGCGGGCCAGCGCCACGCGCTGAGCCTGCCCGGCGGAAAGTGCCGCGCCCTGCTCACCGATCTGGGTATCGTAGCCCTCGCGCATCTTGATGATCATCTCATGCACGCCGGCTTCCTTGGCGGCGGCGATGATCATGTCAGATTTCGCGTCCGGATCGAAGCGGGAGATGTTCTGCGCCACGGAACCGGCGAACAATTCGACGTCCTGCGGCAGATAGCCGATGTGGCGGCCGATCACGTCCGACGACCACTGGTCGAGCGCCGCGCCGTCGAGCCGCACCTTGCCGCGGAACGGCGTCCAGACGCCGACCAATGCCCGCACCAGCGACGATTTTCCGGAACCGCTCGGACCGATGACGCCGAGGCCGGTGCCGGCTTCGACGGCGAAGTTGACCTCTTGCACGATGACGCGTTGTTCGCCCGGCGGCACGATGCTGACCGCCTCGACCGAGAGGCGCGTGGTCGGAGCCTGCAGCAGGGTCTGTGCATTCGACGCCGGCATCTGCTCCAGCAGGCGGGAAAGGCGATGCCAGCTCTGGCGCGCGGCGACAAAACCTTTCCAGTGGGCGATGGCGAGATCGACCGGCGCCAGTGCGCGGGCGCTGAGAATCGAGCCCGCGATGATGATGCCGGCGGTGGCCTCCTGGTGGATCACCAGATAGGCGCCGACCGCGAGCACCGCCGATTGCAGCATCATGCGCAAGACTTTGGCGACGGCGCCGAGGCCGCCGGCGATGTCGCTGGCGCGCTGATTGCCCGCCAGATAGGTCTCGTTGGCCTCGCCCCAGCGCTTCATCAGCCGTCCGGACATGCCCATCGCGACCAGCACCTCGGCGTTGCGCCGGCTGGTGGCAGCCAGGTCATTGCGCCGCGCGGCCAGCGTCATTGCCTCCTTCGCCGGCGTCCGCGACAGGAACTCGGTGATCAGCGTCAGCGCCACCAGAATGACAGCACCGACCAGCGCGGTGACGCCGAGCAGCCAGTGAAACGCAAAACAGATCGCCAGATAGAACGGCAGCCATGGCAGATCGAAGAACGCGCCCGGCCCCATGCTGCCGAGAAACGACCTGACATTGTCGAGATCGCGCAGCGGCTGCAGGCCCTCGTTGCGCCCGCCGACCATCAGCGGCAACCGCACCACGGTTTCAAACACGCGCGTGTTGATGGCTTCATCGAGCGCGGTGCCGATGCGGCCGAGAATGCGGCCGCGGATCAGGTCGAGGCCGCCTTGCGCGACATAGAGGCCGCCGGCGAGAATCACCAGGCCGACCAGCGTCGGCACGCTGCGGCTCGGCAATACGCGGTCGTACACCTCCAGCATGAAAATCGAGCCGGTCAAATACAGCAGATTGATCATGCAACTCATGATGCCGACGCCGATAAAGGCGTTGCGGCACGCGCGCAGCGCTTCACCGAGTTCGGAGCGCCGGACGCCGGGAGCGGCTGCCATAAATGCGAATCTCTTGAAACGGATTAGGTACGTCCAGATTTTACCGATGTTTTGGGACACCGTCTATTTAAGTCACGTTAACCTAAATCCAGTTCACCTCCATGAAGCCGATGGAGACAGAAGTCGTGTATTTGGCAGCTAATTTGACGCCGTTGCCAGCTGATCGGCGGGTTCTGGCTTCGGAGCCGGCGGAAACGGCACCAGAATCACCGACATCGAGACCCGGCCGATCTCGCCGTGGACGTCGAGCAGGACGCCGCTTCCCCCTCCCAGCCCGCCGCCCGGCCGCCACCTTGCTTCCGCGCGGATGCCGACCCATTCGCCTTCCGGCTGGCGGAACAACTGAACCGTCAGATTAGGGTTCGGATCCGCCACTACGTCCTGGAACGGGCGTGCAATGCCATGGGTCCAATCCGCCGGCCCGAGCACCGAGGACAGTGGCGCTTTCGACGGAAATTCCGCGTCGCCAATAATCGAATGATTCATGCGAAACCACGCGACGCCGTCGCCCGCGCGCGCCTCCATGGCGTCCATGAACCACGGCCGGCCGTGCGCCGCCTGCCTCGTGCGGATCGGAAACCGGGTGGGATCGGCGGCATTACTTTCGGGGTCGACGAAGCCGGGGACCTCGACGGCACGCTCACGCGACAGCGTCACCCGCACTGTGGCGCAGGGCTGATCCTCGTCCACCGGCCAGAGCGTGTTGTCGATCACACTGACGCGGCCGCCTTCGGTCACGACGGATAGCCCGGTTCGCAAAACTGTCATCGGCGTCGGGCGCAAGAACCAGGCCGACGAGGCGATTGCCGTGCCCCATTTCCGCGTCGCCGCCAGCGCCTCGATTTCCGCCGTCAGCAGGCTCGCGACCGCCCCGCCCTGCAGGCCGGCGAAGGGGCCGGCGGCAAGCGCGGTAGGTTGCCAGCGATTGGGGCCAAGGGGCTCGAAGATTGCCATGGCTGAGGATATCCTGAGATGAAGCAGATTGAGCGTTGGGCCAATCTGACTGAAGCCATATGCTGCAGCAAAAGGGATTTTCTCACCTCAGATGAACAAGATTCAACCGTTGGAGGCCCCGCTTTCGTCGCTGCGCGCGATCCCGCCTTTGACCGCCTTGCTGGCGTTCGAACGCGCGGCTTCGCAGCTGAGCTTTCGCCGCGCGGCGCGCGATCTTTCGCTTAGCCCGTCCGCGATCAGCCATCAGATCCGCGGGCTGGAAGAGCAGTTCGGCACCAAGCTGTTCGTGCGCGGCGCGCGTTCGGTACGGCTGACCGCCGACGGCGAGCGCTATTTTGCAAAAGTCTCGACCGCGCTGGCGGCACTGCAGGACGCCAGCCGCGACATGCTGCGGCATCGCGATGCCGGCGCCGAACTCTGGATCAGCTCGCTGCCGTTCTTCACCAGCGCGGTGCTGATTCCGGCGCTGCCGGAATTCAAGCGGCGCAATCCCGGCCTGACGCTGCGCATCGAAGCGACGCATCAATATGCCGACTTCAACGCCTCGCGTGTCGACGTCGCGATCCGCTATGGCCGCGAACATTCGACCGGACTGAAATTCGAACCGCTGGTCGCTGTGAAGGGGATGCCGGTCTGCGCGCCCGCGCTGATCAAGGCGGGATTGAAGCAGCCGGAAGATTTGTCCGGCCAGGTTCTGATTCACCTGACGACCCAGCCGCGCGCCTGGCCAGCCTGGCTCAAGGAGGCCGGCCTTCCACACATCTCCCCGCGCGGCCATCTCTGGCTCGACAGCGTGCCGGCGATGCTTGAGGCCGCCGAAGCGGGGCTTGGCGTCACGTTGGGAATGTCGCCGCTGATCAAGACGCGACCGGGCTTTGGCAGGAAACTGGTCGCGCCGATTGCGTTCGAGGCCGCGCACACCGAAACGATCTATCTCGTCTCCCGCACCGAACAGGCGCGCGACCGCCGGATCGCCGCAGTGCGGAGATGGATCGTCGATGCGGTGGCGCGGGTGAAATAGCGTGCGTTACAACCGTCCGCCGGTCCGCAACAGCCGCACGATCAGCAGCAATATGACGGCGCCGATGGTCGAATAGACAATCTCCGACACCAGTCCGCTGCCGAGACGGATGCCGAGCTTGGGAAACAGCAGGCTTGCAAGCAGCGCGCCGGCAATGCCGACGATGATATCGCCGATGATACCGAAGCCGGTGCCGCGCACGATCTTGCCGGCGAGCCAGCCGGCAATCAGTCCGACAAACAGAACAACGAGAATGCCTTCGTTGGAAATATACATCTGACGTCCCCCCAGGTTTTTCCGCGCGGCCCGGGTTACAGCCTATCCCATTGTTGTCCGATGTGACGAGCCGCAATCAGCGCGGCTTACAACTGCGCCGCGAAGTGAAACTTTTTTACGTCACATGCGTTATGCCTGCATGAAGAATGGCGATATTTGGTATGTTACTTTTGGTCCGCACAAATCGGACGACAGCGCGCCGGGCGTGTCCCGCACGACCCGTACATTCAAGTCGGAGGTCGACGCCAAACTGTTCGCAATGCAGATCCTGTCCAAGGGATTCACTGCAAGCGCGGGCACGCTCAATCCGCATCAGCCCAAGCAGGTCGTCGGACCGGCGCAGATCGAGCGCTGGGCCGATCCGGGCCTGGGTGGGTAAGTACAATTCCTTGATGGCCGGGCTTGTCCCGGCCATCAGCGTATTCATTGCCGCGATGCGGCCCATCAACTAGTTCGCAGCAACTTCAGCCCGCTCCGCCAGCACGCAGCGCGCGGTTCGATCCGGCGACACCTGCACGTTGGGTGGCAATGCCTCGCTGCAGCGGGGCAGCGCTGAACTGCAGCGCGGCGCGAACGAGCAACTCGCGGGCGCCTTGTCGAGCGAGGGCGGCGTGCCTGGAATGGTCTCCAGCCGCTGACCGCGTTTTGCGCCGTGCACGGTCGAGGCCAGCAAGCCTTTGGCGTAGGGATGCGCCGGGGTACGCACGATGTCGCGCAGGCGGCCCTGCTCCACGATCTGGCCGGCATACATGACGGCGACGCGATCGCAGATTTCGATGGCAACGCCGATGTCGTGGGTCACGAAAATCACCGACATGCCGAACTCGCGCTGCAATTCGCGCAACAGCAGCAGGATCTGGATCTGTACCGTGGCGTCAAGCGCCGTGGTCGGCTCGTCGGCCAAGAGTATCTTCGGCTTGCAGGCGAGAGCGAGCGCGATCATCGCGCGCTGCCGCATGCCGCCGCTCATTTCGTGCGGATAGGCCTCGAGGCGGCGCTTGGCGGAAGGAATCCGCACCACCTCCAGCATTTCCAGCGCACGTGCCATCCCCTCCTTCTGGCTCTTGCCTTCATGGCGCATCACGCTTTCCGCGATCTGGTGGCCGATCGTGTAGACGGGATCGAGCGCCAGCGCGGGCTCCTGAAAGATCATGGAGACGGTCTGGCCGCGAAACGCTGAAAGCTGTTCGTCGTTCATTGCCAGCACGTCGCGTCCCAGGACCTTCACGCTGCCCGAAATCTGCGTCCGCTTCCGGGGCAACAGCCGCATCAGTGCGCGCAGGGTCACACTCTTGCCGGAGCCGGATTCTCCGAGCAGGCCGAGCACCTCGCCCTCGCCAAGCGAGAGCGAGATGTCGTTGACGGCATGCACGGTGCGCTCGCCAGTGAAGCGGATGTTGAGATTGCGGATTTCGACGAGGTTGCTCATGCCGGTTTGGGTACCCGCTGGTGATAGTCGGTGGCGCGCTGGAACGCCGCGCCGATCCGTGTCAGGCCGGCCTCATCGAACGGGCGACCGATTAACTGCATGCCGACCGGCAGGCCCTTTCCGGTGAAGCCCGTGGGAATAGAGAGCGACGGCAGGCCGAGATAGTTGATCGGCCGGGTGAATTTTGTGATGCGCTGGATCACGGCCTCCGCGTCGAGGCTGTTGCCGACATCGCTCTCGGCAATGGTCACCGCCGGCATTGGCGCGACCGGTGCGATCACCGCATCGGTGCCGCTGGCGGCTGCGAGATAGGCTGCGAGCGCCGGCCCTCGCCAGCGCATCGCTTCGAGATAGGTGACCGCCGGAATCGCAAGCCCGTTCTGCAAACGCATCAGGACCTGCGCGCCGTAATCCTGCGGCCGCTCGATCATCCAGCGCTTGTGGAAGGCGGCCGCTTCGGTGGCGAGCACGATCTGGCAGGCGGCGGTGAGCTGCCGCTGGTCCGGCAGTTCAACCTTGACGATCTCGGCGCCTTCTTTTTTCAAGGTGGCGATGGTCTCGTCCAGCACCCTTCCCACCTCGGAATCGAGGTCATCGACATAGAAGGTGGTCGGCACACCGATCTTCACGCCCTTCAGCGAGCCCGTGGTCGCGGCCATGTAGTTCGGCACCGGTAGCGATGAGGTCGTGGGATCCTCGGGATCGGCGCCTGCCATCAACCCGACCAGCAGCGCGCAGTCTTCCACCGTCTGTGCGAGCGGCCCGACGGTGTCGAGCGACTGCGACAGCGGCATTGCGCCGGCGCGGCTGATCAGGCCGACCGTCGTCTTGAAGCCGGTAACGCCGCAGAAATGCGCGGGCATCCGGATCGAACCGCCGGTGTCGGAGCCGAGCGCCGCAAAGGTCAGCCGCGCCGCCACGGCCGAGCCGGAGCCGGACGACGAGCCGCCGGTGATGTGATCGACATTCCAGGGGTTACGCACCGCGCCGTAGTGCGGATTATGGCCGGTCGGGCCATAGGCGAATTCCACCATCTGCAGCGAGCCGAGCCTGACGGTGCCAGCATCCTTCAGCCGCTGCAACGCCGTGGAGGTCGTCGTCGGCACGAATTCGCGCCGGATCTTGGAGCCGCATGTCACGACATGGCCGGCATCGTAATACATGTCCTTGTGCGCCATCGGCACACCATGCAGCGGACCGCGAAGGTTGCCCTTCGCGAGATCAGCGTCGGCGGCATCGGCAGCCGCGAGCGCCGCATCCGCCTCGATCGACATGAAGGCGTTGAGGCGCGGTTGCCATTGCGCGATGCGGTCGAGGCAGGATTGCGTGACCTCGCGCGAGGAGAGTTTCTTGCCGGCGATCGCCTTCGCGACCGACACCAGCGACATCAGGGCCGGTTCGCCGCTCATTTCGACACCTTCGCGCGCTGTACCAGCAGAAAGCTCGCCGGCTCGAGGTCCATCGGCAGCGTGCCGCCAACCGGCGCAAAGCCGTCAAAGGCCGGACCGATCGAATTGGCGATGCGCGCGGATACTTCCGCATCCTGCGGTACGCCCGCGACGTCGGTCATTGCCTTGACCTGCTTGGGATCGGGTCTTGTCATGCGGCGTTTGCTCCCTCTTCATTTTCTTTGGCCGGCGCGCGGCTGTGCCCGGAACCGGCAATGGCCATGTAGCACGCCGCCTGATGACCCATTGTATCGACATCGCTGAGTTTTGGCGTCGCATTTGCGCAGAGCGGCTCCGCAAATGGACATCGGGTGTGAAACCGGCAACCGGACGGCGGATCGATCGGATTGGGCGGATCGCCCGAGATCGGCGGCGTCTCGGTGCGGTTATCGGGATCGGACGACGGCATGGCCGCCAAAAGCGCCCGCGTATAGGGATGCGCCGGCGCATCCCAGACCTTGTCGACCGGGCCAAGCTCGACCACCTCGCCGAGATACATCACCAGCACGCGATCGCTGATGTACCGCACCACGTTGAGATCGTGGCTGATGAACAGGTAGGTGAGGCCGAACTCCCGCTTCAGATCCGCCAGCAGATTGAGCACCTGGGCTTCGACCGATTTGTCCAGCGCCGACACGGCCTCGTCGAGAATCACGAGCCGCGGCGACAGCGCCAGCGCCCGCGCGATGTTGACGCGCTGCCGCTGGCCGCCGGAAATCTCGTGCGGATAGCGGTTGGCAAAATTTTCGGGACGAAGACCCACCTTGCCGAGCAGTTCGCGCGCCAGCGAGCGCGACGCGGCGTCCGCCATACCGTGTACCTTGGGACCGAACGCGATCGATTCCTCGATGGTGAGGCGCGGGTTGAGCGAGGCATAACTATCCTGAAACACCATCTGCATGCCGCGGCGCAGTTCACGCAAGGAAAGCGCGCGGCCGACCTGCATGCCGTCATAGATGATGTCGCCGGCATCGCGCTTCATCAGGTGCATCAAAAGTCGCGCGGTCGTCGACTTGCCGCAGCCGGATTCGCCGACGATCCCGACGGTTTCGCCCTTGGCGATCGAGAAGGAGACATCATCGACCGCGCGGACGGTCTTGCGCGGGCTGAACAGATCGCCCCGCACCGGGAAATGCTTGGTGAGGCCGGTGACCTGCAGCAGCGGTTGCGCCGCGCCGCCGACATCCTCGACCTGCTCCAGTAGTTCGACTGACGGGGTTGTCTCGTTCATCGCGTCAGTTCCTGATGTCCATGGCACTGCGCATGCCGTCGCTGAGCAGATTGAAGCAAATCGACACCGCAAAGATCATCACGCCCGGCAGCGCCGCCACCCACGGATTGACATAGATCGCGGTGCGCAGCGTGTTCAGCATCAGGCCCCATTCCGGCTCCGGCGGTTTTGTGCCGAGGCCGAGGAACGACAGGCCGGCGGCGAGGATCATCGACACCGAGATCAGGCCCGTCGCATAGACGAAGATTGGGCCCAGCACGTTACCCAGCATGTGCACACGCATGATGGTGAAGGGTCCGGCGCCGGAGGCGCGCGCGGCCTCGACGAAATCCATGTTGCGCACGCCGGTCGTGACACTCTCCGCGACGCGCGTGATCTGAGGCACGAACACGATAGTGAGCGAGACGATGGAATTAACGATGCCCGCCCCCAGCGCGCCCGAGATCGCGATCGCCAGCAGGACCGACGGAAAAGCGTAGAACACATCGATGGTACGCATGATCGCGGTGTTGAGCTTGCCGCCGACATAGCCGGCAATGAGACCGAGCGAGGTGCCGATCACGAAGGCGAAAATAACTGGCAAAATGCCGATGATCAGCGATAGCCGGCCGCCATAGATCAGCCGCGCCAGCATGTCGCGGCCAAGCTCGTCAGTGCCGAGCGGATAGTTCGGCGTGCCGATGTGGCGCAGTCTGCGGATCATCGAGCCCTGGTAGGGATCGGCGAGGCCGAGCCATGGTGCCAGCAGCGCGGAGGCGAAGATCAGCACCAGTACAAACGCGCAGAACATGCTGACCTTGTCGCGCGCGATGCGGCGGCCGACGGTCGCCCAATACCCCCGCGCCTTGGTAACAGGCGCGGCTTGCAGGGCGGTGTCTGACATCACGGTCATTATCAGCCCCGCTTGATGCGCGGATCGATCGCCGCCTGCGCGATATCGACCAGCAGATTGAGGCCCACGAAGAACAGCGCCAGCACCAGAATCGTGCCCTGCAATAGCGGCAGGTCGCGCTGGAAGATCGCCGAATTGAGCAGCAGGCCCGAGCCGGGCCACGAGAACACGGTCTCGATCAGGATCGAGCCGCCGAGCATGTAACCCAGTTGCAGCCCCATCACCGCGAGCGCGGTCGGCGCGGCATTCTTGATGACGTGCTTGAACACGTCGAGTTCGCGCAGGCCCTTGGCGCGCAGTGCTTCGACGAAATCCTGCGAAAGGATGTCACCGGTCAGCGCGCGCACCGTGCGGGTGACGATACCCATCGGAATCACCGAGGTCGTGATCGCCGGCAGGACGAGGTACTTCATGTGCTCCCAATCCCAACCCCACGCGCCGGAGCCACTGGGGCCGGCGCCAACCGCGGGCAGCCAGTTGAGCTGCACGGAGAAGATGATGACCATCACCATGCCGAGCCAGTAGTGCGGCACCGAGACGCCGGCGATTGCAATCGAGGTCGCGACCTTGTCGATCCAGGTGTCGCGGAAATAGCCGGCGATCAGGCCGAACAGCAGCCCGAGCGTGAAGCCGATCAGCGCCGCGGCGATCGCGAGCGTGACGGTGTTGCTGACCGCGCGCAGCACTTCCGACAGCACCGGGCGGCCGGTGGCGATCGAACTGCCGAGATCGCCATGGATCGCACGCCACAGCCACAGGCCGAACTGCACCGGCAGCGGCCGGTCGAAGCCGTAGGCGGTGCGCAGCTGCGCGGCGAGTTCCTGCGATGCGTCGGCCGGCAGCACGGCTACCAGCGGATCGCCCGGCGTGATGTGCACGAGCAGAAAGCACACCAGCGCGACGCTAATCACGATCGGGATGACGTAGACGATACGCCGGGCAATATAAGCGAACAAGGATCACCTTCTCTTCTTCCTCCTCCCCTTGAGGGAGAAGGTATTCTCGTGAAGCAAACCCTCTGTCGTCATGGCCGGGCTTGACCCGGCCATCCACGTCTTGGCCACGAGCAGAGAAGTAAGACGTGGATGCCCGGGTCAGGCCCGGGCATGACGAAGAAGGAGCAAGCCTTACGGCGCCAGCGACACCGGCGAGAAGTCGACGAACCAGCTCTTCGGCTGCACGAAGCCTTTCACCTTCGGGCTCATCGCGCGCGGAGCGACGTCGTGGGCGACATAGAGGAACGCTGCATCATCGACGGAAGCCGCGTGCAGTTCGGCCAGCGCCGCGTCACGCGCGGCCGGATCGAAGGTCTGACGCGCCTTGGTCACCAGCTCGTCGAACTTGGGGTTGTTGATGAAGCCCCAATTGTTCGAGACGGGAGGAGCCATCGACGACTGCAGGAAGCGAACCAGCGCGAAGAACGGATCCATTGCCGCATAGGTGACGTTGGTGGCGTTGGCACCGTTGGCGGTCGGGTCCTTGGCACCGCGCCGCCAGTTGGTGAACAGCGTATTCCACTCGATGACGTCGAGCTGAACGTCGAAGTAGCATTCGGCCAGCGCCTGCTGCAGATATTCGTTCATCGGCAAGGGCAGCATCTGGCCGGATCCTGACGCCGAAGTCTGCGTCTTCACCGTCAGCTTCTTGTTCGGGCCGTAGCCGGCTTCCTGCATCAGCTTCTGGGCGGCCTTCAGGTCATACTTGATCTCGAAGGTCGGCTTGCCGCGCCAGGGATGGCCGGGCTCGAAGGTACCGGTGGCCGGCACCATCAGGCCGGCAAGCAGGCCGTCGCGCAGGCCTTCGCGATCGACGCAGAGATTGGCGGCCTTGCGGACGCGGATGTCGTTCCAGGGCGATCCTTCGATCCGCGAGAACTGCCAGGGCCAGACATGCGGCTCCTCATTGGCGGTAATCGTGAACCCGCGCTGCTTGATCTCCTTGACAGCATCAGGCGCCGGCGCCTCGACCCAGTCGACCTGACCGGACAGCAGCGCCGCGGTGCGGGCGTTGGCTTCCGGCATCGGCAGCAGCACCATCTTGTCGACCTTGGGCACGCGCGCCTTGTCCCAATAGCCGTCGTTCTTGACCAGTTCGAGCCGCTCGCGCGGGGTGAACTTCGACATCTTCCAGGGGCCGGTGCCCGAGGCGTCCTTGGCGAACGCCGCCCATGCGGCCTGCGATTTCGCCTTGGCGTCCGCGCCTTCGGCAGAATCATAGAGCTTCTGCCACTTGGCCGGGCTGGCCATGAACAGGTTGGTCAGGTTGATCGGCAGGAAACTATCCGGCTCCTTGGTGATCAGTTCGACGGTCATGTCGTCGATCTTGCTGGCGGAGGCCAGTGTCGGCATGCGCGAAGCGGTGACGCCGACCTGGCTGGCGTCGAACTGCGGCGCATCCTGCTTCAGCACCTTCTCGACATTCCAGACCACAGCGTCCGCATTGAACGGCGAGCCGTCATGGAAAGTGACGCCGGGGCGCAGCTTGAAGGTCCACTTCTTCTTGTCGGCATCGTCGACCTTCCATTCGGTCGCGAGCCCAGGAATCATGACGCTCGCCTTGTCGGCCGACGACAGGTCCCACATCGTCAGGGCGTCGTACATGGTCAGGCCGGTGAAACGGTTGCCCTCAAAACCCTGATCGGGCTGGCCGAGCGTGCGCGGAATATCAGCCGCGGTCATGCCGATCCGAAGCACCGTTTCGGCGCTCGCAAGCTGCGGCAACCCGACCACCAATGCGGTCGCCAGCAGCCACGCGGTGGCCCTCTTGTTCGATTTCTCGTTACGCATATGCAGCAATCCCTTTTTTACTTGGGTGACTAATTCTTATGCAGAGGTATGCAACGCCTGTGCCAAGGACGGCGTTGAGGCAGGCGCTTCTCGGGGGCCATTAGCCGCACAACTCGCTGTGAATTCGCATTTAAGCAGGCTTTCCATGCTCCATCTGGCATCAAGCTTGCATTTTTTGGCTCCAGACCCCGCCCGATGGAGCTTAATTCATGCGCACCCGAAATTCGATGCTTCTTGCTGCCGCGGCAATAGCCCTCGGATTGCCCCTTGGTCTGCCTACGGTTTCGGCACAGGCGGAGACCGTTGTGCGCTACGGCATTTCAATGGCGGACATCCCGCTGACGACAGGCCAGCCGGACCGCGGCGCCGGCGCCTACCAGTTCTCGGCCTATACGATCTACGATCCCCTCGTCGCCTGGGAGATGGACGTGTCCGACCGGCCCGGCAAACTGGTTCCGGGCCTGGCAACCGAATGGAAAGTCGACGAGACAGACAAGAAGAAGTGGCGCTTTACCTTGCGCAAGGGCGTCAAGTTTCACGACGGTAGCGAATTCAATGCCGATGCGGTGATCTGGAATCTGGACAAGGTGCTCAATGACAAGGCACCGCAGTTCGACAAGCGCCAGAGCGCCCAGGTGAAAACCCGCCTGCCCTCGGTCGCGAGCTACGCGAAGATCGACGATGGCACGATCGAGATCACGACTAAAACGGTCGACTCCTTCTTCCCCTACCAGATGCTCTGGTTCCTGGTCTCGAGCCCGGCGCAATACGAAAAACTCGGCAAGGACTGGGACAAGTTCGCCAGCCAGCCCTCCGGCACCGGCCCGTTCAAGCTAACAAAGCTGGTGCCGCGCGAGCTCGCCGAGTTGACGAAGAATTCGGACTATTGGGACAGCAAGCGGATTCCGAAGGCCGACAAGATCGTGCTGATCCCGATGCCGGAAGCGCTGACGCGCACCAATGCGCTGCTGGCCGGCCAGGTCGATCTGATCGAGACGCCGGCGCCGGATGCGGTGCCGCAGCTCAAATCCGCCGGCATGAAGATCGTCGACAACGTCACGCCGCATGTCTGGAATTATCATCTGAGCGTGCTGCCGGGCTCGCCCTGGACCGATATCCGCCTGCGCAAGGCGCTGAACCTCGCGATCGACCGCGAAGCGGTGGTCGGGCTGATGAACGGGCTCGCCAAGCCCGCCAAGGGCCAGGTCGACCCGTCGAGTCCCTGGTTTGGCAAGCCGTCCTTTGAACTCAAATACGATGTCGCGGCAGCGAAGAAGCTGGTGCAGGAAGCAGGCTACTCGAAGGAAAAGCCGCTGAAGACGACGTTCGTCATCGCACAGGGCGGCACCGGCCAGATGCTGTCGCTGCCGATGAACGAATTCCTGCAGCAGAGCTTCAAGGAAATCGGCATCGAAGTCGACTTCAAGGTGGTCGAGCTCGAGACGTTGTATACGGCGTGGCGCAAGGGCGCGGCCGACGAGATGAATGCCGGCATCACTTCCAACAACATCGCCTACGTCACCTCAGATCCGCTTTATGCCATCGTCCGCTTCTTCCACTCCGGCCAGATCGCGCCGGTCGGCGTCAACTGGGGTGGCTACAAGAATCCGAAGGTCGACGCATTGATCGACGAGGCCAAGCAGACCTTCGATGTCGCCAAGCAGGACGAACTTCTGGCACAGGCGCATGCCCAGATCGTCGACGACGCCACGTTGGTCTGGGTCGTCCACGACACCAACCCGCACGCGCTGTCCCCGAAGGTGAAGAAGTTCGTGCAGGCGCAGCACTGGTTTCAGGATCTGACGCAGATCGGGCTGGAGTGAAGGCATCCAGCCGTCATTGCCGGGCTTGACCCGGCAATCCATCTGCTTAGCAGGACTCTTCTGAAGGGTAGTGGATGCGCGGGTCGAGCCCGCGCATGACAAGCCGGATTGCGGTTTCGCCCAGCGATCAATCAAGGGATGGGATAGCCCTTCCACAGCCACTCCAATGCTGCGGGCAAGGTTTGCGCGACAGTCGGGCGATCGACATGCTTGGCGTTACGCACAAACAAGTACTGGTAATGGTAGCCCTTTTCGGCGAGCACCTTGGCCATCAGCGCAGCTGACATGGTCCAGTCATGCATTCCATCCGGGATCGTCGGATTGGGATAGAACAGGTCCTGATCGCCCATCTCGAACCAGTAACGGATCGGCTTGGTGGGCGCACTGGGTATCAGCGGCGCACCGGGCGGCTCCGATGGCGTCAGCACGCCGGCCTTCACGGTGAGATTGGGACCGGCCGGACCTGTCCACGGGCTGTGATATTCCCAGGCACCGCCGCGCAGCGCCGGATTCCACGGCCATTGCTGGTTGACCATGGTTGGCGAATAGGCCAGCACGCGACGATAGAGCTCGGGATGAAACCACGCCATGGTGAAGGCCGCCGTACCGCTTGAGCTCAGCCCCATGGTCGCGCGGCCTTCAGGATCCTTCGTAAGCTTCACCCCGGCATGCTGCTCGACGAGCGGCAACACCTCGCGCTCCACGAACTGCGCATAGGTCCCCGACACCGTGTCGTATTCGCGTCCGCGCTGGGCGCCCTGCGCATCCTGCCCGCCATTGCCGATCTGGATCGAGACCATCGGCGGCACGCGGCGCTGCTGGATCAGATTGTCGAGCGTGGTGTTCATGTCCTTCCAGGCCGTCGAGCCGCCGTCGCCCAGCACGATGAAGGGCACCTCCGTGCCGCGCACATAGTTCGGCGGGACATAGATCTCGATCGTGCGCGTCCAGGTGCCGGGGTGGCTGGTGGTGACGATCATGTTCGATTTGTCGCCAGGCGCCGTCGTCGTCACCATGATCGAGCTGTTGTTGCAGCCGGGCGTGTCGTCGCGGATCAGGCCAGGATTGTAGATCACGCTGTCCTTTGAGGACAAAGTAAAAGACGTGATCGTGCCGCGCGGCACGCCGTCCTTGGCGACGGTCTCGGGCGCGGGCGCATGAGTCGGGCCGATGATGAAATTCCCCTCGGCGCCCGACGGAGGCAGCGTGCCGTCGGGAAGCTCCGTCGCGCGCGGATAATTCGGGTTCGACGGGTCCCGCGTCGGCGGCGCTGTCTTGAAGTCGAGGCCCGTCGTGTCGATGAAGAAGGGTGCGGCCTTGTCGCTCGTATTAGCGCCCGGCGGAACGACCATGTTCTGGGTAACGCAAGCCGGCTGGGCCAAGGCAGCTGATATGAGCGACATGACGGAGATCGACGCCCCCGCAAGGGCGGCCAGCATGTTGCTCATCTTCGTCTCCCCAAATTGGCGAGTCTTGCTGGCTCGCCTTCAGGGAAAGTATGAAGAGCGGCCGGCGAGCGGTCAAGTTGCCGCCGCCCATACCGCCTCCATCGACAGGTCTTACTTCGTCAGCAGCGCGAACGCGCCGTTCCAGTCTTCCGGCGGCGGGTTTTCGAGGTAGTCGCGGATGCGGGCTTCGTAGAGATTGTAGAGCAGCTCCAGCGAATTTGCCTCATCGGTTCTGCGGCCGCGCGCGATTGCCGCCAGCGCGCCCTCCCAGTCGCGGTGGCGGTAGCAGGCGAGCATCTCGATTGTCAGATTGCGCAGGCGCTGGAAGCGGCCGGACTGCACAGTGTCCTCGCGGCCGGCGATCGCATAAATCACCTCCGGCTCCTTCTTGCCCTTCACCATGATGAAGTCGAGTTCGAGGATCGCGAACTTGTCCTTGACCGCGAGCGCGGTTTTCGAGCCGACGATGATCGGGAAGCCGTATTCCTTCGACTGTCCTTCGAGGCGCGAGGCCAGATTGACGCTGTCGCCGAACACCGAATAGTCGAAGCGCTGGTCGGAGCCCATGTTGCCGACCACGCAGGTGCCGGTGTTGAGCCCGATGCCCGCGTTGAGCGGAATGAACGGCCTTCCCTCTTGCTTTGCCTCCAGCTCGCGCGCCTGGTTCAGCTCGTCGACGCGCTCCAGCATGTCGAGCGCCGCCTCGCAGGCATTAAGTTCATGATCCTTGTCGTCGAGCGGCGCATTCCAGAACGCCATGATGGCGTCGCCCATGTATTTGTCGATGGTGCCCTTGCGGTTGAGGATCGCGTTGGTGAGCGGCGTCAGGAAGCGGTTCATCAGCGCGGTGAGACCTTGCGGGTCTTTCTTGTAGGTCTCCGAGATCGAGGTGAAGCCGCGCATGTCGGAGAACATGATGGTCATCTCGCGCTCCTCGCCGCCGAGCACCAGCTTTTCCGGCGACTGTGCGAGCTGCTCGACCAGCGCCGGCGAGAGATACTGGCCGAAGGCGGACCGGATCTGCCGGCGCTGTGCCTGCTCGCGCACGAAGCTGGAAAAGATCAGCGTAAGATAGATCGCCGTGGTCGACATCAGCGGATAGGTGAAATCGATCAGCAGCCGGTTCTGCGTGTAGAAATACACGGACATGCCGACCAGCATGCTCGCGAACGCCGCGCCAAGCGCGACCAGCGTGACCGGCCCGAACAGCGGGGCGAATGTGATCACGAGCAGCCCGAACAACAGCGCCGTGATGAATTCCACGGCGATGCCGTAGATCGGCTGCGAGATCACCTCGCCGCTGAGAGTGCTCTCCAGCACCTGGGCATGAATCTCCACGCCGGGCATGGCGCGCGACACCGGCGTGGTCTTGATGTCGTTGAGGCCGACCGCCGAGGTGCCGACCAGCACCAGCTTGCCCGCGATCATGTCGGGCGCGACGTTTTTCTCCAGCACGTTGACCGCAGGAACGTAGATCGAGGCATCGTTGCGGGCGTAGTGGACCCAGAGCTGGCCGTTTTTGTCGGTCGGAACCTGCACGCCCTTGAGACCAAGACTCTTGATGCCGCCCTCTTCGGCCTTGATCAGGATCGTGCCCGAGCCGGTCGCCACGCGTAGCATTTCGAAGGTCAGCGACGGCATGGTCTGGCCCTGCGCCAGCATGATCATCGGCACCCGCCGCACGATGCCGTCGCGCTCCGGCTTGATGGTGAACAGCCCCCGTCCGGCGGCGGCATGCTCGAGCACCGGCACGTTGCGAAGCAGGCCGGGAAAATCGAACATGAACCGTTGCGGATCCTCGCCCAGCGTCGCAAGCCCGGTAACCGGGAGTGTCTTGTCGAGCGTTGCGATCTCTTCCGGCAGGCCGGACTCGCCGAGCACGACACGGGAAGCCTTGATGGCTTCGGCGAAAACCTCGTCATTGCTTGGGAGCGCCCGCAGCCTGGCGCGGGTTTCCTCATCGAGATTGCGGAAGGTATCGGCCGCAAAGGCGGGGTTGAGACGGTCGGGCTCGGAAAACACCGCGTCGAAGGCGATCACGACTGCACCCAATCGGGTCAATTCGGTGACGAGGTCGGCAATCCGGGTGCGCGGCCACGGCCACTGCCCGAGCTTTTCAAGGCTCTTGTCGTCGATATCGACGATGGTGACCGGCCTGATGGTCTTCTTGCGCGGGTCGATGCGCTGGAAAGCGTCAAAAACCCTGACGCGAATTTCCTCGACTGGGGCCGGGTCGGCGGCGCGCAGCACGGCGAATCCGATCAGCAGCGCGAGACACAGCAGCCGGTCGTAGCCGATGCGCCGCTTGAACCATCTCGGTAGGGCCCGTAGTCGCTTCATGGCTTCCGATTGTTCGCCTAATCGGCTGCGCAGGACAAGCCAGAAGATGGCATCGGGATGCCGGAAGACGGCATCGGGATCACGGTGCTAGCGCGAATTCGCGGGGCCGCCACACTAGGTAATGTGATGCGGCGACACGATGAAGTCGCCGGCATGCAAGCTGGTGACGGTGACGTTCTTCAGCGTGAG
>Ga0268266_10000937_pt1 | contig 37178 bp, 33 predicted proteins | sample KBSS13metaG_FD_190356 | JGI IMG/M metagenome (GOLD analysis project Ga0268266, IMG submission 190356) | Switchgrass rhizosphere microbial communities from Kellogg Biological Station, Michigan, USA - KBS S1-3 metaG (SPAdes) (version 2) | ecosystem: Host-associated > Plants > Roots > Rhizosphere...
GGCGACCGACTTCACCGCCCATCCCGGCCACGGCATCGTGGCCACGATCGACGCCGCCGAGATCGCCGTCGGCAACCGGGCCCTGATGACCACGCTCGGGATCGACGTCGACGCGCTGTCCGCGGCAGCGGACCAGGCCGCGACCCGAGGCGGGACGCCGACGTACGCCGCCGTCGACGCGACCCTGGTCGGCCTGGTCACCGTGGCCGACACGGTGAAGCCGGACGCGGCCGAGGTCGTCGCCCAGCTGAAGGCGCTCGGGCTCGAGGTCTGGATGGTCACCGGCGACAACGCCGCCACCGCGGCCTCGGTGGCTCGCGCCGTGGGCATCGACCAGGTCCTCGCGGAGGTCCTCCCGGCCGACAAGGCCGACCGGGTCGCGGCCCTTCAGGACGCCGGTCACGTCGTCGCCATGGTCGGCGACGGCATCAACGACGCCCCTGCTCTGGCCCGGGCCGATCTCGGCATCGCGATCGGCACCGGCACCGACGTCGCCATCGCCGCGTCCGACATCACCCTGGTCGGCGGCAGCCTGCGCGGCATCGTGTCCGCGGTCGCCCTGTCCCGTCGTACCGTCACGACGATCAAGCAGGGACTGGTCTGGGCGTTCGCCTACAACGTCCTCCTCATCCCCGTCGCGGCCGGTGCCCTGTACGGCTGGCACCACCTCCTGCTCGACCCCGTGCTCGCCAGTGCGGCGATGGCGATGAGCTCGGTCAGCGTGGTGACCAACGCCCTGCGCCTGCGTCGCTTCACGGCGCCCGGCACGGCGTCCGAGATCACCCACCGGCCCCTGCGCGCGCGCGTCGGCGGCTCGGCGTACCTCGTCGGTGTCGCGGTGGTCGCCCTCGTCCTCGGCTCGGGGTTCACCTGGTTGAGTCGCACCGACCAGGCGGAACGCGGCATGAACGGCGTGCTCGCGTGGTCCGAGGGGATGGGCATGCCGATGCGTCCGCAGATGAGCGTCATGGAGGAGGCCGAGATCCTGCCCGTGAGCGCCCAGGACGCCGGGCTCCGGGTCGCGGTCGACACCCCGGCGATCCTCCACCCCGGCCGGCCGGCCCGGCTGACGATCGAGGTGCGCGATGCCGAGACCGGTGCGCCGGTCACCGACCTGGTCCGCACGCACCAGGTGTGGATGCACCTGATCATCACCCGCGCCGACCTCGGCACCTTCGCTCACGTCCACCCCGAGCCCACGGGCACAGCCGGTGTCTACGTCGTCGACACGACGTTCCCCACCGCTGGTCGCTACACGCTGCACACGGAGTTCCGCCGGAACGGGCAGATGGCCGACGTGCTGGACACGCATACGGTCACCGTCGCCGGGCGCCCGCCCGCGGCGGTCGCCGTACCGACCAGGGACGTCCGCAGCTACGCCACCGACGGTGTCGGCATCACCCTCGACGGGCGCGCCGTCGTCGGTCAGGAGAGCGACTTCAGCCTCACCTTGACCCACCTCGATGCCGCCGGTCTCCCCACGGGCCCGGTCGACGACCTGCAGCCCTACCTGGGCGCCGCGGGTCACGTCGTGGTGATGCGCGCCGACAACTCGACGTTCGCCCACCGGCACGCGGAGACCTTCGACAGCCACGGCCGGCCGGTGCTGGCGCTGCCCGGGACGACGTTCGGCCCGGACCTGGACCTGCACGTCCGGTTCGAACGCCCCGGTGCCTACCGGATGTGGGCGCAGTTCCGGCTGGCCGACGGAACCGTCGTCACCGCACCCTTCGTGGTCCACGCGAGCCTGCCGGGCCAGGCGCGAGCCGGGGACACGCGCTGACCCGTGTGCCGGTCGTCTGCGAGGATTGCGCGGCGGACTGAGGTGCTCCTCGAGCTCCTGCGTCCCGGGCCCTTAGCTCAATTGGCAGAGCAGTGGACTTTTAATCCATGGGTTGTGGGTTCGAGTCCCACAGGGCCTACATGGGTGATGCATTCCTCTACGCCGGCCTGCGCACGCCGTTCGGGCGGTACGCCGGGGCCCTCGCCGGAAGCCGGCCGGACGACCTGGCGGCTGCGGTGGTCCGCGGCGTGCTGGATCGGGCGCCACGGCTCGACCCGGCCGACGTCGACGACGTGATCCTCGGCTGCGCCAACGGCGCCGGGGAGGACAACCGCAACGTCGCCCGGATGGCGGTCCTCTTGGCGGGGCTCCCGGTGACCGTCCCGGGCGTCACCGTGAACCGGCTGTGCGGCAGCAGCCTGCAAGCCATCATGGATGCCTCCCGTCTCGTGGAGGTCGGCGATGCCAGGGTCGTGGTCGCCGGAGGGGTCGAGTCGATGACCCGGGCGCCGTGGGTTCTCCCCAAGCCGGCCACCGGTTTCCCGGCCGCAAACCAGACTTTGGTCTCGACCACGCTCGGCTGGCGCATGGTCAACCCGCGGATGCCCGAGGAGTTCACCGCCTCCCTCGGCGAGTGCAACGAGCAGCTCGCCGACGAGCTCGGGATCGGGCGCGACCCGCAGGACGAATTCGCCGTCCGCTCGCACCAGCGCGCGGCGCAGGCCTGGGCCGACGGGTTCTACGACGACCTGGTGCTGCCGGTCGACGGGCTCGAGCGCGACGAGGGGATCCGTCCCGATGCCAGCACGGAGAGCCTGGCCCGGCTGAAGCCGGCCTTCCGTCCCGACGGCACCATCACCGCCGGCAACGCGTCCCCGCTGAACGACGGCGCCGCAGCCGTGCTCGTCGCGGGAGAGGATGCCGTCCTCGGCATCGACCCCGTCGCCCGGATCGCGGGTCGGGGTGCGGCAGCGCTCGAGCCGCAGCGCTTCGGCATCGCGCCGGTCGAGGCGGCCGACCGGGCCCTCGCCGCCGCAGGCATCGGCTGGGCGGACATCGGCGCGGTCGAGCTGAACGAGGCGTTCGCGGTCCAGTCCCTGGCCTGCCTCGACGCGTGGCGGGTCGATCCCGACCTCGTCAACACGCGCGGAGGTGCGATCGCGATCGGCCACCCGCTGGGCGCCTCGGGGGCCCGGGTGGTGAGCACCCTGGCCAAGGTGCTCGTCGAACGGCGGGCCCGTTGGGGCGTCGCCGCGATCTGCATCGGAGTCGGCCAGGGCCTGGCCGTGGTCCTCGAGAACGTCGCCTAGGGCGGCCGTCAGCGAGTGGGCTGGCCGCGCTCGCCCGAGTCGGTCAGCCGGATCTCGGCCAGCGCCTGCTCCTCGAGCTCCTGGCGGCGCTGCGCCGCGATCGACGCCGCGGACGCGTCGCGCCCGCCGGGATCCGACACCAGGCCCGCCGCACCCCCGTCGAGCCGCTGGAGTGCCTGGCGGCCGAAGATCTGCTGCTCGGTGGCCGTCCGCTCCGAGCGGCCACGGCCGATGAACGACACGGCCCAGTGCCCCAGCGCACTGAAACGGTTCTTGAACCCGGTGAGGTAGACGATGTGCACCCCGAGCCAGAGCAGCCAGGCGATGAACCCGGTGAGGCGGAAGCGCCCGATCCGAGCCACCGCGCGGAAGCGGCTGATCGTCGCCAGGTCACCCTTGTCGAAGTAGTGGAACGGCTTCTGGGGCGGCTTTCCGGCGAGGCGTCGTTTGATCTCCTTGGCGGCGTACTTGGAGCCCTGGATCGCGACCTGCGCGACACCCGGCAGGTGGTCGAGGTCGATCATGTCGCCGACCACGAACACCTCTGGATAGCCGGGCAGCGTCAGGTCGGGGTTTACCCGGATCCGGCCCGCGCGATCCACGGGAGCGCCGGTCTGCTCCGAGAGGGTCTTGGTGAGCGACGACGCCTGGACGCCCGCCGCCCAGATCTTGGTGACGGCGGCGATCTGCTCGGTCCGTCCGTCCTTGTACTCGACCCGGATGCCGCGTTCGTCGAGGTCGGTGACCATCCCTCCGAGGAGCACCTCGACGCCGAGCTTCTCCAGCTGGATCTTGGTCTTGGCGCCGAGCTGCGCACCGAACGGCGGCAGCACCTGGCCGGCCGCGTCGACCAGCACGATGCGGGCGCGCTTGGTGTTGATCGCCTGGAAGTCGCGGTGCAGGGTGCGGTGCGCGAGCTCGGCGATCTGGCCGGCCATCTCGACACCTGTCGGCCCGGCCCCGACGACCACGAACGTGAGCAGGCTATCGACGTTCTCGCCTCGCGAGGCGCCGAGCTCGGCCAGCTCGAAGGCACCGAAGATCCGGGCCCGCAGCTCGAGCGCGTCGTCGATGCTCTTCATGCCGGGCGCGAACTCCGCGAACTCGTCGTGGCCGAAGTAGGACTGACCCGAGCCGGCCGCGACGATCAGGGAGTCGTACGGCGTGACGGTCGCCCGTCCCAGTACCTCCGAGGTGACGGTGCGGGTCGAGAGGTCGATCTCGGTGACGTTCCCGAGCAGGACCCGCGCGTTGCGCTGGCGCGCCAGCACCTCGCGCGTGGACGGGGCGATCTCGCCCTCGCTGAGGATGCCGGTCGCCACCTGGTAGAGCAGCGGCTGGAAGAGGTGATGGCTGGTGCGGGCGATCACCGTGACGTCGACGTCCGCACGCTTCAACGCCTTCGTCCCGAACAGTCCCCCGAAGCCCGACCCGATCACGACGACCTGGTGCCGGCCTGATTTCCGCACTCCTGTCATGTCCGTTGCCATGTCTTCACGATCCTCCTGGGGCCGAGTCGTGCCACAATCGGGGGCACCGTCTGGTTGCTCACAGTCGTGGGGCGCGTGAAACTGAAGTGCGAGATGAGGTTTCAGGCGTGCTGTGGCCGGGTACACGAGCCGGGACTGGCGCGGTCGGCGCGCCTGACCTTGTGGAGAGACAGTGCCGCTGAACCGGCCGGCGGAGCCGCTTGCACCCGGCCCCCGGGGCGCCTCGCAGGCGCGTCGGTGGGTGGCGGAGGCGTGCGCCGCGCTCGGTCGTGAGGACCTCCGCGAGAACGCCGAGCTGGCGCTGTCCGAGGTGGTCACCAACGCCATCCTGCACGGCAAGGACCCGATCACGGTCCGCCTGCGCGGCACCCGCGCCCACCCTCGGGTCGAGGTGCGTGACGCGTCCTCCGAGCCACCCGCTCTGACGTCCGAGGACGACCAGGACTTCATGGACGCGTTGCCGACGTTCGGCCGCGGGCTCGCCATCGTCGCCGGTTTCAGCGAGGCCTGGGGCGCCGAGCGCGACGGCGACGGCAAGATCGTGTGGTTCGTGCCCTCGACGCTTCCGCCCGATCACCCGACGAAGGGCATCGTGCTCGGCTGGGAGGACGAGCCGGACGAGCCGTCCTTCGCCCACGAGGAGACGATCACCGTCCGCCTGCTCGACGTCCCCGTCGACCTGATGCAGGGCACGCTCTCCCACGGCGCCGAGCTACGGCGAGAGCTCCGGCTGCTGGCCGTGGCCCACCAGGACACCTACCCGGTGGCCTCCGACCTCTCGGCGTACTTCTCGGCCCTGGCGCGCGACTTCCGATGGCAGTTCGGCGGCGAGACGATGCTCGAGGCGATCCAGGCCGGACGCCCGCAGGTCGACCTCGACGTCACGGCGCCGCTCGACGTCGCCGACCGCTTCAGCCGCCTGATGCAGCTCTACGACCTCGCCGACGCGTTCTGCCGCAACGAACGACTCCTCACGCTGGCGCGCAGCCCGGAGCAGGTCGAGTTCCAGTCCTGGTTGTTCGGTGAGTTCGTCCGGCAGGGCGGTGGCGCGGACGCTCGGCCCTGGTCGATCAGCCACGCGTCACATCTCTCCCGCGCTCACCCGTAGCCGAGCTCGTGCAGGCGCTGGTCGTCGATCCCGAAGTGGTGGGCGATCTCGTGCACGACGGTGATCCGCACCTCGCGGACGAGCTCCTCGGCATCTGCGCACATCTCGAGCAAAGGACGCCGGAAGATCGTGATCCGGTCGGGCAGGCCGGTGTGGTCGGTCCCGCGTTCGGTGAGCGAGACCCCGTCGTAGACACCGAGCAGGTCGGGGGCGTCCGGCGGCGCGTCGTCCTCGACCAGGACGACGACGTTGCGGACCAGCCGGGCGAGCTCGTCCGGGATCTCGTCGAGCGCCTGCTCGACCAGTGCCTCGAACTCGGGACGGCCCAGCTCCATGGAGGAAACGTAGTCCGGAGACGACTGCGCCCCGCTCGCGAGGAGCGGGGCGTAGGTCGGATGGAGGGCGACCCCGACGGGACTCGAACCCGCGGCCTCCGCCGTGACAGGGCGGCGCGCTAACCAACTGCGCTACGGGGCCTGGTGTTGCTCAGACGCGGGCGCCGAGCGGATGGAACTCTAACCCATCGTCCCGAGCGCCTCCCAATCGTCGCCCCATCATCGTGTGGTGCCGTGGCGGTGCCGTTTCGGTGCCAGACTTCAGGCGTGAACGAGGTGGAGTCGACCACGCACAAGGTCGCGACGCGGGCCGCCGACGAGGCGAGCGCGGCGTGGAACCGGTTCACCGGCCTCGGCCTGGGCGCCGGGCTGCTGACGGTGGGGCTCGCGTGCGTGGGCGCTCTCGGCCTGTCCATCGCGATGGGTCAGGGCGGGGCCACCACCTGCGATCGAACCTTCGGCACCGTCCACGAGGTGAGTACGTACGACGGGAACCGCTCGCTGCTGGCCGATGTCGCCCCGCTGCTGCACATGGACGCCGACGTGCTCGACAAGTACGCCGCCCGGACGACCGGCGCCCAACGGGATGCCCTGACCGCTCTCGCGAACGACGCCCGGCACGCGCGGGCGAACCAGCCGTTCGAGGTGAGGTCCGACCTGGCGGCGTACCGACGTGCCTGCTCGTGACCGACACGTGGTACCCCCAACGGGATTCGAACCCGTGCTACCGCCGTGAAAGGGCGACGTCCTAGGCCGCTAGACGATGGGGGCCGAGCCCGGGCCGGAGGCTCCGGGCGCGCACAGCATACGGCGAGGCCGCGGCCGGTACCGACTCGGCGGCGACCCGGCCGTCAGCCCAGGTAGCCCTCGACCGTGCCCTCCGAACGCGCAGCCGCGCGGCCCGGATCGCCGCCCGAGTCGCGCAGCGCCTGACGTTGGCGGAGCAGGTCCCAGCACTGGTCGAGCTCCGTCTCGACCCGGCGCAGACGTTCGTGCTCCTCGTCGGACGAGATCTCCCCGGCGGCGAGCTGCTCGCGCAGCGTGTGCTCGGTGCTCACCAGCTCGGTGATGTGTTGACGGATGTCCACGTCCTCGGCCATGCCCCCACGGTAGCCCGCCGACGGAGCCCCTGACTGTCACGTCCGCGCGCGACGCCGCGTCTGGTACGGCGACAACACCTACTCGGACCACGGCTCGTCGTCGGGCCGGAGGAGGAGACATGAACACGCTGGCCTGGACACTTTCGGTCGTCTGCGCGACGGCCTTCCTCACCTCGGGGACGATGAAGTCACTGATGTCGAAGGAGCGAATGATCGCGACCGGTCAGACCGGGGTCGCGCCGTTCCCCCTCCCCCTGCTCCGGGTCGTGGCGCTCTCCGAGCTGGCCGGGGTACTCGGCCTCCTGCTCCCCTGGGCGACCGACATCGGGCGCATCTTGACGCCCGCGGCCGCGGCATGTCTGGCTGTGATCATGGTCGGAGCAGCCATCTCGCACGCGTCCCTGCACGAGCCGCGTCAGGTCCTGTACGTCAACCTTCCGCTGTTCGCGGCCCTCGTCGCGATCGTCGTGATCCGGGTCTCCCAGCTGTGACCCGGCCTGCAACGGCCGGACCACTGACGATCGGCGATGCGCGCGTCACCCCCGTGCTCGACTCCGTGGGGCCGTTCTTCCGGCCCCTGCAGGAGGCGTTCCCGACGATGGACGACGAGGTGCTCGCCGCGGCGATCCGCCTCGACCCGCCTCGTGCCGAGCCGGGGCTCGACGGCACCTGGCACGTGGTGTTCCGCGCGTTCCTCATCGAGGTGGGCGACCTGGTCGTGCTCGTGGACACCGGTGCCGGCAGCGACACCGCCGTACGCCGGTTCTGGGCGCCGCTCGCCGACCACCTCGCCGACCGGCTCCCGAGCGTCGCCGGGGTGATGCGCGATCAGGTGACCCACGTCGTGCTGACCCACCTGCACGCCGACCACACGGCCGGAAGCGTCGACGCGGACGGGCGGCCGGCCTTCCCGCACGCGCAGTACCTCGTCCAGGCCGAGGAGCTCGCCGCCCTCGCGGCGAGTGGTCCCGACGGCAGCCTCTGGCACGCGCTCGTCGAGCCGCTGATGAGCTCGGAGCAGCTGCGCGCCTGTCACGGCGACGTCGAGCTCGTCCCCGGCCCCGCGTCCGTCACCCTCGTCCCCACACCGGGCCACACGCCGGGCCACCAGAGCGTGGTGGTCGAGAGCGGCGGCCGGTCGGCCGTCCTCGCCGGCGACGTCTTCCTGCACGCCGCGCAGCTGGTCGACCCTGCCTGCCGCTACCTGTTCGACGATGACGACGAGGTCGCCGAGGCGACCCGACGGCGGCTCCTCGAGTGGCTGCGTGTGGGCGACGCCTGCCTCGGTACGGCGCACCTGGGCGAGGCCTTCGTCCGGGGCGCAGCGCTGACCTGAGTGCTCAGCGGCGCGGCTCGAGCTCCTCGGCCCGATGGCCGTTGCGGGCGTTCTCGAGCTCCTCGGCCGTCGGTGTCGGGACGTTGGCGGCGAACAGGGCACGCGACAGCCGCGACCGGGCGCGCCTGGTCGCTGTCCCGTGAGCCGGAATCCCGTTCTCGTCGTGCTCGGGCGGTTCCTCCTGCACCGGGCCGGTGTCTCGCGACTTGAGCGCGAAGGCCCGGGCCTGATCGACAGGCGCGTGCCGCTCGGCGTAACCACCGTCGGGCGAGCGGACGACCACGCCGGTCTCGGCGCCGTGGAGCAGCCGGTCGTGGTCGGCGCGCTGGAGTCCGAGGCACCATCGCCGTGCGACGTAGAAGACGACGACGGGGCCGAGGAACACCGCCGCCCGCATCGTGTACGTGATCGAGTTCAGGCTCCAGTGGAAGCGCGTCGCGAGGATGTCGTTGCCACCGGCCGCCCACAGCAAGCCGTAGACCGTCACCATCGCCGCCAGGAACGCCGTACGCGTGGGAGCGTCACGGGGCCGCTGCAGCACGTGGTGCTCGCGACGCTCGCCGGTGACCCACGCCTCGAGGAACGGCCAGCCGACGATGGCGACGAAGGGGACGAAGGGCAGCACCTGGCCGGGCAGCAGCACGTTCCAGGAGATGGTGTGCCCCGCCACATGGGTCTCCCAGTTGGGCATGATCCGGAGCAGCCCCTCGGCGATCCCCATGTACCAGTCGGGTTGCGAGCCGGCCGTCACCTTCGAGGGGTCGTAGGGGCCGTACTTCCAGATCGGGTTGATGGAGAGCAGCGCCCCCATCGCGGCGATGACGCCGAAGACCATGAAGAAGAAGCCGGTCGCCTTGGACACGTAGACCGGGAGGAACGGGTAGCCGACGACGTTCCGCTCGGTCCGTCCGGGCCCGGCCCACTGCGTGTGCTTGTGGTAGACGATCAGCAACAGATGGGTCGCCACCAGGGCCAGCAGCAGTGCCGGGATCAGCAGGACGTGCACGATGTAGAGCCGCGGGATCGCGGCGTCGCCCGGGAACTCGCCACCGAACGCGAAGAAGGACAGGTAGGTCCCGACCACGGGTGTCGCCTTGACGATGCCGTCGGCGATCCGCAGCCCGGTGCCCGACAGCAGGTCGTCGGGCAGCGAGTAGCCCGCGAACCCCTCGAGGATGCCCAGCAGCAGCATGGTCGCGCCGATCACCCAGGTGATCTCGCGCGGCTTGCGGAACGCACCGGTCACGAATACCCGCATCAAGTGGATGAACATCGCGGCGATGAACACCATCGCCGCCCAGTGATGCATCTGCCGGACCAGCAGCCCGCCGCGGACGTCGAAGGTGAGGTGCAGGGTCGAGGCATAGGCGTCCGACATCGGGAGGCCGCGGAGCTGCGCGTACGAGCCCTCGTACGTCGACTCCGACATGCTCGGTGTGAACCAGAACGTGAGGAAGACGCCGGTCATCAGCAGCACCGTGAACGACCACAGTGCGATCTCGCCGAGCATGAACGACCAGTGGTCGGGGAACACCTTGCGCAGGTACCTGCGACCGAGCGTCGACACGCTGGTCCGGTCGTCCACCCAGGCCGCGACCACCGAGGTCCTCGCCGCCATCAGAGCCTCCGTCCTGATCGGTCCCGTCACCCCTCAGACACCGCAGCGAGGCGATCTGTGACATCCCGCGGACGGGCGGCCGCCGTACGATCGAGAGGGTCTCGGGAGACGCGGGCTGTCACACGGCGCCGCTCCGGCGCGTCTGGGTCAGGTCAGCCAGACGTCTGGCCCAGGAGGTTCCGCAGATGAGCAGCCCGCACCGGTCCGACCGGCGACCACCCGACACCGCCGCGGCGATCGCCACCTTCGAGAGTCACCGGCCCCACCTGATGGGCGTCGCCTACCGGATGCTCGGCAGCGTGACCGACTCGGAGGACGTTCTCCAGGAGGCTTGGCTGCGCTGGTCGAAGGTCGATCCGACGACGATCGACAACTCAGAGGCGTTCCTGACCACCGTGGTCGGCCGGCTGGCCCTCGACCACCTCCGGCATGCCAAGGCACTGCGCGAGACGTACTCCGGTCCGTGGCTGCCGGAGCCGCTCGCCTCCGAGCCCGACCCCCACCAGGATCCGCAAGCGGCCGTGGAGCTCGCCGACTCCCTGTCGATGGCGTTGCTCGTCGTGCTCGAGACCCTGTCCCCCCTCGAACGTGCCGCCTTCGTGCTCCGCGAGGTGTTCGAACGCCCCTACGCCGAGGTCGCCGGGATCCTCGGCCGCAGCGAGTCCGCGGTGCGACAGCTCGTCCACCGTGCTCGCGACCGGGTCGACGAGGGACATGCCCGCTACCAGGCCGACCTCGACACGCACGACGAGGTCGTCCAGCAGTTCCTGGCCGCCTGCGCGGGCGCGGACGTCGAGGCACTGATGGGAGTGCTCGCACCGGACGTGGTGATCATCAGCGACGGAGGCGGGCTGGCACAGGCGCCCCGGCGACCCGTGTTCGGCCGGGACAAGGTCGCTCGGCTCCTGCTCGGCTTCGGGGTGCGTACACCGGAGGGCACCGCGTTCACCCTCGAGCCCTTCAACGGCGCGGTGGGCATCGTCGCCCGCCAGGGCGGCGTCCCGATCAGTGCGATGGCGGTGTCGGTGGCCGACGGGCTGGTGCAGTCGCTGCAGCTGATCGCGAACCCCGAGAAGCTGCAGTTCCTCGAGGGCACCCATCGCGAGGTTCGCTGACCGCCCGCCGACACCGACGGCATCAGCCCGCCCGGCGTTCCGACTCGAGCAGGGTCAGCCCGTCGCGGCTCGCCGGCCGGGCACTCACGTGCCGACGGCGCGCCCGGGGGAACGGGCCGGGGTGCTTGCCGGCGTAGCGCCCGCCGTACAGCACGACGTTCTTGTACGCCGTGGCGAGGCGTCCGCGGAGCACCCGGTCCTTCGGCCGGCCGTCCCGGTCGAGGAACTGGATCACGTGGTGCTGTCGCCCGAGGCTGAGACATTCGTGGACGTAGCGGAACCGGAACTCGCGCGCACGCCGGCCGGCCAGCTCCGCGACGAGCGCGTCGGCGGCCGTCGGCCCGGTGAAGCCGCCGGTCCGGCACCCCATCGCGAGCGCCTCGCCCCACGGCCCGGGCACCGCCGCCGCGTCGCCGATGGCGAACACCGACGGATCGCTGACGGAGCGCAGCGTCGGGCCGGTGACGACCCGGTTGCGCGCGTCGACCTCCAGCCCGGCTTCGGCGGCGAGTGACGGCACCCGGAACCCGCCGGCCCACAGGCAGACGTCGAAGGGCAGCGCCGGTCCCGAGTCCCGCACGACGTACGTCGGACCCACCTCGGTCACCCGCGTCGCCGCCAGGACCTGGACGCCGAGCTCACGCAGGGTGCCCGCGACGTAGGCCCGCGCCTTCGGCGACAGCCGCTCGCCGAGCCGCCCGTCGGTGACGAGGGTGACCTGTGCGCCCGGGAAGGACTCCGCGACCTCCCCGGTCAGCTCCAGGCCGGTGAGGCCGCCGCCGCAGACCACGACCCGGGGACGTGCGCAACCCCGCAACCTCGTGGCGATGTGTCGCGCGCTCTCCGGGTCCGAGACCGTGAGGGCGTGCTCGCTCACCCCCGGCACGGCGGTCAGGTCGATGTTGCTGCCGGCGGCGTAGACCAGCGTGTCGTAGCCGAGCGGCTCGGACCCGTCCTCGAAGTCGAGACGCATCGCGCCGCCGTCGAGGCTCGCGACCCGGCCGAGACGCAGGTCGACACCCGGTTCGAGGAAGCCGATCAGCGGAAGGTCCGGGCGCCGCTGGCCGGTCGCCAGCTGGTGGAGCCGCGGACGCTCCACGAACTGGTCGTGGGTCGACACGAGGGTCAGCTCCACCTCGTCGCGGTAGGTCTGCTTGGCGATCCTGTTGACGGCCGGGAGTCCGGCGTACCCGGCTCCCAGCACCACCACTCGGTGCATGTGACGTCATCTCCGTTCGTCTCTGGTTTCGCGGAGAAGACGCCCGCCACGACGGGCCCGTGACACGGCTCGACCCGGTCGGCCGTTTTCAGACGGAGCCATCTGCTCCGGTACTGTGTGCACGCGCTTCGCCACGCGGGGTGCACTCCGGCCAGGTAGCTCAGTTGGTACGAGCGTCCGACTGAAAATCGGAAGGTCGGCGGTTCGACCCCGCCCCTGGCCACCACCACGCCCGTGTGAACTGCCGTTGCAGGTTTGTGCGGTTGCACGAACCTGTGCTGACGCGCGACCCCTTCCATCGCTAGCGTGCGAACGCCGTCCTTGCGGCACTCCGCCACGTCTCTCGGGAGCCCTCGTGCGCCTCACCCACCGCCAGGCCATCGCGCTCTACGCCGCCACCCTGGTCGCCGCCTTCCTCACCCTCGTCGGGACCGGTCCCGCCGCGCGAGCCGACGGGCCTGGGGTCGGTACGCCGTGGGTCGTCTCGGTCGGCGACTCCTACATCTCCGGGGAGGCCGGACGCTGGGCCGGCAACTCCAACGCGTCCGAGTCGTACGTCGACGCACTGGGCCCCACCGCGTACTTCGACAACGCGAGCAACACCGGTGAGCAGATCACCCGATGCCACCGCAGCAAGGCCGCCGAGATCTTCATCGGCGGGGGCGTCAACAGCCTCAACCTCGCCTGCTCGGGCGCGAGGACCGCGACGTACACCGACAGCGACGGCAACTTCAAGCCCGGCCTCGACTTCTACAACAGCGGCGGGCAGCAGGGCCAGGCGTTGATGCTGCAGAACTTCGCCGCCACCCACGACGTGAAGATGGTGGTCGTCGCGATCGGCGGCAACGACTTCCACTTCGCCTCGATCGTCCAGTCGTGCGTCGAGGACTTCCTGACCTCGCCGACGTGGTGGAAGAACTACTGCAACGACGACAGCTCGGTGACCTCGAACTTCACTGCGGCCAACGTCGCCGCCGTGCGCGCCCAGATCGCCACGGCGTACCAGAACATCCGCACAGCCATGCGCAACGCGGGCTACGCCGACAACGCGTGGACGCTGCTCGTGCAGAACTACGAGTCGCCGATCCCGAACGGCTCGGGCTTCCGCTACTCCGAGTCCGGCTTCACCCGCCAGAGCACGGGCGGCTGTGGATTCTGGAACAACGACGCCAACTGGGCCAACGCGACAGCCCTGCCGACGATCGACAACACCGTCTTCGGCGCGGCGGGCGACTCGGGACTGACCAACGTGCGCACCCTGAACGTCGCCGGCGCCTTCAACGGCCACCGCCTCTGCGAGAACACCGACGACCTCGTCGAGAACCGCTACAGCAGCTGGCAGGCTCCCGGCGCGGTCGACGGCAGCGAGTGGATCGACCAGATCCGGACGGTCTCCACGGCCGGCTCCGACTACTACATCCAGGAGTCCCTGCACCCGAACTACTGGGGGCAGCTGGCCATCCGCAGCTGCCTGCGCCAGGCCTGGAACGGCGGCACCCCGCGGAGCGGCACCTGCACCACCACCGGCACCGGTCTGCTCAACGGAGAACCGCGGATGACGCTCAACTGAGCGTGGCGTGCCACGAAGGTGAGTGCGCGTACTCAGTCGACCTGAGCACTTCGACCCTGGGTACGGACACCCAGGAGATGAGGTACTCGACCTCATGACGACCTACGCCGACCCGACGCGCTGCCCCGATTGCGGTGCCCTGCTCCCCCATGACCCCCAGGTCTGCCGGGTCTGCTCGCTGCCCCTCACCGGTGAGACCGCGATCTCGCTGTTCACGACGCTGCAGGAGGCCGACCGCTACCTGGGCGTGCTTCGCGCGCAGAAGCGCCCGGCGCCCGAGCCGGTCGCGGCCCACCGATCGGGGGGTTCGCTTCTCGAGGGCGTCACGCCGTACCCGGCACCGGCGACGCCTCAGATGGGGAAGACTCACCACGCCCCTCGCCTGAGCGGTGCCTCGGTGCCCAAGATCCTGCTCTCCCTCGGTGCGCTCTGCCTGCTCGTCGCCGCCGTCACCTTCCTGGCGGTGGCGTGGCACTGGCTCGGCGTCGGCGGCCGCACCGTGGTCCTCGTCGCACTCACCGGGGCGGGGTTGGGTCTCTCCGTCGAGATGCATCGACGCGGGCTGCGGATGGCCGCCGAGGCCCTGTCCGTGGTCGGTCTCGGGCTGCTCGCTCTCGACGTCACCGGGATGGAGCACGCCGGCTGGCTCGGAGCGATCGACGACGGGCAGCTCACCCTGATCACCGGCGCGGTGGTCGCCACCGGTGCCCTGCTGACGCTGGTCGCGACCTCGCGCCGACCGCTGGTCGCGCCGGCTCTGATCGCGCCCGTGGCGGTGCTGGCGGCCGGCGTCGGCGCCCAGATCGATGCGAGCCACGCGGTCCCGATGCTCGTGACTGCGCTCGCCCTCCTCGCCCTGGGCCGAGTCGGCACCCTGCTTCCGAGCGCGACGATGCAGCTCACGTCTGTCGTGACGGCCGCCCTGGCGTGGCTGTACCTGATCCCGGCCGGCCTCGACCAGGCCGGTGACACCTTCACGGTGGCGCACTCCATCGGTGCCGCCTGGCCGCTGTACGCGGCGACTCTGATGGCGGCGGCGGTCGGCCCGTTGACCGGGGTGCGGCACCTCGACCGGGCCGGGTACGCCGTCGCCGGACTGGTCGGCTCGTACACCGTGCTGCTTCCGGTCCTGGACAACGCCGCCACCGCGATGGTGTCCGCCGTACTCGCGACATCCTTTCTGTGGGTGGTCGTGACGGTGCTCGCGCCGCGCCGGCTCCGTCCCGCCGCGCTCCTCCCGCTCGTCGGGACGCTGCTGGTCCCGGCCGTCGCAGCCGCCCAGCTGGTCGCCCAAGCCGGGCACGCGATGTTGTCGGTGGGGTCGCCGTTCACGCGCTCGTTCGGCGTGCACCTCGAGGCCGGCACCACAGGGGTGTCCCCGCTGCTGCTCGCCCCGACGTTGCTCACCCTGGCCGCGGCAGGGTGCGCCGCAATGCGGCTCGTCCAGCCGCTGCGTCGTTCCACGTGGGCGGCCACGCTGACGGCCGCGCTGGCGCTCGGGGTCGTTGTCACCCTGCCGCTGTACGACGTCCCTCTGGCCGTGGTCGTCGGTGTGGTCGTGGCTGCAGCCGTGGCCGGCGTGGTCGCCGCGGAGCGTCTGGACGGCAGCTCGGCCGACCTCACCCGGCTCGTCGTGCTCGCGCTGAGCGCCGGCGCGGCGCTGCTCGCCCTGCCCAGTGACCGGATGACCACAGCCGTGCTCGCCGTGCTGTGCACGATGGCCGGCTACCTCATGCTGCGCACGGACTCGACGGGCGCCGCGGCGTCAACCTGCTTCCCGGTCGCCTTCGCCGGCCTGGTCTGGGCCGGCGGCAGCGTCGCAGGGATCGACGGGGAGTTCCGGGCGATCCCCGTGCTGCTGGTGCTCGGGGGCCTCGCCGTCTGGCGTCCGCAGGTCGAGCTGGAGGTCTCGTCGGCGTTCAGCGGTGCGCTCGTCGCCGCGGCTGCGATCGCCTCAGCGCCGGACTTCGAGGGGGCCCTGGCGGTGCACCTGACGGTGGCGGGCGCACTGGTGACCGCCTCCTCGATCATCCACCCGAGCCGTCGCCTGCTCGCCTGGCCGGGCGGGCTGCTCCTCGCGGCCGCGACCTGGGTGCGACTGATCGACCTGGGCGTGCACGTCCCCGAGGCCTACACACTTCCGTCGGCGCTGGTCCTCGTCGGGGTCGGTGTGTGGAGGCTGCGGCAGGACGACCGGTCCGCCACCCTGAGCTACCTCACGCCCGGTCTGACCCTGGCCACCGTGCCGTCGCTGCTCGCGATGCTGGACGACCCCTTCTCACTGCGGGCCCTGCTCCTCGGGGTCGCCTGCCTGGTCCTGACCGTCGCCGGAGCGGCGCTGCGGTGGAGCGCTCCTCTCGTCGTCGGAGCCACCGTCGGTGGGCTGCTGGTGCTGCGTGAGCTCGCGCCGTACGCGGCGCAGGTGCCGACCTGGCTGACGATCGGCGCCTCGGGTGCGCTGCTGCTCACGGTCGGCATCACCTGGGAGAGCCGGATGAACGACGTGCGGCGCGCGACCCGTTACGTGGCCGCGATGCGCTGACCCCGAGCGCGCGGCCCCGCGACCGCTGCTGGTCCCTACCGTGGGACCAGCAGCGGTTGCACGATCTGACGGGCCGAGTGGATGCGGGACTTCACCGTGCCGACAGGGATCTCGAGCAGGCTCGCGATGTCGGCGTACTCCAGCTCCTGCACGTCTCGCAGCAGCAGCGGCTCGACCAGGGCCGGGTGGTCGATGCTGAGGATCTCCAGCGCCTCGAGGAAGTCGAGGCGACTGCCCGCGATCACGCTCGTGGTGCGCGGGTCGGCGGCGCTCGGGAGCTCGTCGGTGGGCAGCTCGGACGAGCGGCGCTTGAGGCTGCGGTAGGTCGAACGGGCGCTGTTGGACGCGACCACGTGCAGCCACGTGGTGAACCGGCTCCGGCCGGCGAAGGTGCTGATCCGCGTCGCGACCAGCAGCAGCGCGTCCTGGGCCGCCTCCTCGGCGTCCTCGGGGTAGAGCAGCATCCGGCCGCAGATGCGGCGGACACGAGGTTGGATCAGGGCCAGCAGCTCGTGCAGTGCCGGCTCGTCGCCCGCCGCGGCCCGAGCCGCGAGCGCGTCGAGGTCGGCGGTGTCGTGCCCGTCGTCCACGTGTGCCCTCCGAGTCGTGACGCCTGATCAGGCACACTACCCACCGTGTCCCTGCCCGAACGACTCGGTCGGCTCACTCGGGTGGAGCGTCTCGGGGTCGGTGGTTTCGCCTCGGTGTGGCTCTACCGCGACGACGAGCTGCAGTCCGACGTCGCCGTCAAAGCGCTGGCCGACAACTGGGCCCAGCGCCTCGACATCCGCGACCGGTTCCTGCAGGAGGCGCGGATCCTGCGCCGGGCCGACTCCGACTTCGTGGTCCGGGTCTACGACGTCGGGGAGGCCGACGGCACGCCCTACTTCGTGATGTCGTACGCCGACCGGGGCACGGTCGCCAACCTGCTGGAGCGTGAGAGCTCCATCGGTCTGGACCGGACCGTCGCACTGGTCAGCCAGGCGGGCGCCGGTCTCAGCGTGCTGCACGCGCAGGGCTCCATCCACCGGGACATCAAGCCGGCCAACCTGCTGCTGCGTACCGACGGCCCTGGCACGCGGGTCATGGTGGCCGACCTCGGCGTGGCCAAGGCGATGCTGCACGCCAGCGGACTGACCCACGTGGTCGGGACGCCGGCGTACATGGCCCCCGAGCAGGCGACCGGGGGTGGCGTCGACGAGCGGGCTGACGTGTTCGCGCTGGCCGCGGTGACCTACCACCTGCTGACCGGCCACGTGGCGCACCAAGGGACGATCGCGGACCTCGCGCACCTCGAGCCACCGGCGCCTCCGTCGGAGCGGGCGGAACTCTCTTCCCAGGTCGACGACGTGGTGCTGCGTGGCCTCGCGACCGCGCGCGAGGACCGCTGGCCCGACGTCCAGTCCTTCGTCGAGGCACTGCAGGAGACGTCGCCCGGGCGCGCGCGGACGCTGCTGGTCTCGTCCGCCGACTTCCCTCGCGTCGTGCCGCCGGGGTCCGAGCCGGCCGGCTCGCGGGCGCTGTTCGCGCTGGTCTGCCTGGGCGTCTTCGTGGCCTGCTTCGCAGGTGCATTGGCGGTCACGCTGCTGCTGCGCTGACGCCCACCCGGTTCCCGGCAGGGTCGCTCGCCGCACTATCGTGCGAGGAGGGTCACCCCACCCTTCGTGGCCCGCACAACGCCATCCACCCGCGTGGCGCGACCGAAGGAAGCCCCCATGTCTGACGACCGCTCCCCAGCAGGATCGATGCCCACGCAGCCCGACTCCACTCCCGGCGCCGACGGTGTCGACGTGTTCGAGCTGGGCGCGGAGCACGAGCAGGTCGTCTTCTGCAACGACTCGGCCACCGGGCTGAAGGCGATCGTCGCGATTCACTCGACGGCCCTCGGCCCCGGTCTGGGCGGCACCCGGTTCTACCCCTATGCCTCGACCGCGGATGCGGTCCGAGACGTGCTCAACCTGTCGCGGGGGATGACCTACAAGAACGCGCTGGCCGGCCTCGACCTCGGTGGCGGCAAGGCCGTGATCATCGGCGACCCGACCCGCGACAAGACCGAGGCGCTGCTGCGGGCCTACGGCCGGTTCGTGCAGTCGCTGAACGGTCGCTACTACACCGCCTGCGACGTGGGGACCTACTCGGCCGACATGGACGTCGTGGCCCTCGAGTGCAGCTTCGTCACCGGCCGGACGCTCGCGCACGGTGGCGCCGGTGACTCGTCGGTGCTCACGGCGTACGGCACGTTCCAGGGGATGCGCGCCAGTGCCGAGGCCGTATGGGGAGAGCCCACGCTCTCCGGGCGGACCGTCGGCATCGCCGGCGTCGGCAAGGTGGGGCACCACCTCGTGAAACACCTGGTCGACGACGGGGCACGGGTCGTGGTCACCGACGTGAACCCTGCGGCCGTCCTGGCGATGGTCACCCAGTACGGCGCCACGGCGGTCGCCGACACCGACGCGCTGGTGCGCGCGGAGATCGACGTCTACGCGCCCTGCGCGCTGGGTGGGGCGCTGACCGACGAGGTCGTCGACGTGCTGACGGCGAGCATCGTGTGCGGGGCCGCCAACAACCAGCTCTCGCACCCGGGCATCGAGAAGGCGCTGGCCGACCGCGGCGTCCTCTACGCGCCCGACTACTGCGTGAACTCCGGCGGCGTGATCCAGGTCGCCGACGAGCTCGAGGGGTTCAGCTTCGAGCGGGCCGAGCAGCGGGCGAGTGGGATCTTCGAGACGACCCAGGCGGTCTTCGCGCTCGCGAAGGCCGACTCGGTCACGCCTGCCGAGGCGGCCGACCGGCTGGCGGAACGGCGCATGCGCGACGTGGGCCGGCTGCGTGGGGTCTATCTGCCGTCGCGCTGAACCGGTCGGAGGGCGCGATCGAGCCGCTGACCGGAGAGATCAGGATCGTGCGGTGGTGCGGTCAGTCGGAGGACTGCTCGGCGTATCCCGGCCAGTCCTCGGAGTCGTCCGAGACCTCTTCCGGCTCGGTCGAGTCGTTCTCGTCGCTGTGCAGCTCGCGTGCCAGCGCCCCGAAGTCCGTCTCGTGAGTGCGGTACTTCAGGTCGCGGGCGACCTTCGTCTGCTTAGCCTTCGCTCGGCCGCGCCCCATAGGGTCGACCCCCTCGCACGCTCGGCCGGGGCCGCGGGTTATCTCACCGAGGCACACCGGTCTGTTCGGTCTCTGTCGTGGGGCCAACGCTACCCAATGGGTGGCTGTTCCCGCACACCCCATCCCGAAAACACGCGGACAAGTCTTGCCGAGCTACCAGCCGGGATGCTGCCCGGACATCATCACGCGGCCCCCGTCGCGGTGGTCGAGAGTCACCTCACCGGCGGTCCAGGCGTCGATCCCGAACCCCGCGAGCGTCTCGATCGCCCGGTCGACGTCGTCCGCCGGGAGCAGCGCGACCATGCCGACCCCGCAGTTCAGCGTGGCCTCGAGGTCCTCCTGCGACAGCCCGCCGACGCGCCGTACGAGCTCGAAGACCGGGGCAGGCGTCCAGGTGGCGCGGTCCAGGAGCACCGACAGCTCCACGGGAACGACGCGCGCGAGGTTGGCGGCGAGCCCGCCGCCGGTGACGTGGGCCATCGCGTGGACCTCCGTCGCCTCGGCGAGGGCGAGGCAGGCCCTGGTGTAGATGCGGGTGGGCTCGAGCAGCTCATCGCCGAGCGTGCGCCCGAGCTCGGGCACGTCGCGGTCGAGGGCCCAGCCGGCCTGCTCGAGGAGCACGTGGCGGACCAGGGAGTAGCCGTTGGAGTGCAGGCCGCTCGAGCTCATCGCCACCGCCACGTCACCCGGGCGGACCCGTCCGGGGCCGAGCAGAGCCGCCGCCTCGACGACTCCGGTCGCGGCGCCCGCCACGTCGTACGCGTCGGGCTCCATCAGGCCGGGGTGCTCAGCCGTCTCCCCGCCGACCAGCGCGCAGCCGGCTTCGACGCACGCCTCGGCGATGCCCTTGACGATCGCCGCGATCCGCTCGGGGACGACCCGACCGCAGGCGATGTAGTCGGTCATGAACAGGGGCTCGGCCCCACACACGACCAGGTCGTCGACCACCATCCCGACCAGGTCGAAACCGATGGTGTCGTGGACGTCCATCGCCTGGGCGATCGCGACCTTGGTGCCCGCGCCGTCGGTGGACGTCGCGAGGATCGGTTGGCGGTAGCGGGTCAGGGCCGATGCGTCGAAGAGCCCGGCGAAACCTCCGAGCGATCCGATCACCTCGGGGCGGTCGGTCTTCTCGACCCAGCTCTTCATCAGGTCGACGGCCTTGTCGGCGGCGTCGATGTCGACGCCGGCGGCGGCGTACGCCGAGGGCTGGCGGGGATCGGTCACGGGGGTTCCCTGTGGGTCGGTCGGGCGGTCAGGGGTTGTTGAGGACCGGGAGGGCGCGGCCGACCGGTGAGGTGAGGCTGACCTCGAGGAGGTGCTTGCCGAGCAGGCTCTCGTCGGGCAGGGGCACGGGGTACTGACCGGTGAAGCAGGCCATGCACAGGCTCGACGGTGCCTGGTTGGTGGAGTCGACCATGCCGTCCAGGGAGATGTAGCCGAGGCTGTCGGCGCCGATGCTCGCCCGGATCTCCTCGACGTCGAGCCCGTTGGCGATCAGCTCGGCCCGCGTCGCGAAGTCGATGCCGTAGAAGCACGGCCACTTCACCGGGGGGCTCGAGATGCGCACGTGGACCTCCAGGGCTCCCGACTCCCGGAGCATCCGGACCTGGGCACGCTGGGTGTTGCCGCGGACGATGGAGTCGTCCACGACGATGATGCGCTTGCCGCGGATCATGTGGTCGAGAGGGTTCAGCTTCAGCCGGATGCCGAGCTGGCGCAGGGTCTGGCTGGGCTGGATGAACGTGCGGCCGACGTAGGAGTTCTTCACGAAGCCCTGGCCGAACGGGATGCCGCTCTCCTCGGCGTACCCCGCGGCCGCGGGGTAGGCCGACTCCGGCACCGGGATCACCAGATCGGCGTCGACGGGGAACTCACGGGCCAGCTGGCGACCCATCTCGACCCGGGCCTGGTGGACGCTGCGGCCCGCGATCGTCGCGTCGGGGCGGGCGAGGTAGACGTACTCGAAGACGCAGCCCTTGGGGTCCGCATCGGCGAACCGGTGGGAGCGGAGACCGTTCTCGTCGATCGCGAGCATCTCGCCGGGCTCGACCTCACGGACGACGCTGGCCCCGACGGTCGCCAGCGCGGAGTCCTCACTCGCGACGACCCAGCCGCGGTCGAGCCGTCCCAGCACCAGCGGCCGGATGCCCTGGGCGTCGCGAGCGGCGTAGAGGGTGTTCTCGTTCATCCAGACGAAGGAGAACGCGCCGCGCAGCAGAGGCAGCACCTCGAGCGCGCGCTGCTCGAGCGTGGTGTCGGGGTGGTGAGCCAGCAACGCGGTCACCAGGGAGGTGTCGTTGGTGGACTCCTCGATGTCACGGCCCTGGAGCTCGAGCTCGCCGGCCGGGCCGGGCAGGGCGGCGACCTGGTCGCGGAGCTCGTGGGCGTTGATCAGGTTGCCGTTGTGGCCGAGCGCGATCGAGCCGTCGTCGGTGGGGCGGAACGTCGGCTGGGCGTTCTGCCAGGTGCTGGCTCCGGTGGTGGAGTAGCGCGCGTGACCGATCGCGAGATGGCCCTTCAGCGACTCCAGGGCCGAGTCGTCGAACACCTGCGAGACCAGCCCCATGTCCTTGTAGACCAGGATCTGGCGGCCGTTGCTGACCGCGATGCCGGCCGACTCCTGACCTCGGTGCTGGAGTGCGTAGAGACCGAAGTAGACGAGCTTGGAGACCTCCTCGCCGGGGGCCCAGACGCCGAACACGCCGCAGGCGTCCTGGGGGCCCTGGTCCAGCGGGTCGAGGGCTGCGGTGAGCCGACCGTCGCCGCCACGGCGCTGGGAGGGGGTCACGTCGCGAGTCTAGGTGAGGTCACCCGGCGGAGGGGCATCGGCGCACCCGGGCGGACGTTCCGGCGACGTCGTGGTGAGGACCGCGGCGCCATGTCCGATTTCCGCCGGAACACCGGTCCGGGATGGGTCAGGGTGGAGGCATGACCACGACGACCGAGACCCAGCGGAGCCTCACCGTCCACCCGATCGACCCGGGAAGGTTGGACGACGTACGCCGGGACGGTGCGGACACGTCGGGCAACCCGTTCACGGCGTTCGCGGCGGCCGGCAGTGGCGAGCCGCTGCGCTGTTGCCTGCGGTTCGCGCGACCCGGCGAGCAGATCGCGCTGATCTCCTTCGCGCCGTTCGTGGAGCAGTCGGTGTGGCGCGAGGTCGGACCGGTGTACGTCCACGCCCAGCGTTGCGGGGGGTACGCCGAGCAATCCCTCCCGGCCGGGCTGCGGCACGGGCCGCGCGTGCTGCGCACCTACCGGGCCGACGGCACGATGGACTACGAGCACAACACCCTGGTCGGCGACGAGGACCTCGAGCCGGTGCTCGACCGGTTGCTGGCCGAGCCCGAGGTGGCGACCGTGCACGTGCGCACCGTGCTGCCGCAGTGCTTCCTCTACGCCGTGACCCGCTGAACGGTCAGAGCTCACCGAGGTTGGCCAGCAGCAGGGCCTCGGCCTCGACCACCCGAGCGAACTCCGCGAGGTGGAGCCCCTCGTTGGCGCCGTGGGCGCGGGTGTCCGGGTCCTCGACACCGGTGACCAGCACGCTCGCCTCGGGGAACGCGTCGAGGAACTCCGCGATGAACGGGATCGAGCCGCCGACGCCCATGTCGATCGGCTCGGTGCCGTCCCAGGCCTCGGCGAACGCCGTCCTCGCGGCGTCGTACGCCGGTCCGGTCGCGTCGATCCGGATGGGCTCGCCGCCGTCGACGAACGTGACGGTCAGCTCGGCGCCCCAGGGCACGTGCTGCTCGAGGTGGCGGGTCAGGGCGTCGCGCGCGTTCGCCACCGAGTCGCCGGGGGCGATGCGCAGGCTGAGGCGGGCGGTCGCGGCCGGGATCAGCGTGTTGCTCGAGCCCTCGGCCTTGGGTGCGGTCAGGCCGATCACCGAGAGGGCGGGCTTGGTCCACAGTCGCTCGACGCTCGACCCACTGCCGATCCACCGCACGCTCGGGAGCGCCCCGGACTCGGCGCGCAGTCGCTCCTCGGGATAGTCGACGTCGGCGGCCGGGCCGGCGACCAGCCCCTCGACGGTGACGTTGCCGTCGTCGTCGTGGCAGCTGGCGATCAGCCGGGAGAGCGCCATCAGGGAGTCGGGGACGAGGCCGCCCCACATGCCGGAGTGGACGGCGTGGCTGAGGGTGCGGACCTCGACGTCGAGACGGACGAGCCCGCGCAGGCTGGTGGTGAGGGCCGGGACACCGATGTCCCAGTTGCCGCTGTCGGCGATCACGATGACATCGGCGCGGAGGTCGTCGAGGTGCTGGTGCAGCAGCGCGGGGAGACTGTCGGAGCCGACCTCCTCCTCCCCCTCCACGAACATCACGACGTTGACCGGAAGGTCGTCGCCGTGGATCCGGATCGCGCCCAGGTGCGCGGCGATGCCGGCCTTGTCGTCCGCGGCACCGCGTGCGTACAGCCGCCCGTTGCGCTCGGTGGGCTCGAAGGGCGGAGAGTCCCAGTCGGCGTGGTCGTTCTCGGGCTGGACGTCGTGGTGGGCGTAGAGGAGCACGGTCCTGGCGCCGTCGCGTCGGCTGCGCTTGTGCGCGATCACCGCCGGGCGGCCGCCGTCGGCGCTGGTGATCTGCACCTCGAACCCCTCCGCGGCGAACAGGTCGCGCACCGCCTCGGCACTGCGCTGCACCTCGGCAGCCCGTTCGGGATCGGCGCTGACCGACTCGATGCGGACCAGGGCCTCGAGGTCACGGCGTACGCCGGGAAGGACCTTGCGCACCCGTGCGGCGAGGTCGTGGGAGTGATCGTCGGTCATGGCCCGGAACCTACCCGGGGCCGACACGCAGAGAATTGTCAGACAATCATTTGCCGATCCGGGTGGTCGTGCGCGACCATGGGAGGAACGTCCCCGGCTCCGATCCGTCCCCGCCCTGCGCGCCTCGCCCGAAAGCCTGTGTCATGACCGCTACCGCACACCACATCGAGCTCACCGAGACCTACGCCGCGCACAACTACCACCCGCTGCCGGTCGTGATCGCCTCCGGCGAGGGCGCGTGGGTGACCGATGTCGACGGGAAGCGCTACCTCGACTGCCTCGCCGGCTACTCCGCGCTGAACTTCGGCCACGCCCACCCAAGGCTGGTCGAGGTCGCGCGGGAGCAGCTCGGCCGGCTCACGCTGACCAGCCGGGCGTTCTACAACGACCAGCTCGGGCCGTTCTCGAAGGCGCTCGCCGACCTCGCCGGCAAGGAGATGATCCTGCCGATGAACTCCGGTGCGGAGGCCGTCGAGACCGCGATCAAGATCAGCCGCAAATGGGGCTACCAGGTCAAGGGCGTCCCGGAGGCCCAGGCCACCATCGTCGCGATGGAGGGCAACTTCCACGGGCGCACCACCACGATCGTGTCCTTCTCGACCGACCCCGACGCGACCGTCGGTTACGCGCCGTACACCCCGGGCTTCCGGCTGGTGCCGTACGGCGACATCGAGGCGATGAGGGCCGCCGTCGACGACACCACCGTGGCGGTGCTGCTCGAGCCGGTGCAGGGCGAGGCCGGCGTGGTGATCCCGCGCGAGGGGTTCCTGCAGGACGTGCGCACCCTGTGCCGCGACCAGAACGTGTTGATGGTGGCCGACGAGATCCAGTCGGGTCTGGCGCGTACCGGGCGGACGTTCGCGTGCGACCACGAGGACGTCGTCCCGGACATGTACATCCTCGGCAAGGCGCTCGGCGGAGGGCTCTACCCGGTGTCGGCCGTCGCCGCCAACCGCGACGTCCTCGGCGTGATCACGCCGGGTACGCACGGATCGACGTTCGGCGGCAACCCGCTCGCCGCGGCGATCGGCAGCGAGGTCGTCGCGATGCTGCAGACCGGTGAGTTCCAGGAGCGCGCCGCGAAGCTCGGGGAGCAGCTGTACGACGGGCTGGCCGGCCTGGTCGGCCACGGCATCGACGCCGTGCGGGCTCGCGGGCTGTGGGCCGGCATCGACATCGCCACCGACAAGATGACCGGTCGCGAGTTCACCGAGTCTCTGCTGGGCCAGGGGATCCTGGCCAAGGAGGCCCACGGTCAGACCGTCCGCCTCGCTCCCCCGATCGTCGCCTCGGACTCCGACATCGACCTGCTGGTCTCGTCGTTCCGCCAGGTCCTCACCGCCTGAAGCGCTGACCCGGCAGAAGTGCACCGAATACTGCGCTGACCCGGCATAAGTGCACGTCGCACTTCTGCCGGGTCAGCGTGTCCTGGGGTGCACTTTCTGCCGGGTCAGCGTGTCCTGGGGTGCACTTTCTGCCGGGTCAGCGTGAGACGACGTTGCGGAGGGGGCGGCCGTCGCGGAGTCGTTCGAGCTGGTCGCGGACCAGGGCGGCCATCCGGGGCAGCATCGCGGTGGTGCCGCCGGCGATGTGGGGAGTGATCAGCACGCCCGGAGCCGCCCACAGCGGATGGTCGTCGGGGAGCGGTTCGGGATCGGTGACGTCGAGGGCGAAGGCCAGCCGGCCGGCTTCGCCGAGCACCGCGTCGGTGTCGACGACCGGCCCGCGACCGACGTTCACGACCAGAGCGCCGTCCTGGAGCCGGGCCAGGAACACCGCATCGACGGCGTGCCGGGTCGCGTCGGTGAGGGGAAGCACCACGACCACGACGTGCTGGCCGGCCCAGTCCACCTCGTCGACGGTCAGCACCCGGCCGACGACGTCGTCCTCGCGCGAGGACGTCGCGACCCCCGTCACGCGCGCCCGGCAGGCCCGCATCCGGAGGGCGATGGCCCGACCGATCGACCCGTAGCCGAGGATCGCGACCGAGCTGTCGGCGAGGCTGCGCCGCTCGACCTCCTGGCGCCAGCGGCCGTGCTCGCGGACGGCGACGTCGATCCCGCGGAGCGACGCGATGGTGAGCCCGAGGGCCATCTCGGCCGTCGGGTCGTCGTGCACTCCGCGCGCGCTGAGCAGCTCGACGGTCGGCGGGACCAGGTCGACGACCGCGTCGTAGCCCGCGGTCTGCAGCTGGACGGCCCGGAGCCGGGGCAGCTCGACGAGCAGACGGGTTGTCCGCCTGGCCCGGATGTAGTCCGGCACCACCAGCTCGACCTCGTCGGGCCGAGGTGGCAGGGCGTCGCCCTCGGGCCACACCAGCAGGTCGACGCCGTCGACCCGCCCGACCGCGTCGGCGAGCTCCTGGGTCTGCACAGCGGCGACGATCACGAGTCCTCCCGAACGGTCAGCGGCAGCAGGGGCGACAGGTCGGCGCGCTCGCCGCTGGCGCGGACCCGGCCCTGACCCTCGGCGTCCGCCCAGTCGAGCGCTCCGGTGGCCAGCGCGATCCAGGTCTCGGCGTCCAGCTCGACGACGGCAGGCGGCGTGCCCCGCGTGTGGCGCACACCCGCGACCGCCTGAACTGCGGCGTACGGCGGTACGCGGACCTCGACCGAGGCCCCGGGCGCCCGTGCGGCGAGGACCGCGAGGAAGTGCTTCACCAGCAGTCGCGTCTGCTCCGGGCTCGGCGGGTCGGCCGCGAGCGCATCACGCACCTCGGCGTCGGACGCGGGTCGGAGTCGTGCGGGCACGACCCCATCGAATCACTTGCCCTCGTCGGCCTCGGGGTAGGGCTGCACCAGCGAGAGGAAGGCGTACGTCTTGCGGTGCGGGTCGGTGCCGCGCGTCTTCTTGGACCACCGGTCGACCAGGTCGGAGACCTCGGTCATGAACTCGTCACCCTCCTCCTTGCTGAGACGCAGCGCATCCATCAACGCCACGTAGGCCGCCTCCTTGGTTCGCTTCCTCGGCGCGAACGCACGGTCGACCATCACCCGCGCGAAGGCCGCCTTCTGGTCCATGAAGATCGTGTGCGCGGCCTTGGCGCCGGGACCCTCGAGGTCCTCGTCGTCGAGACGCAGCCCGCCCGGGACCGTGCGCCAGACGCGGTCACGGCCGTCCTTGGCCAGCTCGGGGGCCGGCTCCACCAGGCCGTACTTGGCCAGCTGCCGGAGGTGGAAGCTGGCCTGGTTGGCCGGGACGTCGAGCAGCCGCGCCACGTCAGCTGCTCGCAGCGGACCGGACGCGTGGAGCTCGTCGAGGATCCGACTCCTCGCCGGATGGGCGATCGCTCGGAGGACCTTCGGGTCGTGCACGCGTCGGGTCTCACGGGCCATGGGCACACCCTAGCAAAGTTCCGCACGATTACTTGCGCACTTCCTATTGCGCACCACTACATGCGCACCATATGGTGCGGAATATGACCAGCTACCGGGAGCTCGCCCGCAACCACGACTTCACCATCCTCTGGGCAGGGGAGACGATCAGCGACCTCGGCTCGACGATGTCGTTGTTCGTCTTCCCCCTCCTCGCCTACCACCTGACCGGGTCCACCCTGATCGCCGCCGCGCTCGAGGCCGCGAACCTGCTCGGGATGGCCGCCATGATGCTGCCGGCCGGCATCCTGGCGGACCGCTGCGACCGCCGACGCCTGATGCTCGGCGCGGGCGCAGCCGGGGCCCTCCTCTACGGCAGCCTGACCGTCGCCGGGATCCTCGGGGTCCTCACGATCACCCACCTGGCGGTGGTCGCGCTCCTGACCGGGGTCGCCCAGGGCATCTACCAGCCGGCCGGCCTGGCCGCGGTCCGCCGGGTCGTCCCGGCCGAGGACCTCCCCACGGCGTTCAGCCAGGTGCAGGCACGCCAGCACATCGCGTCCTTGCTCGGCGGGCCGCTCGGCGGCGTGCTGTACGCCGTCCGCTCGTGGGCGCCTTTCGCCGTCGACACCGTGTCGTACGCCGTGTCCTGCGTGACCCTGAGCCGCGTCCGCACCGACCTCCGTCCGCACCCCCGTGAGGGCGCGCCGACCCGTCCGGTCGAGCAGGTCAAGGAGGGGTACCGCTTCATCTGGCACCAGCCGTTCTTCCGCACGCTTCTGGTCTGGTCCGGGATGAGCAACCTCCTGGTCAACGCCTGCTTCTTCGTGGTCACCATGCGGTTGATCCGCGAGCACTACGCCCCGGCCCAGATCGGCCTGGTCTCGACCTTCGCGGGCGTCGGCGGGATCCTCGGTGCGCTGGCCGCGCCGTACGTCATCAACCGCCTGCGGACGGGCACCCTGACGGTCGCCGTCGCGTGGATGTGCGTCCTGCCCCTGGTCCCCCTCATCTGGTGGGCCACCCCCCTCGGCGCCTGCGTCGCGGTCTTCCTGCTCCTCCTGCTCAACCCGGCAGGCAACGCCGGGATCGGCTCCTACCGCGCCGCCATCACCCCCGACGACCTCCAGGGCCGGACCGGGTCGGCGATGAGCTTCGTCTCGATGGGCGTGATGCCGTTCGCCCCGCTGCTCGGTGGGTGGCTCCTGGCCGACCTCGGCGGATCCAGGGCCGTCGCGGTGCTGGTCGCCGCGACCGCGCTGGGCGCGCTGGTCCCGACCCTGAGCCGGCACATCCGCTCGGTGCCGCGCCCGGCGGACTGGCCCCGCCTGGAGGTCGCCATCCCACAAGCGGTTGAGGCGGCCCCGACCGTCGCCTAGCGTCGACGCCGTGCGGGTGACGTTCCGGAAGACCCATCGGCGCGGGTACGCCGTCGAGATCGCGCGTGAGCGTCACGAGGACCTGACGATGAACCCGGCGCCCGGGTACGACGATCTCCTCCCCCACGACCTGGTGCATCTCCTCGTGGAGCTCCACTGGGGTCTGCGCGACGGCATCTACGGCGAGCTCGCGGCGGGTGGCAACGCCGGCACCTTCCGACTCGCCGACACCCGACCCGCGGACGAGACCAGCCGGGAGCGTCGGCGCAAGGCGCGGCGGGCGCAGCGATCGCACCACGGCGCGGACCTGGGCCGGTCGGAACACCTGGCAGGTGTCGTCCACGCCCGCTGGAACGCACGACGCCACGCGACCGGACTTCCGGACTGGTACGCGAACGCCCTTGCGGCGTCTGGTGCCACGGAGGACGAGGTCGAGTCGGCCTTGGCCGAGGCCGAGGCTCTGTCCGCCCGGTGGCGGCAGGTCCAGATCGGCGATGCGATGACCCTGGAGTGGACCTAGTCCCAGCGCCCGCTACGACCCTGCTTGGTCTGCCCGCGCCGCTTCTTCGCGTCGAGGCGACGCTGCTTGGCGGCCCGGGACGGCTTCGTCGGCCGGCGTGGGCGAGGAGGAGGTGACGCGGCCTCGGTCAGCAGGGCGGCGAGCCGGTCGCGTGCGGCCTTCCGGTTGGCCAGCTGGGCACGGTGCTCGGAGGCAGCGACCGTGATGACCCCGTCGACGAGCCGACCCTCGAGCCGGGCCAGCATCCGCGCCCGGGTGGTCTCGGGCAGCGACGGCGAGCGCGCGACGTCGAAGGACAGCTCGACCCGGGAGTCCGCGGTGTTCACACCCTGACCGCCCGGGCCCGACGACCTCGAGAACCGCTCGGACAGCTCGCCGTCGGGAACGAAGACCGCGCGGCCGATCCGCAGACCGGGTCGGTCCGTCGGGGCGTCCATCAGAGCCCCTCGAGGATGGTCAGGGTCTGCTGCCAGGAGTCGGTGTCCGGATCGATCACCGTGAAGTGGTCGCCCTGGATCTCCGTCATCGTCGCATCCGCCCCCGCCGACGTCGCGGCTCGCACGTACGCGAGCGACTGGCCGATCGGCACGATGTCGTCGCCGATGCCGTGGACGCAGCGGACCGGGACGTCGAGCGGTATCTGGTGGAGGGGGTCGACGCTCCTGTCGGTCGGTCCCGGCGGGTGACCGAGGAACGCCTGCACGGCACCGCCGCCGAGCCCGTCGGCGTACGCCGCCCACAGGTCGAGCACCCCTGCCTGCGACACGACCCCGGTCACGTCGACCTTCGTCGGCCACCGTTCGAAGCGGCCCCGCGAGGCGGCCCAGGTCGCCAGGTGGCCGCCCGCGGAGTGGCCGAGGGCGATCACCCGGTCGCGCGGGACGTCCTGGTCGGCGAGTGCGTCGATCGCCGCCGCGACGTCGTCGAGCGTCTGGGGGGCACCGCCACCGTCACCGACCCGGCGGTACTCGATGTTCCACGCCGCCCAGCCGTGCTCGACCAGGCTCTGCGCGAGCGGTCGTCCGAGCGAGAGGTCGTAGGCCGCCTTCCAGAAACCGCCGTGGATCACCACGACGACGCCCTTCGGCGTACCCGACGGGAGCGAGAGCTCCGCGAACTGGCTCGGGTCGCCGCCGTACTCGACTCGCTGCCCCTGCGGATTCGGGTCGCGGCTCACGGGCCGAGTCTCGCAGGCGGGAATGAGCGGTGCGAGCACGCCGACGCCCGCCAACCGCAGCAGCCGTCGACGATCCACATCAGGAGTTCGGAGTGGCGGGCTGCCCGGACCGGGACGACTCAGTCGTCGGGCTCGGCCGTGTGGCAGACGGCCTCGACGTTGTTGCCGTCCGGGTCGCGGACGAACGCGGCGTAGTAGTGCGGGTGGTACTCCGGCCACAGTCGAGGCTGGTGCAGCGTCTCCGCACCGAGCTCGACGGCCGCTTCGTGGAAGGCGCGGACGTGGGCCGCGTCGGGCGCCGCGAACGCCAGGTGCACCTCTCGGTTGGGGCCCATGTCGTCGAAGCGGCTGATCCAGAACGCCGGATGACCGTCGGGGCCGTAGCCGACCGCCACGTCGAAGTCCATCTGCCGGGTGAAGCCGAGCGTGCCCAGGACCCGGTCGTAGAACGACTTGGCGGCCCCCAGGTCGGCGCAGTTGATGCCGAGGTGATCGATCATGTCGCCAGCATCGTCGGCCGCTGCGGAGCCGGACAGTGCCGGTGGTCCCGGGCACCCCGTCAGGTCTCGAAGACCCGCCAACCGCAACGGCTGTCGGCGATCCGCACCAGGAGTTGGGAGTGGCGGCATGTTCGGACCGCGCAATTGCGCCAGTTGAGCAGCAAACCCCGCCAGTGGGCTGCTCAAGCAGCGCAATTGCGCCAGTTGAGCAGCCGCCGACTCAGCCCCCGAAAGCCGCCGGCAGGGTGCCCCGCCAGGCGGCCGAGAGCTCGTCGAGCGGGATGTCGAGGTGGTCGGTGACGGTCAGGGACGAACCCCCGGTGCGACCGATCGGGCCGGCGGGGACCCCGAGCGACGCGGCCATCGTCAGGAACGAGGCGAGCCGGTCCTCGGTGACCGTGACGATCGCTCGTGCCGCCGACTCGGAGAACAGCCCGACGAACGGATCGCCGATCAGCGACACCGTGGCCCCGATGCCCTGGCGCAGGCAGGACTCGACCAGTGCCTGGGAGAGCCCGCCGTCGGACATGTCGTGGGCGCTCGTGACGTAGCCACCGCGCGCCGCCTCGACCAGCAGCCGCGCGAGGTTGGCCTCGTCGCGCAGGTCGACCCGCGGCGGGCGGCCGCCGAGATGTCCGTGGACGACGTGGGCCCACTCCGAGCCCGACAGCTCCTCGCGGGTCTGCCCCAGGTGGACGATCGACTCGCCCGCCGCGACGAACCCGGTCGGGGTACGCCGGCGTACGTCGTCGATCACGCCCAGCACCGCGACGACCGGCGTCGGCAGGATCGCCGTCTCGGCCGTCTGGTTGTAGAGCGAGACGTTGCCACCCGTCACGGGGACACCGAGCGAGATGCAGCCGTCCTTCAGCCCGCGGCAGGCCTCGGCGAACTGCCACATCACGTCGGGATCCTCGGGCGAGCCGAAGTTGAGGCAGTCGGAGACGGCCAACGGCATGGCGCCTCCGCAGGCGACGTTGCGATAGGCCTCGGCCAGCGCGAGCTGCGCCCCGGCGTAGGGGTCGAGCTTGCAGAAGCGGCCGTTGCCGTCGGTCGCGACCGCGACGCCGAGGTGGGTGTCCTGGTCGACCCGCACCATGCCGGCGTCCGACGGCTGCGCGAGGACGGTGTTGCCCTGGACGTAGCGGTCGTACTGGTCGGTGATCCACGACTTGTCGCAGAGGTTCGGGGACGCGGCGAGCCGGAGCACGGTCGAGCGGAGCTCGTCGTCGTCCGCCGGTCGGGGCAGGACCTCGGCCGCGTCGTCCTGCAGGGCATCCTGCCAGGCGGGACGCGCGAACGGGCGCTCGTAGACCGGACCGTCGTGGGCGACCGTGCGTGGATCGACGTCGACGACGGTCTCGCCGTGCCAGTCGACGACCAGGCGAGCGTCTCCGGTCACCTCGCCGATGGTGGTCGCCTCGACGTCCCACTTCCGGCAGATCGCGAAGAAGGCGTCGGCGTCACTGGGCTCGACGACGGCCATCATCCGCTCCTGACTCTCGCTCATCAGGATCTCCTCGGGAGCGAGCGTGGCGTCGCGCAGCGCCACCAGGTCGAGGTCCACGTGCATGCCACCGTCGCCGGCGGCGGCCAGCTCGGAGGTGGCGCAGGAGATCCCTGCCGCTCCGAAGTCCTGGATGCCGGCCACGACACCGGCCGCGAACAGCTCGAGAGTGCACTCGATGAGCAGCTTCTCCATGAACGGATCGCCGACCTGCACCGCGGGGCGCTTCGAGGGCTTGGTCGCGTCGAAGGTCTCCGACGCCAGGATCGAGGCGCCGCCGATGCCGTCGCCGCCGGTGCGGGCGCCGTACATGATCACCAGGTTGCCGGTGCCGACCGCCTTGGCGAGGTGGAGGTCCTCGTGCCGGAGCACGCCGACGCAGAGCGCGTTGACGAGCGGGTTGCCGGCGTACGACGGGTCGAAGACCGCCTCACCGCCGATGTTGGGCAGGCCGAGGCAGTTGCCGTAGCCGCCGATCCCGGCCACGATCCCGGGCAGCACCCGGTGGGTGTCGTCGGCGTCCATCGGGCCGAACCGGAGCGGGTCCATCACCGCGACGGGGCGCGCGCCCATCGCCAGGATATCGCGGACGATGCCGCCGACGCCGGTCGCCGCCCCCTGGTAGGGCTCGACGTACGACGGGTGGTTGTGCGACTCGATCTTGAAGGTGACGGCGTACCCCTGGCCGATGTCGAGGACGCCGGCGTTCTCGCCGATGCCGGCGAGCATCTTGCCGACCGGCGTCTCCTGGGCGATCTCGCCGAACTGCTTGAGGTGCACCTTGGAAGACTTGTAGGAGCAGTGCTCGCTCCACATCACGGAGTACATCGCCAGCTCGCTGCTGGTCGGACGGCGGCCGAGGATCTCGCGGATCCGGGCGTACTCGTCGCTCTTCAGCCCGAGCTCGGCCCAGGGCTGCTCGCGGTCGGGGTCGGACGCGGCGAGCGCGACGGTGTCGAGGGGCTGCGTCACGGTGTCAATCTATCGCCGGGAGTCGGTCTGACCTGCAGCGACGTCGGGTGTCGGGATCCCCGGTCAGCCGGGGATCCCGTCGCTTGTTGGGTGTTGCAACCCCTACGAAGCGCAGGGAACCCGCCGACCGTGTGACAGATGGGGCTGGATGCTCAGACGAGCATGCCGTCGGCGATGACCTCGAGCAGGGGGCGTACGGCGGCCTGGTCGAGGTTGCCGGAGTCGGCCACGGTCGCGACCCCTCCGACGAGACGGCACATCTGGACCGCCTCGATGTGCTCGCGCAGGGCGTGCTCGTCCTCGAGCCGGTCGACGACCCGCTGGGTCGCCGCGGCGAGCGTCTGGCACTTGGTCATGATCGGGGACTTCTCGTCGCCCATCGCACTGGTGATCTTGGCCGGGCCGCCCTTGTGCAGGGAGATCAGCGCGACGTAGGTCTCGAACCACGACAGCAGCAGGTCGCGGGCATCGCCTTCGTGGACCAGCACCTTGTCGGCGGAGTCGTTCACGCGGTTGACCCAGCTCTGCATCATCGCGTCCATCAGGACGTCGCGGCTCGGGAAGTGGCGGTAGAGAGTGCCCGCGCCGACGCCGGCTCGCTTGGCCACCTCGTCGAGGGAGGCGTCGTACCCCTGCTCGCGGAAGACCTCGCGCGCGGCCTCGATCAGCCGTTCCCGGTTGCGCTGGGCGTCGGCCCGCATGACCCACCTCACTTGCCAAACGGAGACTGTCTCCGTATATTGATCTCCAAGCGGAGAACTTCTCCGTTACAGAGTACCTCGGGCCCGCCTTCTGGGCCAGACAAGGAAACCAACCCCGTGTCATCTGCACTGTCCACCCGTTCCAACCAGGCATCCCGGGACCTCCCGGCCGACCTGCCGGCGAACGCCGGCCGGGCCGCGACGGGGATCGCGATCGTGCTCATGGCCCAGCTCATGCTGGTGCTGGACGTCGCCGTGATGAACGTCGCGCTCCCCCGGATCGACACCGACCTCGGCTTCGGGCCGGCCTCGCTGTCCTGGGTCCTCAACTCCTACACGCTCGCCTTCGGCGGGCTCCTCCTGCTCGGTGGCCGCCTCGGTGACGTCCGCGGCCGACTCCGGATGTTCGAGATCGGGCTGAGCATGTTCACCGTGTTCTCCCTGCTGGGCGGCCTCGCCCAGAGCCCGTCCCAGCTGATCATCGCCCGTGCCCTGCAAGGGGCCGGCGCCGCCATGGCCGCGCCGAGCGTGCTGGCGCTGCTCACCACCAGTGCACCCGACGAGGCCGCGCGCAACCGCGCGCTGGCCCTGTTCGGTGCCGTCTCCTCGGCCGGTGCCTCGATCGGCCTCCTGCTCGGCGGCCTCGTCACCGATCTCGGATCGTGGCGCTGGACGCTGTTCATCAACGTCCCGATCGGTCTGGCCGTCCTGCTGAGCGCCCGGCGCTACGTGACCGAGACGCCACGTCGCCCCGGCCGGTTCGACATGGTCGGCGCGGTCAGCGCGACCCTGGGCGCGGTCGCGATCGTCTGGTCGCTGATCGGGACGCCGGAGCACGGCTGGCTGTCGGTACGCACGATCGGTGGCCTCGTCGTCGGTCTCGCACTGCTGGCCGTCCTCGCCCGCACCGAGGTGCGTCACCCGCACCCCCTGATCCAGCCGCACCTGGTCCGCAACGGCCGTCGGGTCGCCGCCCTGCTCACGATGGCGCTGGTCATCGGCGCGAACCTGTCGATGTTCTTCCTCGTGGTCCAGTACGACGAGCTGGTGCTCGACCTGGGTCCGTTCGCCACCGGGCTGGCGTTCCTCCCGTTCAGCCTCGCCGTCTTCGGGATGTCCCGGATCACGCCGTGGTTGATCGGCCGGATGGGCGCGCGGGCGATGATCCTGGTCGGGACGGCGGCGATGGTCGTCGGCTACCTGTGGCTCAGCCAGATCAGTGCGACCGACAGCTACTTCGGGTCCGTGTTCGGCCCGGTGCTGATCACGGGGCTCGCGACCGGCTTCATCTTCATGCCGATCACGACCACCGTCCTGGGTGGCGTCGAGCCGGAGCACGCCGGGTCTGCCTCGGGCCTGCTGCAGACCACGCAGCAGCTCGGCAGCGCGGTCGGTGTCGCCGGGATCGTCTCGATCTACGCGACCGGCGCGGTCCCCGGCCAGTTCGTGCCCGGCCTCGAGGCGGCGTTCCTCACCTCGGCAGCGTTCTCCGTGGCAGCGTTCGCGGTGGCTGCCGTGGGCCTGCGCACCCGGCGTACGGCGGCGCCCGCGGCCGCCGAGCTCGAGCCGGAGCTCGTCGAGGCCGCCTGACCTCTCATGGCACGGTCGTCCGCCTGAGCGCGTGTTCTAGTACCTGCTCAGGCGGACGACCCGCGTCGTAGGGACAACTACAGCCCTGTAGTTCTCCGGAACTGCTGTGACGGGTGTGACTGTTGTGTTTAAGGTGTGCCGTCCCCGTGGATCCCGACCCCGGTCGGCCCCCCGCCACGGGGATACCGCCATCTTCCCGGGAGTCCCCCATGATCGTCCGTCCGCTGATCGCGGCCGTCGCCCTGGCGACGGTCGCCGGAGCGGTGTCGACGGCCCCCGCCGGCTCTGCGGCCACCGCGAACGTCGTGACGCCCGGCAACTTCCGTGGCTACGGCTTCGACCAGTGCCTCGCGCCGAGCCAGAAGGCGATGAACGTGTGGCTCAGGCACTCGCCGTTCCTCGCCGTCGGCATCTACATCTCGGGGAGGTCGCGCGCCTGTCGTGACCAGCCCAACCTCACGCCGACCTGGGTCAGCACCCAGCTGCGCAACGGCTGGCGGCTGCTGCCGATCACGCTCGGCCCGCAGGCCCCGTGCAACCCGCGATTCCCGCGGTACGGCAACGACCCGGTGATCCACCGCGCCGCCGGGCCGCACGGCAACTTCGGCAAGGCCCGCCAGCAGGGCGTGACCGAGGCCGGGCGCGCGGTCACCGCGGCGCAGGCGCTCGGCATCTCGGCCGGCAGCACGCTCTGGTACGACCTCGAGGGCTTCGACCAGACCAACGTCCGTTGCCGCAAGGCCTCCCTGGCGTTCCTCAGCGGATGGACCCGCGGCATCCACGCCCACCACTACGTCTCGGGCGTGTACTCCAGCGCCGGATCCGGCATCTGGGCGCTGGACCGCGCCCGGGTCAAGACGCCCGACCTCTACCAGCTCCCGGACCAGATCTGGATCGCCCGCTGGGACGACAAGGCGAACACGTCCACCACGTACATCGGACCGGACGGCTGGCGTCCGGGCGGCCGGATGAAGCAGTACCAGGGCGGCCACGACGAGACCTGGGGCGGTGTGCGGATCAACATCGACCGCAACTTCCTGAGCCTCGGCCTGCCCGCGGCCCGCACCGAGAAGCACTGCGGTGGTGTCGAGGTCGACCTGCCCGACTACCCGG
>Ga0268266_10000938_pt1 | contig 37164 bp, 30 predicted proteins | sample KBSS13metaG_FD_190356 | JGI IMG/M metagenome (GOLD analysis project Ga0268266, IMG submission 190356) | Switchgrass rhizosphere microbial communities from Kellogg Biological Station, Michigan, USA - KBS S1-3 metaG (SPAdes) (version 2) | ecosystem: Host-associated > Plants > Roots > Rhizosphere...
GATAGATGGCCTTGCGTGTCGCCAGGTGCATTGTTGTTATCCGTTAGGTCAGAGGGGCGGTCGCCGTCGCCCTAGTGGGCGCCCGGTGCGCGAGTCGCGCCCGGAGGGATTTGCGGCTGGGCCGCCCGTTTGCGTGCCGCTAACACTGCGGCCTGCTCTTCGGCGCGGCGTGCCGCCCGGAGGTTGTGCGCGTGGAATCGCTCGCGATTGAGATCCGGTGTCGGCGCCATGGGGGCGTCAGCGAGGCTTTCCCGTTGGACCATCTTGATGCAATCCACGGGGCACGGCACGACGCACAACTCGCATCCCGTGCAGAGCTCGTAGATGACCGTATGCATCTGCTTTCGCGCACCGACAATCGCATCGACGGGGCAGGGCGGAAGGCACTTGGTGCAACCGATGCACACAGTCTCGTCGATTTGCGCAACTAATGTGGGTCCCTCAACGCCATTCGCAGGGTTGAGGGATAGCGGCTCGCGATGAAGTAGCGTCGCAAGCGCCACTATCGTGGCGCTCCCGCCGGGAGGGCACTGGTTGATTTCCGCGGCGCCGCCGGCGATCGCATCGGCGTATGGCTTACACCCGTTGTAGCCGCAACGCGTGCACTGTGTTTGCGGCAGCAGTGCATCGATGTCGTCGGCCGAGGCCATTTCAGTTGATCTTCATTCCCGGTGCCGCGCCGGCGTCCGGTGAGAGGATGAACAGGCCAGGATCCTCGCCGCTCGCGGCGAGCACCATGCCTTCGGACACACCGAACTTCATCTTGCGCGGCGCCAGGTTGGCGACGACCACCGTCAACCGATCTTTCAGTTTGGCAGGATCGTAAGCGGACTTGATGCCGGCGAAGACGTTGCGGGTCCCCAAAGGACCGAGGTCGAGCGTCAGGCGCAGGAGCTTGTCCGAGCCTTCGACGTGCTCGGCATTCGCAATGCGGGCGACGCGCAGGTCGACCTTTTTGAAGTCGTCGATGGAGATGATCCCGTCGCCAGCGCCCCCGGCCGCCGTCGCGCCGGCAGCGTTGGAGCCAGCCGCCGCCGGGGCGCCCTTCGGCTGGGCCGCGCCGGATTGCGCCGCGCTTGACTGCCCCTTGCCAGCTTTGCCCTGCGCCTTCGCGGCCTTAGCTGGCGCGCCCGCTGGTCCCGCTGCCGGTTCCACCTCAAACAAGGCATCCAACTGCTTCGGATCCACCCGGGTCATCAAATGATGATACGGATTCACCCGTGTCGGCAGTACGTCGGCGTCACTCCACACGAATGCGCGATCGAGCCCGAACAACTCCTTCGCTACGCGCTCCGCAACCTGCGGCAGCACCGGCGCGAGTAACACCGTCAACAACTTGAACCCCTGCAGCGCGCGCGAGCAAACATCCTGCAACTCAGGATAGTTCGCCGTATCCTTCGCCAGGATCCAGGGCTGGTGGGCGTCGAAATCCTTGTTGATCCGGTCGGCGAGCGCCATCACGTCGCGCATGGCCTTGCCCAACTCGCGTGCCTCGTAGTTCTCGCGGGCGAGCTCGGCCTGCGAGCGCGCCTCGCGGGCGAGCAACTCGGTGTCACCCCGGTACTTCAACTCACCGTCGAAATACCGGGTGATGAAATTCGCCGCCCGGCTCGCGATGTTGACGTACTTGCCGACGAGATCGCTGTTCACCCGGGCGATGAAGTCTTCCGGGATGAAGTCGAAGTCCTCGACGTTCGCGTTGAGCTTCGCGGCGATGTAGTACCGCAGCCATTCCGAGCTCAAGCCGACCTCGAGATAGCGCAGGGGACTGAGTCCCGTGCCGCGCGACTTCGACATCTTTTCGCCGCCGAGTTGGATGAACCCGTGAACGAACACGTGGCTCGGCACCTTGTACGGGGCCCCCGCGAAATTCAGCATCGCGGGCCAGAACAGCGTGTGGAAATAAATGATGTCCTTGCCGATGAAGTGGATCTGCTCGGTGTCCGGCGCCGAGAGAAACTCCTCGAAGCTGCGGGTCTCGCCGTTCGCACGCGCCTTGCCGCTGTCGAAATAACTCTTCAGCGAGGCGAGATAGCCGATTGGCGCATCCAGCCAGACGTAGAAGTATTTCCCCGGGGCATCCGGAATCGGAATCCCGAAGTAGGGCGCATCGCGCGAGATGTCCCAATCACCGAGCGCCTGGTCACCTTCACCCGACATCCATTCTTTTGCCTTGTTGGCGACCTGCTGTTGCAGGCGTCCCGGCGTCTCGAGCCACGACCGCAGGAACTCGACGCAGCGCGGGTTCGACAGCTGGAAGAAGTAATGGTCGGAGCTCTTGAGGACCGGCTTCGCTCCCGTCAGGGTCGAATAGGGATTGATGAGCTCGGTCGGCGAATAAACGGTACTGCAGACCTCGCACGCATCACCGTACTGGTCTTTTGAGTGGCAGTTCGGGCATTCGCCCTTGATGTAGCGGTCAGCGAGGAACATCCCCTTGACCGGGTCGTAGAACTGCTCCACGGGCTTCACATAGACGAGCCCGGCCTCCTTCAACCTCGTGTACATATCCTGCGAAAGCGCCGTGTTCTCCGGCGAGTCGGTGGAGTGCCAGTGGTCGAAACTGAGGTGAAAGCCTTGCAGATACTGCGGGCGCCCCGCCGCGATGCGCGCGACGAGCGTCTGAGGCGCGATCCCCTCGCCCTCGGCCTTGAGCATGATCGGTGCGCCATGCGCGTCATCCGCGCATACGAAATGCACCTCGTTACCCAGCATCCGTTGGAAGCGCACCCAGATATCGGCCTGGATGTACTCCATGATGTGCCCGATGTGAAACGGGCCATTGGCGTAGGGGAGCGCGGTGGTGATGAAAAGCTTGCGGGTCATCCGGGTAGTTTACCGGAAATGCCCCGCGGCGCCGGAAGATGCCGCCGGGAGGCGACCGGAGGAGGCGATTGTGAGTCAGGGCTCCTGGCGGCGTCAGCCGCGTCCGGCGCTCAGCCCGCCTCCTTGAGCGCCTCGAATTTGGCCTTGTTGATGGCCTTTTTATAGGCCTCTTTGCCGGTGATCTGCCGGCTGTCGAGCAGCTGTTGGATCGCCGAGTCCATGGTGCGCATGCCGAACTGGCCGCCGGCCTGCATGACGTTCTCGAGCTGGTCGAGCTTGCCCTGGCGGATCAGGTTGGATGCCGCGGGGGTGTTGACCAGGATCTCCAGGGCCGCGACGCGCCCCTGCTTGTCGGCGCGCTGCAGAAGCTGCTGGGACACGACACCTCGCAGCGAAGTGGAGATCATCGTACGGACGTGCGACTGCTTGTCGGCAGGGAAGACGTTGATGATTCGGTCGACCGTCGGTCCTGCACCGTTGGTGTGCAGGGTGCCCATGACGAGAATGCCCATCTCCGCGGCAGTCACCGCGATGCTCATGGTCTCCAGGTCGCGCAACTCGCCGACGAGAATGACATCCGGATCCTCGCGCAAAGCCGAGTGCAACGCCGCGGCAAAACTCGGGCTGTGGACGCCGATCTCGCGCTGGCTGATGAGACAACTCTTGCGCTGGTGGACGAACTCGATCGGGTCCTCGATCGTGAGGATGTGACCCTTCATCCGCGTGTTGATGTCATCGATCATCGCCGCGAGCGTGGTCGACTTGCCCGAGCCGGTCTTGCCGGTGACGAGGATCAGTCCATTGTTGGCGCGGCACATATTCCGCACGGCATCAGGCGTCTTGAGCTCGTCGAGCGTGTACGCCTTGGACGGAATCACGCGGAAAACAGCTCCCATGCCGTTGAGCTGGCGCATTACGTTGACGCGGAACCGGCCACGGTCGGGAAGCATGTAGGCGAAATCGGCGCCGTCCTTTGTCTCGAAACGCTCCAGCGCCGCCTTCGGCATGATCTCGTAGAGCGCCTGCTTCACAAACTCCGCGGCCAGTTTGTCCGGCCGCAGGCTCGTCAGGTCACCGTACAAGCGGATGCGCGGCGGATCGCCCGCGATGAAGTGCAGGTCGGAGCCCTTCTTCTCCAGGACTTCTAACAGGAATGCGTCGATGTCAGCCACGGCGTGCTGCTCGTCAGGCGGTGGAAGTCGAAGCCGGCGCGGGTGACGGCCCCGTGACGTCGAGCTTCGGCAACATGTTGGTGTCAGTTACGTATTTCTGCAGTGCGCTCTTATTCGTCGCATAGCCGTAGGCGTCGTCCGGATCGATCTCGCGCGCCGTCACCGCGGCGAGCAGCGCCTGGTCGAGGAGCTGCATGCCGAGATCCCTGCCCATCTGCATCTGGCTCGGAATCTGGTGCGTCTGGTCGGATTGGATGAGCTTGGCAACGGCCTTGGTCATCATCAGAACCTCGCAGAGCGCCTTGCGTCCGCGGGCGTCGAGGGTTTTCACCAGGATCTGGGTGACCACGGCCAAAAGACTCTGCGAGAGAAACGCTTTCGTCTGCTCGCGCTCTTCAACGGGCAGAGCGTCGATGATGCGGTCGATCGTCTTCGTCGCGCTGGTCGTATGGAGCGTGCCGAGCACCAGGTGTCCCGTCTCGGCAGCGGTCATTGCCATCGAGATCGTTTCGGCGTCTCGCAACTCACCCACGAGAATGACGTCCGGGTCTTCGCGCATCGCGGCGCGCACGCCCTCGGCGAAGGAGGGGATGTGGGTGCCCAGCTCGCGCTGAATGACCTGGCTGTTTTTGCTGCGATGGACGAACTCTATCGGGTCCTCGAGGCTGATGATGTTCAGCTTCCGCGTCGTGTTGAGGTAATCGATCATCGCGGCGAGCGTCGTGGACTTGCCGGTGCCGGTGGAGCCGGTCACCAGGATCATTCCCTGGTGGAAATCGCAGAGCTTGGTGACCACGGGCGGGAGCGCCAGCTTCTCGAGGGAAGGGACCTCGGAAGGGATGGCCCGGAAGGTCGCGCCGACGCCGGTTTCTTTGCGGTAGACGTTCACGCGGAAGCGGCCGCCTTCGCCGGAGACGTACGAGAAATCGAGGTCGTTGCCCTTGGAGAAGGTTTCCGCTTGGGATCTTGTGAGGATCTCGGCGATGTAGCCCTCGAGCTCGCTCAGGCGGAGGTCGCGGAACTTGATGGGCATGAGGTCGCCGTGCATGCGCAGCATGGGGGGGACGCCTACGGCGAGGTGAACGTCTGAGCAGCCCTGCTGCGTGCCTAGCTTTAGGAAGGCGTCTATGCGCGCCAAGACTTCTGTACCTCTGGAGGGTGTGGGGAGCTGTTTAGCCCGTGGTGGGTAGGGGAATCAACAGCTTGTGCGTTGAAATTTGACGTAACGCACGGAGTTTAGCGGGTGGGTGCTGGATTCGCTCGATCGTGCGGGCGGATTCGCTTTTTCGGGCGAAGAGCGCCGGAGCGGATACGCTCGTTCGGGCGAAGAGCGCCCGACAAGAAGCCCCCCTTTCCGGGGGACGGCGCAAGTACGTCCGTGTAGCCTCTGGCCCGGTTCTGACCGGAGCGGAGCGGAGGAAATCCCGAGAAGCGCCTGCGGCGCGACGCGGGGCTGCAGGGCAAGCCCCCGGAAAGGGGGGCTTCTTGTCGGGCGCTCTCCCTCGAGGGTGGAACCCGGAGCGAAACCGCCCGCTGCCCGAGGGCACCCGCGCGCCGCCCGCCTGCCGCCCGCCTGCCGCCCGAGCCAACCCGCCCGCTGCCTGCCGGGGCGCTGAGGGGGAGCCGCGCGCCGCGGCCGCACGAGAGGGTCTGCCCCGGAAACCCGCGCCCAGGGGCCCGCCGCACGGGCCTCGCCGCTGGCAAGTTGCTAGAGAAACTTCTCGAGGGCCAGCCGCAGCTCGTCCATGGACTGGAAGCGCTTGGTTTTGTCGACTGCCATGGACTTCATGACCAGGTCCGAGAGGCCGGGGGGGAGGGCGGGGTTGATCTCTTGGGCGATGCGGGCCTTGCCTTGGACGTGCTGGTACATGACGGACATGTGGTCGCCCCGGGAGTAGGGGGGGACGCCGGTGACGGTCTCGTAGAGCATGACGCCGAGGGCGTAGATGTCGGCGCGTTCGTCGACTTTCTTGCCCAGGATCTGCTCGGGGGCCATGTACTTGGGGGAGCCGATCACGTAGCCGGTCTTGGTGAGCTGGGTGTCGCCTTCGCGGTGGGCGGCGGCGACGCCGAAGTCCACGATCTTGAGGAGTCCTTCCTGGTTGATCAGGACGTTGGCGGGCTTGAGGTCGCGGTGGACGATGCCGACGTGGTGAGCGACCGTCATGCCGGTGCAGATGTCGATGGCGAACTGGACCGCGCGCTTCAGCTCCAGCGGCTTCTCGTTCACGATTTCCGCGCCCAGGGTGTGCGACGGGAAGTACTCCATGGAGATGGCGTAATTCCCCTGGATGTACAGGAAGTCGTAAATGCGGATGACGTTTTTGTGCGTGATCTTGCGTGAGTAGCGCAGCTCGTGCACGAAACGCTTCATCACTTCCTCGTCACCCGAGACGTTGGGGTTGAGGAACTTCAGGATGAGGCGCTCATCGACGACCGTGTCTTCCATCAGCAGCACGGTGCCGAAGGCTCCGCGGCCGATGCGGTCGATGTACTTGTAGCGACCTTCGATGATGTCGCCGGGCTTGAGGACGCTGATGTCCAGCCGTGTGTTGGTATCCGCGTGTTTGACCGCTGCACCCACCGCGGATTCCGACATCATCAGTGTCTTCGTCTCAGGCGGCGGAGATGTGGGCGGAAGTGGCGGACGTACGGCGGCCGTGGGTACCATCGTAGCCGTGGGGCCCGTGGCGCCGATGACTGGCGGCAACCCACCGGATACGCGGGATTCGAGCTCGGCGAGAGCCGCATGCGCGATGCGTGCGATTGTCTGGTCGGGCGAGGCGACATGCGTTTGCAATTCGTGGCGCAGTTGCTCGGCGTGGCGGTCGTCAACGATCTTCGAGAGCGCCTGAATCGCTTCGATGCGGACCTCGCGCTCGGGACGCGACGCGAAAGGAATCAACGTATCGACGAGTTTCGCATCGCCGAGCTTGCCGAGGGCGCGCACCACGATTGGAATGGCCTTGCCATTGGTCGACTGCAGCATTTCGGTCAGGCGCGGTACGGCTTTCTTGCTGCCGATTTCCGCCAGCGCATCGACCGCACGCTCACTCACCCACCAGTCGGAGTCGTGCGTGGCCTGGATGAGCGACTCGACCGCGCGCTCGTCCTTCGTCTGGTTGAGGATCTCGATCGCCGCGCGCCGGATGTCCTCATCCTTGTCGCGGACGAGCTGCAGCACCGCGTCGATGACACGCGGACCGCCGATCTTGCCGAGGGCATCAGCAGCCCGGCTGCGAACCCACCAGTCGCTGTCCTTCAGCGCTTCCAGCAGATACTTGACCGACCTCGCGTTCCCGACCTCGTTCAGGACTTCTACGGCCGCGCGGCGCGCGTTCTCGTTCTCGTCCTTCAGGATCTCGATGAGGTAGCGGATCGTGTCAGGATGGTTCGCCTTGATGACGACATCGATGGCCTTGTTCTGGACATCGATCTCCGGGTCCTTCAGCAGCGCGCATACGCGCTCCACATCGATGGTCCCATCCATGCGATACAAGGCGGACAGGGCGGCACCCCGGATCAGCTTGTTGGGATCCTTCAGCAATCCCTGGAGCGCCGTCTGCACCTCCGGAGTGTTGAAACGTGACAGGACGTTGACGATGTGCACACGAGCGATCGGATCCTTGCCGTTCATGCGCCCGATGAGCTCGGGGACCGCGTTGCCGTCGGCAATCTCGCCGATGATCTTGAACAGGGCGGCCTTCTCGTTCGGCTCCTGCGTGTAGGCGGCGTTCAGCAGCTCGCGCACACCGAAGCGAGACTTCTGGGCCGCTATGACTTCGAGCACGGCCGCCTTCGCGACACCGGGCGTCGCGAGCGCCTCCAGCAGCAGGTGCGGCGGATAGCTGCGATTGCTCGTAAGTGCCCAGGCAATGCCAGCGATGACGCGCGGGCTGCCTTGCACGAGACCTTCGACGAATTGCGGAAAGGTCTTCTGGTTTACCAGCCCCGTGAGCACTTCGACAAACGCCACGGTGGCGTTCTTGTCGGCCTCCGGCAACGCGGCGAACACGGGCTCGATGGCCCCGGAACCGAGGTCCTTCAGCTTCGCAATCGACTTCTGTGTGGCCGGACTTGCGGGGTCCGTCGCGGCCCTGATCTCGGTGACGAGCCGGTCCGCGCGCAAATTCGTGAAAAAGCTCATTCAGCCTTTCCGTTGGGGGCCCGCGAAGGGCCACGTTTCCCGCACTTATCCGGCCGCACCATCTCGCTCCAAGCAGGTCAAAGTGAGCGGTGCCGCGCAGATTCAGAAGCGGGCGGGCATTGCCGCCGGCGTTTCCGCGCTGCTTGCGCGGGCTGTCCTTCGGGCGGCAAGGGATTATGCCACAGCCTGTGGTTGGGACAGACCTTCGGTCAACGCGATCATTGCACGGCTGACCCAAGCGCGCGGGAAGGGCAGTACAATCCATTACCCCACTTTTTCTGGTTCAACATGTCCGACGATTCGACGCTCGATGCCCTCCGCACCGCTTTGGGTACTTATGTTGACCCGTACGCGGGACAGTCGCTTGCGCAGGCCCAAGCGGTTCGGGAAGTCAAAGCCGCCCCCAATGGCGGCTACGCCGCCCGAATCGCTCTAGGCTTTCCCGTGGGCGGCTACGAGAAGGAGCTCAGCGAGGCTCTCGTTCGCCACGTTGCCACGGCTGGTATCCAGGCACCGCTCACCGTGGAGCTCGAGGCCGATATCAAATCTCATGCCGTGCAACGTAATCTCAAGCCGCTCGAGCAGATCAAAAACGTCGTGGCGGTCGCTTCGGGCAAGGGGGGCGTCGGCAAGTCCACGGTCGCCGTCAACCTGGCGCTCGCTTGGGCCGCGCAGGGCGCCAAGGTTGGAATCCTGGATGCGGACATCTATGGGCCGAGCCAGCCCCTGATGCTCGGGCTCGAAGGCGAGCGACCCTCCTCCCCCGATGGCAAACATCTCAAGCCGCTGGAGAGCCATGGCATCACCGCCATGTCGATCGGATTCCTGGTGGACGCGGAGCAGCCGATGGTCTGGCGCGGACCCATGGTGACCCAGGCGCTGACGCAGCTCCTGTCGGAGACGCACTGGGGCCAGCTCGACTACCTCGTCGTGGACATGCCTCCGGGCACCGGTGACATCCAGTTGACGCTCGCCCAGCGAGTGCCGGTTGCCGGTGCGGTGATCGTGACGACACCGCAGGACATCGCCCTCGCCGATGCGCGCAAGGGGCTCAAGATGTTCGAGAAGGTTTCTGTTCCCGTGCTCGGCATCGTCGAGAACATGAGTATCCATGTGTGCTCGAACTGCGGCCACGCCGAACACATTTTCGGCGCGGGCGGCGGTGCTCGCATGGCCGAGCAATACGGCGTGAGGCTCCTGGGCGAGTTGCCTCTGGATGCGCACATCCGGGAGGAGGCGGACAGTGGTCGGCCGACCGTCGTTGCCGCACCTGACTCGACGCGTGCCAAGGCCTACTTCGAGATGGCCCGCCGCACCGCCGCCGCCCTGGCGATCCGCTCGCGCGATCGCAGCAGCGTATTCCCGAAGATCGTCATCGAGGAAAGCTGACCGGCTCGTCAGCCTTGTCGGAACTGCTTGGCCAACTTCAACGTCTGGCCCTGGTAGTTGGACTTGATGGATTGCCCGTACAACGTCTCGGGCGTGTCGGCCATGCGCTCGTAGCGCAGCCAACCGACGATCTGCCCGTGCTCGAGCAGAAACGGCACTTCGTGCGAGCGCACCTCGAGCACGCCGCGGCTGCTGCCGGCTTTGCGGTCGACCTCACTCCAACCGAAGCCCGGATCGAAGAAGCCCGCGTAGTGCACCCTGAACTCGCCGGCGCGCGTGTCATAAGGGAGCATCTCCGCCGCGTAATTCGGCGGTACCGCGATCGTCTCCTTGGTCATCAGGATATAAAAATCATCCGAATCGAGGGTCAACGACGGCTCTTTGTGGAAGCGCAGCGGGTCCCAGAAATCCAGCGGATCGTAGTCGCGCCGGTCCAGGTCGATGCGCTTGGTGTTTTTCTTGGCGCGCCAACCGATGAGCGTATTGTCCGCGCCGGTGCCTCTCAGGTCCACCGTGAACGGGAGGATGCCGGGCCGGTCACCCGGGGCCGAGCGCGCCGGCTCGCTGCCGCCCACGATCAACCCCCGGCTCAACAGATCGTTCCACTCGTCGTTCGTGATCGGGCGTGGAGCGGCGCCGGTACTGCGGCGGAACCTGAGTTGGTTCAGGCGGGTGCCCGTCCTCACGACCACGCTGAAACTGCGCGGCGCGATCTCGATGTACAGCTGGCCCTTGTAGCCGCCTTCAACCTGGTCGAAGTGGGTGGCGCCGTCGGCGATCAGGCGCGTCAGGATGTCGAGCCGACCCGTTGAGCTCTTGGGATTGGCGAACGCGGCCACCTCGCTCTTCAGGTTGATCGATTCCGCCAGAGGTACGACATACACGCGCCCTTTCTCGAGCACGGCGCCGTGGCGCAGATCGATCTTGAAGCGCTCGAAATCCGCGTCGAGCTGCTTCATTTTCTCCAGGACGTTCTTGCCGGGCCCGGGAAGGAAACTGGTATCGACCGGGTAGGCGAACTCACCCAGGCGCAGATCGATACTGGCCGGTTGAATCTGGTCCGGCTCGTAGGTCTCCAGGACCGTCGTGATCTCTCCCGTGCGAGTCATCTCCAGGATGGCCTGGGAGGGGAGAACACCCGTGTAGGTGGCTGAGCGGTTGGTTTCCATGGGTTACGGCTCGCGCTTCACGCTCTGCACCTGCATGGTCCACTCGACATCGTCCTTGCGTTTCTGCTCGACACGCAGGGGGATGTACCCCAGGGACGGAGCGCACCAGAAGCGGGTGACACGCGGTGAGTATTGTTTTTCGCTACGGTAGATGATGGTCTGGATGGTGCCGACCGGCGTGGTGAGAGTTTCCTCGCCGTCGCGCGAGTAGCGGTACTCGCGGACCGAGTTGCCGCTCAAGAGCGAGAACTTGTCGGGCGTGTGGCCGCGCAGCAGCTCGACCATCAAGGCGATCTGTACGGACAGATCGTCCTGGATGCCCGGCGGCAACGGCATATCGACTTTCGCGTCCTCGTAGACGCCGGTCACATGGTTGTGTTCCCAATCGAACGTGACGTTGGCATCACGCTTGCTTGCGGAGGTGCCGTCGTCCGCCTTGTACGTGAGAGGATGGACGCCGGCGTCGGTGACTTCGAGCACGCTCTCCTGGACCGGGCGTTCCGAGAACATGCGACCCAGTCCGCGAGGGTCACTCTTCGAGCGGTAGACCCACTTGTTACCTTCCTGGTGCTCGAGATGGAGAGAGGACACCGCCACGGTCATGCCGTGCCAGATCCAGGTGTAAGTGGCCTCGAACGGTTTTAGCTGGCCCAGGGGTCTGCCGGGCTCGTCGGCTGACGCGGGCGCGCCAAAGCCAAAAAGGGCGAGCAGCCCAACGACGCTAGCGGTGCGCGGTCGCTTCAGAAGCACTGAAATTCTCCACCAGGGGTGAATCGAGGCGGCGGCCGTCGAGTCGCACCCGACCCGCGTCCCACGTGAGGCGCCCCTCCGCGATCAACCCGATCACCCGTGGGTAGATGATGTGTTCGATGGCCTGAACGCGGGCTGACAACGTGGCCTCCGTATCACCCGGAAGAACAGGAACTTTGGACTGCAGAATGAGGGGTCCCCCATCCAGTTCGGCAGTCACAAAATGGATGCTAGCGCCGTGCTCGCCGTCACCCGCCGCGAGAACGCGGCGATGCGTGTGCAACCCCGTGTATTTCGGTAAAAGCGATGGATGGATGTTCAACATGCGCCCAGCGTAGCGGGTTGCGAACTGCGGTGACAGGATGCGCATGAAGCCGGCGAGCACAACCAGGTCCGCGCCGTGCCCATCGATCTCTGCCGCCAAGCCGCGCTCGAACGCGTCGCGGTGAGCAGCCCCTTGCCATGGGACCGCCACTGCTTTGATGCCGAGATCGCGGGCGACCGCGAGGCCGGCAACGTCGGGAACATCCGAGATCACAACTTTCGGGTGCGCGTTGATCGCTCCTGCCAGGCAGGAGCGCGCGATCGCGGCCATGTTGGATCCACGGCCGGAGATCAGGATCGCAAGTTGCAGTGGCGCGCGTTTGCCGGCGCGATCTTGTGTTGGGGTCAAAAGATTAATGACGCCTGCGGCTCATTCGTTGATGATGACGCCGTGTCCGCCCTTGCGGACCTCGCCAATGACCTGCGCGGTCTCGCCGCGAGAGTTGAGGAGCGCAACGGCAGCGTCTGCTTGCGCCGACGGCACGATGGCGACCATGCCGATACCGCAGTTGAAAGTGCGATACATCTCGGATTGCTCAACCCGACCGGTGTGTTGCAGCCAATCGAACACCGGGTCACGATTCCAACTCCGACGCTCGAGTACGACCTCGAGCCCGTCAGGCAACACACGCGGTATGTTGTCGGTGAGTCCGCCGCCCGTAATGTGGGCGAGGCCATGGACGGGGACAGTGCGGATCAGCTCGAGAAGCGACTTCACGTAAATACGTGTCGGAGCCAGGAGTCGGTCGAACAGGCGCCGGCCCTCCAGCTCGGTCGTGGCGTTCGCTTCGCCGAGCGCGACCAGCTTGCGGATCAGTGAATACCCGTTCGAATGGGGGCCGGAGGAGGACAGACCGATCACCGTGTCGCCCTCTTTCACGCGCGAGCCATCGATGATGGCGTCCTTCTCGACGACGCCGACGCAGAAACCGGCGAGATCGTAATCGTCGCCGTAGTAGATGCCCGGCATCTCGGCCGTCTCGCCGCCGACGAGCGCCGCGCCCGCCTGGCTGCAGCCCTCGGCGATCCCCCGGATGACCGATTCGGCGACGTCGACGCGTAGCTTGCCGGTCGCGTAATAGTCGAGGAAGAACAGGGGCTCAGCCCCCTGGACGACGACGTCGTTGGCACACATCGCCACGAGGTCGATACCGATGGAGCCATGGCGACCGGTGTCGATCGCAAGCCGCAATTTCGTCCCCACGCCGTCCGTCCCGGAGACCAGCACAGGACGCTTGTAGCCTTGTGGCAGCTCCACGAGAGCGCCGAACCCGCCGACGCCCGCGAGCACCTCCGGGCGCTGCGTACGCTTGACGATGGGTTTGATGCGCTCGACGAGCTCGTCGCCGGCATCGATATCGACGCCCGCATCGCGATAGGTGAGGCCGGAGCCTTCTTTCATAGGGTGTCAGCCGTAAGGCACTGGTGAGTGTGGTATTGTACATACCGCCCAGCGCCCTTGCGCGCGCGATCCAAACATCTCCCCATGCTTGCACCTGCGCACCACCGTGTCCGCCGCGGTTTCCTTACCTGTATGGCGCTGATCGCCTTTGGCGTGCTGCCGCTTACGGCGTGGTCCGCCCGGGCTGTGCGGGTCTATGAGGTCGATGTCAGTGGCCAATCTACAACGGCACTTCAGGAAGCCATGCGCCAGGCACTCGTTCGCGCCACGGGACGTCGCGAGTCGGCGAACGATCCTGCGCTCGCCAGCCTGATCGAAGACGCGCCGAAGTATGTTAAGTCCTATTCTCCCGGTGCCCGCGGGCAGACGCAGGTTATCTTCGACAGGGAAGCGGTCGAACGAGCAATTGCTGCTGCAGGGCGGAGTGTCTGGGACCCCGCGCGCCCGTTCACGTTGGTTGTGCTTTATCCGCCACCGAGCCGCGCCGACAGCGACACGGCGCGCGCCGCTCTCGAGCAGGAAGCCGCCGCGCGCGGGTTACTCATCAGCGTGATTCCCCTGGCCGTGGTTGATGCCAACGGCACGGAGCTTGGGCGCGACGCCCTGCTCAACACCGCGCAACGCTATGGCGGTGACGACCTGCTGGTTGGTCGTTCGGACGCCGGCGCTCCCGCCGGCCAGTACCAGTGGACGCTGTACACGAATTTCTCGAGCCAGAGCTGGAGCGGTCCGCTGACGGCGGGTATCGACGGCACCGTCGACCAGTTGGCGCCGGCGCAAGGGGCTTCGCTCGCGCAGACGGAGGCCAAGGTCCTAGTCGAGGTCGATGGGGTGTCGAGCCTGACCGACTACGCGAATGTGCAGCGGATGCTGGAATCCGCTCCCGGTGTTCGCGGAGCTAACATCGTACGGGCGGCGGGCAACGCGGTTACGTTCGATATAACCGCGCGCGGCGGCTCCGACGCTCTCGATCACGCATTGTCGGCATCTTCACGGCTCGTCAAGGGCGCCGGAAGCGCCAGCGGCGCCCCGCTCGTCTATCAATACCACCCGTAGCAAACTGGTCTATCGGGTTCCGACGTGCGCCACCTGCCGAACCTGATCTGCCTGCTGCGCCTCGCGCTGATCTGGCCCGTGGCCGCGACGTTGGCGGCGGGCCACTACGCCTTGTCGCTGTCCCTCTTCGTGCTCGCCGCGGTCTCAGACGGGCTCGACGGTTACCTGGCGAAACGCTTCAACTGGACGTCCGAGCTCGGCAAGTTCCTCGACCCGATGGCGGACAAGTTTTTGCTGATGACCTTGTTCGTCGAGTCCGCGTGGCTGGACCTCGTTCCCTGGTGGATCACGGCGGCGGCCATCGCGCGGGATTTCATGATCGGCCTGGGAGCGCTGATTTTCCGGGTCTGGTTCGGGCCGCTGCACGGCCGACCCGCGGTGATCTCCAAAATCAACACCGCGGCCCAGCTGTTGTACCTGGCCGGGATGATGTTCAGCGCGGCGACGGGCTTCCCGCCGCGTGAAGTGTTGGACGCCTTCGCGTTGATCACCCTGGTGACCATCGTGCTGTCGGGCTATCACTATGTTTCCACCTTTACCCGGCGTATCTGGCCGCCGCCGGCGCCGACAGGCTCCTGAGGGTCATGCAACAACTTCCGTTGGGTGTCCGGCTTCCGGATCGGAACGTGTTCGCGAGCTTTCTGCCGGCGCGCAATGCACAGGCGGTCGATCATCTGCAACAGGTGGCCACTGCGCAGAGTGCCGGAACGAGTTGGATCTGTGGTCCGCACGGCGCGGGTAAGACGCATCTGCTGCAGGCAGTGTCGGCGCAGGCGAGTGCAACCATGCGGACCGCATACCTGCCGCTGAAGGAGCTCATGCGATACGGTGTCGACGTACTCGAGGGCTTGCGGCAACTCGGATGCCTCTGCATCGACGACATCGACGCGGTGATAGGGCAACGGGACTGGGAGCGAGCGCTCTTTGGCGTGCTGCAGGGCATAGAGGAGGGCGGCGGTCGGCTCGTCGCCGCGGCCGAGTCGCCGCCGGCCTTGTTGCATTGGGCGTTGCCCGATCTGGGGTCCCGCTTTTCGGCCAGCGCCGTATTCCAACTCCGGGTGTTGGACGAAGTCGAGCAACAGGCGGCGCTCCAGCTGCGTGCCCGCCTGCGCGGGTTCGAGCTCCCGGACGAGACGTCCCGCTGGCTGCAACGACGTTATCCGCGCGATATGAGCAAGTTGTACGAGCTGCTCGACACGCTGGACGAGGCGGCTCTCGTCGCGCAGCGGCGCTTGACGATCCCGTTCATCAAAGGGGTGCTCGCGTCACGTTTGCCCTAGCCGCACGGCCAGCGCGGCCACCCGCCTTCCTAGTGCCTGCGCCAGGGCTCGCTCGTGATCCGTGAGTGCCACTTCGTCGAGCGGACCGGCGACGTGCGAGGCGCCGTAGGGCGTTCCTCCTGCCGCGGTCTCATTCAGAGCACGCTCGGTGTAGGGAAGGCCGACGAGATACATCCCGTGGTGTAAGAGCGGCAGCATCATCGACAACAACGTCGCTTCCTGGCCGCCGTGGATGGTCTGCGTGGACGTGAAGACTCCCGCGGGCTTTCCCGCCAATCCTCCCGAGACCCACAGACTCGAGGTGCAATCCAGGAAGTACTTCAGCGGCGCCGCCATGTTGCCGAAGCGAGTTGGGCTTCCGAGAATGAGACCGTCGGCCTGCCGGAGGTCTTCCAAGGTCGCGTACGGAGGCCCGCTGGCGGGTACCGGTTTCGCGGGTCCTTCGCTCTCCGCCGATACAGGAGGAACTGTACGGAGTTTGGCTACGGCGCCGGGCACACTTTCGATGCCGCGACACACCTGCCGCGCCAGTTCTGCCGTCGACCCTTTGCGCGAATAGTAGAGGACCAGGATCTCAGTCATGAACCCTTCCCAAGTTGCGACCCGCAGCCGGGGCGCGGTTCCCATCCGGGTCCGCGCCGTCGGAGTATCGAAGTACGTTGCCACAGTGTGACTCCTTCCATGGTGAGCTGGCGAGTCTGGGCCGTTTCGCCGCCCACGCGCAGTCCGTGAATCGGGTGTCTTCGTGCAGAAATCGGGCGGCCAGGGGTACTATTCGCGGCAGAGCTCGAGTGGAGGCCCTCAGGTTGATCTGCAAGAAATGTTTCGTGGCAGGCCGGGTACAGGGGGTGTTCTATCGAGGCACCGCGCAGCGACGCGCCCGGGAGCTGGCGATCGGCGGCTATGCCCGCAACCTCCCCGACGGCCGCGTCGAAGTCCTTGCGTGTGGCGAGGATGCGGCGGTGCAGACCTTCGTGAGCTGGCTCTGGACCGGCTCGAACGCCTCCAAGGTGACGGCCGTGGAGGTCATCGACCTGCCCCCTGACTCGATACCGCTGCCCACGGATTTCCACACTCACTAACCATGTTCAACATCAAACTTCGCCTGGGACGCCTGGGGGTTGTCGCGTTGCTGGTGCTTGCTGCACTGCCGACGCAGGCGGGGCTGCCGGGCCTGCAGCGCCATCATCGGGCCGAAGCGCACAAAGGCCCCGCTGTCGTGGTCGCCGCCAATCCCCTGGCCGTGGACGCCGGGTTGGAAATTCTCAAAAAGGGCGGCAAGGCCATCGATGCTGCCGTCGCTATCCAAGCCATGCTGGGCCTCGTCGAGCCGCAAAGCTCCGGCGTGGGTGGCGGCGCGTTCCTGTTGTACTACGAGGCCAGCACCGGCGTCGTCAGCGCGATCGATGGCCGTGAGACGGCTCCCGCGGGCGCGACTCCCGACATGTTTCTGGATGAGCACGGAAGGCCGTTGCCCTTCATCGAAGCGGTGCGGAGCGGGCGATCCACGGGAGTGCCGGGAGCAGTCGCTATGCTCTCCGCCGCGCATGCGCGCCTCGGTGGGCGTCCGTGGAAGGAACTGTTTCAGCCGGCCATTCGCGCGGCGAGCCAGGGATTCAGAGTTCCGGAGCGTCTCGCGGGCTATCTGAGCGAAGGCTCGCCGTTTCCTCCGACTACCGAGATTCGTGCGCTGTTCTCCAAGCCCAATGGCGAACCGCTCAATGCTGGCGACATCTTCAAGAATCCGGCTTACGCAAAAACGCTGGAGCGCATTGCCGATGAGGGGCCGCGTGCCTTGTATGAAGGCACTATTGCGGCGGAGATCGTGAAGGTGACGCAGCAGCCGCCGCTGCCCGGAACCATGACCTTGAAGGATCTCGCCGCCTATCGTTCGAACTGGTCCGAGCCGCTCTGCCGGCCTTATCGGCAATACACCGTGTGTGTTCCGCGGCCCCCTTCCAGTGGTGTGACGCTCCTGGAGATGCTCGGCATTCTCGAGAGAACGGACATCGCCGAGCGCGGCCCGACCGACCCCCAGGCGTGGTTCCTGTTCACGCAGGCGAGCCGCCTGATGTATGCGGACCGGGATTACTACGTCGACGATCCGAAGTTCGTGGCGGTGCCGACGGAGCGACTTCTCGACCCGGCCTACCTGCGCCTGCGTGCACAACTCATCGGGGAAAAGGCGGGTCCGGCGCCCGCGCCGGGTGTCATCGTCATGCCGCCACACGCCAAAGATGCCACGCACGAGTCGGCAGGCACGAGCCACTTCGTGGTCGTCGATGCCGCGGGCAACGTGGTGTCGATGACGACGACGGTCGAGTCGGTGTTTGGCTCGAACCGCGTTGTCGGTGGCTTCGTGCTCAACAACCAGCTCACCGATTTCTCGCTCTCACCCACCGACAGTAGCGGGCGCGATGTAGTGAACGAAGTGAAGGGCGGTAAAAGGCCGCGCTCCTCCATGTCGCCGGTGATCGTGCTCGATCGCGATGGCCAGTTCGTTGCGGCGCTCGGCTCGCCGGGTGGCTCGGCGATTCTCGACTACAACGCCAAGGCGCTGGTGGCATTGCTCGCCTGGAAGATGCCGGTCAAGGCGGTCATCGAGTTGCCTAACGTGATTGCGCGCGGTGATGACTATTACGGCGAGCTCGATCGCATGACGCCCGATGTGGTGGCGGGACTTCGGGAGAAAGGCATCGACCTGCGCTCGGGACGAGCGGAAAACTCGGGGTTCCATGCCGTCGTGCGTCACGCCGACGGTACTTACGAAGGGGCAGCTGATTCGCGCCGTGAAGGCACGGTGAAAGTCATTGCGCCCTGACCGGCGGGAATCCGAGATCGTCCGCGCCATTCCAACGTGTCCACGCGTTGATCACCTTGTCGGGGTAGTCGCGCCGGCCGATGCTGCCGTTATAGCGTGCCAGCGCCTTGCGCACATCGTTGTGCTCGTAGTCGAGATAGAACCGCAGAATCGCGCAGCCCATGCGGATGTTGGGAGCGATGCGCACGAGCTCGTAGCGGCGCATCCCCAAGCGCTCCGGCCAGAACGGCATGACCTGCATGAGCCCCACCGCGGCCGCCGAGGAGACGGCATAGCGGTCGAAGCGGCTCTCGATGTCGATGACCCCCATGACGAGCCCCGGCGGCAGTCGGGTCTGCCCGGAGCGATGGGTCTCGCAATAAACCTGTTTGAGAATCGCCAGCCGCTCGTCCTTATCCTTGACGATGCGACGCAGGCGAGGCTCCATCAGCGTGTACCAGACGGCGGAGTCGTAGTGATCGGTGAAGCATTCGGCCTCACTGATCGCCTGCTGCACGACAGCCTTGAGGCCAGGGTCCTGCTGTTGGTCGGCGTGCGCGACACCGACCGTGAGCAGCGCCGCCAGGCAGGCGGCAGCGCGCTTACTTAACCATTCGAGAACGGATGAACGCGAGCACATCGTCGGCGGGGACCTCTGTGCTCTCGGTGTCGCGCCGGCCGCGATATTCGAGCTTTCCTCCCTCGAGACCGCGGTCTCCCACCACGATACGGTGGGGGATACCGAGCAACTCGGCATCCGCGAATTTGACGCCCGGTCGGGCATCGCGATCGTCGTACAGGACCTCGATTCCCGCGTCCGTGAGCTCGGCATAGAGTCGATCGGCAACCTCGCGTACCCGAGGCGACTTGTGTTGGTTGAGCGGCACGAGCACGACCTGGAAGGGAGCAATCGGCTCCGGCCAGATGATGCCCTTGTCATCGTGATTCTGTTCAATGGCCGCGGCAACGATGCGCGTCACACCAATGCCATAGCACCCCATGTGCAGCACCATGTCCTCCCCGCTTTCATCGAGCACGTTGGCTTTCATCGGCACGCTGTACTTGGTGCCGAGCTGGAAGATGTGGCCGACCTCGATGCCGCGCGCGATCTTCAGGTGTCCCTTGCCGGTGGGACTGGGGTCACCCTCCACCACGTTGCGCAGATCCGCCGCGGTCGGGCTCGGGACATCCCGATCCCAGTTGGCGCCGGTGTAGTGCATGTCCTTTTCGTTCGCGCCGGTTACGAAGTCGGCGAGCGCCAGCGCGGCGTGATCGGCGTATACCTTGCAGCTGAGGCCGATCACTCCGATGTAGCCCGGCTCGCTGCCCGTGGCTTTCCGCACACTTTCAGCGCTCGCCATTTTCAGCGGGCTGACCAGGCCGGGCAGCTTCTGCGCCTTGACCGCATTCAGCTCGTGATCGCCGCGGATCACCAGGGCGACGACCGTGTCCTCGGTGCCCTCGACTATCAGCGTCTTCAGACACCGGACGGGGTCGATCTTCAGGAAGCGTGACAGGTCTTCGATCGTCTTCGCGCCAGGCGTCGCGACTTTCTTGAGCTCTTCCTTGGGAGCCGGACGTGGCTGGGAAGGTGGCAGAGTGGTCGCCGCCTCGAGGTTTGCCGCGTATTCGTCACCGTCGGAAAACGCGATGGCATCTTCGCCGGAGTCGGCGAGGACGTGAAACTCCTGCGAGACGTCACCTCCGATAGCCCCGGAGTCCGCACGCACCGCTCTGAACGTCAGACCTGTGCGGGTGAAGATACGGGTGTAGGCGTCGTACATCGCCCGATAGCCCTCCCGCAGCGACGCTTCGTTGGCATGAAATGAGTAGGCGTCCTTCATGATGAATTCGCGGGCGCGCATGACGCCGAAGCGAGGCCGGATCTCGTCCCGGAACTTCGTCTGGACCTGGTAGAAGTTCACCGGAAGCTGGCGGTAGCTTTTGAGCTCACGCCGGGCGATGTCGGTGATGACTTCCTCGTGCGTCGGACCGGCTACGTAGTCGCGTTGGTGCCGGTCTTTGATGCGCAGCAACTCGGGACCGTACTCGCGCCAGCGGCCCGACTCCTGCCAGAGCTCGGCGGGCTGGATGACCGGCATGACGAGCTCGAAGGCCCCCGCGCGGTTCATTTCCTCGCGAATGATGCGCTCGACTTTGCGGAGGGTCCGTAGCCCCATCGGCAGCCAGCTATAGAGCCCACCCGCGAGGCGGCGGATCAGGCCGGCGCGCAGCATGAGCTGGTGGCTGATGATCTCGGCCTCGGCTGGGGTTTCCTTTACAGTGTTGATCGGATACTGGGAAAGCCTCATCGCGGGTGCTGCAGCTTCGAAGTTAAAAAGGGTCCGGCATCTTACAGCAGGTACGCCCCTGATAAGATGCCGCCGCTGGCGGTTCGTGCCGGTGATGTGACGAGGGCTTGGAAACACAGTGGAGCCGGAAAACCAGGAAGTCGTCGAGGCAGCCGCTCCCGAGGGCGCCCGGCCGCGCCGTAAGGGCATTTACCTGTTGCCGAACCTCATGACCACGGGGTGCCTGTTTTCGGGCTTCTACGGCATCGTGGCGGCCATCGACAAGCACTTTGACGCGGCCGGCAAGGCCGTGTTCGTGGCCATGATCTGCGACACGCTGGATGGCCGCCTGGCGCGGCTCACCAAGACCGAGAGCGCCTTCGGCAAGGAATACGACAGCCTGGCCGACATGGTGGCCTTCGGACTCGCGCCGGCCATCATCGCCTACCAATGGGGAGTCGTCCGGATCGCTGAATTCGGCACCTACTGGGGACGTTTCGGCTGGCTGGCCTGTTTCTTCTATGCGGCCGCCGCGGCGCTGCGGCTCGCCCGTTTCAACGCGCGCTCGGCCACGGCCGACAAACGTTACTTCGAGGGGTTGCCGAGTCCTTCGGCGGCGGCCATCGTGGCGGCGTTCATCTGGTTTGCCAGTGTCTGGCCGGAGCCCGGTTTGAAGGGGCTCATCGGCGCCTTCGTGGTCACCGCCTGCGCGGGCGCGCTCATGGTGAGCAGCTTCAGCTTCCCGAGCTTCAAGCAGTTCAACCTCGATCGGCGCATCAGGTTTGTCTACATTCTGCTGGTTCCGCTGTTTTTCGTGCTCATCGCGCTGGAACCGTCCACCATGTTGCTGTCCATGTTTGGAACGTACGCGCTCTCGGCGCCGGTGTTGTGGATTGGCCGGCGCCTGCGGCGGATCACGCGCGGCGCCCCGGCGACGGGTGCGAGCTAGGTGGCGGTGGACGCCTCCCGTCGCAATCAGTATCTCGCGTCGATCGGCGTCGATGTCTGGGTTCGGCGCTCGATGCCCGAGGTGGTCGCGCCGGTCGTCATCGAGCCCGCTGTCCACGCGCCTGCCGTCGAGGTGCCTGTTGGCGAGGCGCCTGTCGCCCTCGAGCCGCTTGTCGCTGAGCCTATCGCCGCCGATGACCGGAGCGCAGCGGAGGAAATCCCGAGAAGCGCCGGCGGCGCGACGCGGGACGTCGCTGACCGCTGGCAGGCCCTGCGTACCGAGATCCTGAGCTGTACCAGGTGCGGCTTGCACCAAACCCGCACGCAGGGCGTTGTTGGCGTCGGCCCGCAACGGACCGACTGGATGGTCATCGGAGAGGCTCCCGGAGCCGAGGAAGATCGGAGGGGCGAGCCTTTCGTGGGCCGCGCCGGGCACCTGCTGGATGCGATGTTGCGCGCCATAGGCCTCGATCGGGGGACCAACGTCTACATAGCCAACGTGCTCAAGAGCCGCCCGCCGAACAACCGCGACCCCAAGCCGGAGGAGGTGGCCGCCTGCCTGCCGTACCTGGTGCGCCAGATCGCGCTCCTGCAGCCCCGGCTCATGCTCGCGGTGGGACGAATCGCGGCCCAGAATCTGCTGGGCACCGACTTGTCGCTGGGCCGGCTGCGCGGCAAGGTGCACCACTTCGGTGAGCTGAATACTCCGCTCATAGTGACGTATCATCCGGCCTATCTGCTGCGCACGCCCGCAGACAAGCGGAAGGCCTGGGAAGACCTGAAGTTTGCGCGCAGCGTGTTCCGACAACTGACGGGCCGCGTAGGTATCGATGGCAACCTCTCCTGAGCTGCTGCAATCCGCTCCCGATGTTGTGATCCGACCCATGACGGAGGCGGACGTGTCGGCTGTCGTCGCGCTGGAGCGCGCGTCGTACCAGTTTCCGTGGAGCGAAGGCATTTTCCGGGACTGCCTGCGCGTCGGGTACGTCTGCCGCGTCGTCACCTCGGCGAATCGCCTGATCGGCTATGGAGTCATGAGCGTCGGTGCCGGCGAGGCCCACATTCTGAACCTGTGTGTCGATTCCGGTTTCCGCTGTCAGGGCATTGGCCGGCGCATGCTCGACTACCTCCTCGACCGCGGCGCCGCGGCCGGTATGACGGAGGCGTTCCTGGAAGTACGGCCGTCGAACACCGCCGCCATCCGCCTCTACCTGGCTCTCGGCTTTGACCAGGTTGGCATGCGCCGCGGCTATTACCAGGCTGTTGGCGGCAGGGAGGACGCGGCCGTCCTGAAGCTCTCCCTGCGCGGTCGCCGGAGTCGCACCACGTCCTGATCCCCGGTCGCGGGCGGGTACAATGCGCCATCCCTTTTGGCGCAGAGCAGTTTCCCGCTGATGTCCATCGACGAAATTTCCAATGAAATCAAGCGACGACGCACGTTCGCCATCATTTCTCACCCGGACGCGGGCAAGACCACGCTGACCGAGAAGCTGCTGCTCTTCGGCGGCGCCATCCAGATGGCCGGCACCGTCAAGGGCCGCAAGGCGGCGCGTCACGCGACCTCGGACTGGATGCGGCTCGAGCAGCAGCGCGGAATCTCCATCACGTCCTCGGTCATGCAGTTCCCGTATCGGGACGGGATCGTGAACCTGCTCGATACACCGGGTCACGAGGACTTCTCGGAGGACACCTATCGCACGCTCACCGCCGTCGACTCGGCCCTGATGGTCATCGACTGCGCCAAGGGCGTCGAGCAGCGCACGATCAAGTTGATGGAAGTCTGCCGCCTGCGGGACACCCCGATCATGACCTTCATCAACAAGCTCGATCGTGACGGGCGCGCCCCGATCGAGTTGCTCGATGAGATCGAGAAGGTGCTCAACATCCGCACCGCGCCGGTGACCTGGCCCATCGGCATGGGTCGCGAGTTGCGCGGCATCTATCACCTTCTCGAGGACCGCATCTACGCGTACGAGGCCGCTGACAAAGGTCGTGTTGGTGAGAACCGCACCATCGAGGGGCTTGCGAGCGCGCAGGCGCGCGAGTTCCTGGGAGACATGGCCGCGGCGTTCGACGACGAGATCGAGCTCGTGAAAGGCGCGACCGAGCCGTTCGATCCCGAGGCGTACCGCGCCGGCAAACAGACGCCGGTATTCTTCGGCTCCGCCATCCAGAATTTCGGCGTCGAGGAGCTGTTGGCTTCATTCACGACCCATGCCCCGGGTCCGCTTCCGCGTGAGACGCGCGAGCGTCTCGTGAATCCGCCCGAGCCGGCGCTCTCAGGTTTCGTGTTCAAGATCCAGGCCAACATGGACCCGGCGCACCGCGACCGCATCGCGTTCCTGCGGCTGTGCTCCGGAAAGTACACCCGCGGCATGCGTCTCTTTCACGTGCGGCTCGGCAAGGAAGTGCGCGTGGCCGATGCGTTGACTTTCATGGCTTCCGATCGCGCGGCGGCCGAGGAGGCCTTCGCCGGTGACATCATCGGGCTCCACAACCACGGCACTATCAACATCGGCGATACCTTCACCGAAGGGGAGCGGCTGAGCTTCACCGGAGTGCCGAATTTCGCGCCGGAGTTGTTCCGCCGCGCGGTCCTGAAGGATCCCTTGAAGATGAAGGCACTGCAGAAGGGCCTGTCACAGCTGTGCGAGGAGGGCGCGACCCAGCTCTTCAAGCCGCTGCGGAACAACGACCTCATTCTCGGTGCCGTCGGACAACTGCAGTTCGAAGTAGTCGCCTTCCGTTTGCAGGACGAATACGGCGTGCAGTGTGTATTCGACAACGTGAACGTCCACACCGCGCGCTGGATAGCCGGTGGGGATGAGAAGAAGCTTGAGGAGTTCCGCGCCAAGGCGTATGACAACCTCGCGGTCGATCACAGCGGCGCGCTGGTATATCTTGCGCCCGGCCGCGTGAATCTCGAGCTCACGCTCGAACGGTGGCCGGATCTCACGTTCCGCGAGACCCGCGAGCTCGCGGCCTGAACAGCCAGGAAGGGAAGTTCTGATGGACGATGTAGTAGCAGCGCCGGCTTTGCGAATCACTCGTGAGCATGCGCTCCATGCTCTCTACGAGGCGGCGGAGCTCGAGCACAACCTCATGTGCACGTATCTGTACGCCGCCTTCAGCCTCAAGGATGGCGAGGCCGACGGGCTGTCCGCCGAGGAAGCCGCGGCCGTCAAGCGCTGGCGCAGCGTGTTGATCAATGTGGCCGTCGAGGAAATGGGCCATCTCACCGCTGTCTGGAATATCACCTCCGCGCTCGGCGGAGCGCCGCGCATCGGGCGCTCGAACTTTCCGCTGGATCCCGGCTACCTGCCCGCCGGCATTGTCGTGAAACTCGCTCCCTTCAACCGCGCGACACTGCAGCACTTCGTGTTTCTCGAGCGGCCGCATGGCTCGACTGAGCGCGACGGGGAGGGGTTCACTTACGAGCGTCCCTATATCCGCGGGAGCGACGTAATGCGTCTCGTCCCCATGGGTATCAACTACGATACCGTGGGTGATTTTTATGCTGCCCTATCGAAGGGGCTGCGCGACATTGTCGGGCGATGGGGCGAGGATGTTACTTTCGACGGCGACCCGGCGCTGCAATTGTCGGCGAACGAAGTGGACCTGACGGGTGCCAAGCCGGTCATCTGTATGAAAACCGCGCTGGCGGCGTTTGATGCCATCGTGGTGCAAGGGGAGGGTGCGCCGGCCGACTCGGTGGACTCTCACTATCAGAAGTTCGTCGGCGTCCGCGAAGAATACGAGCGACTGCTGCAGAAGAACCCGGCGTTCGTGCCGGCGTTCCCAGCCGCGACGAACCCGGTTCTGCGCCGTCCTCCGCGACCTGAGGGACGGGTATGGCTCGAGAACCTCGAGGCCATCACGGTAGTCGATCTCGCGAATGCGGCCTATGGGTTGATGACTCGCTTGCTCGCCTACGCCTACGGTCTGCATGGGCCCTCGCCTGAAAAAGGGCTGACCGTCGACCTGGCGATCTGCCTGATGCGGGCCATCGTGCCCTTGGCTGAGCGCGCCGCGCGTCTGCCGGCGGGGCCTTCCAACCCCAATTGCAACGCCGGGATGTCATTTACGGCGCTTCGGGATTCGGCGTCATTCCCGCCCGGTCGCGCCGCGCGTCGGTTCTTTGTCGAGCGCTTCGAGCAGCTGGCGGCGGTGGGTGAGACGCTGCGTAGCAGCGGCGATTCCCGTGCCATCGCGGCAGCGGACTTGCTGGCCTCACTGGCGAAGCGTGCCGCTCGCGGGTTTGACCTGTCCAAGCACGGGCCGACCGTGACCGTATCTCCCACCCAGACCCAGGTGTCGGCTGTTGCCCAGGCGGCGGCTTCGAGTGCGGCCCAACCCGCATCAACCGTGGTGAACGGTGTTGAAAGCGCGCGAGGCCAGAAGCTCGAGCTGTTGTTCGAGACCAAGCGTTGCATCCACGCTCGGTTCTGCGTGACCGGCGCGCCCAACGTCTTCCTCGCTAATGTGCAGGGGCCATGGATCCACCCCGATGCCATGGAGGTCGAGCGTGTTGTTGAAGTCGCGCACGCCTGCCCGTCGGGAGCGATCCGCTACCATCGGTTGGATGGCTTTCACGATGAGCCCGCGCCACCGGTCAATCTTGCCGGCATCCGTGAAGCCGGGCCCTACGCGTTCCGTGGGCAATTGCAGATCGACGGTGAGCCTGTTGGATTCAGGGCGACCTTGTGCCGCTGCGGCGCGTCGAAGAACAAGCCGTTCTGTGACGGCTCGCATCATGAGGTGGGTTTCAGCGCGACAGGTGAGCCACCGAGCGGCAAGACGGACATGCTCCCGGTCCGGGACGGCCCGATCGCCATCGAGCCCGAGGTCAATGGCCCGTTGGCGGTGAGGGGTAACCTCGAGATCACGAGCGGCACGGGCCGCGTGGTCGCCCGCGTGGTGACGGCTCGTCTGTGCCGTTGCGGCGGTAGCTCGAACAAACCCTTCTGCGACGGCACCCACGCGAAAATCGGGTTCAAGTCGACATAGTCGGTCAGGCCACGATCTGCAGACGATGAAAATCAGATCGCTACCCAGCTACGTGGCGGCCGGCGTGTTTCTGACTCTTTGCGGGGTCCAAGCGACTCCGGGAGCGGAAACGGTGTCGTTCAACTCTGGCGGCAAGGTGCTTCAGGGCCTGCTCTACAAACCCACGGGTCCCGGGCCGTTTCCCACCGTGCTCTATAACCATGGCTCCGCGCCGGGCTTGCTGAATAACCAGGCATTCGAGCTCATCGGACCTCTGTTTACCGCACGTGGATGGGCCTTCTTCGCGCCCTACCGACGAGGACAGGGGTTGAGCAGCGACGCCGGACCCTACGTGATGGACGAAGTGGAGGCAGCCCGCGCTCAGGGTGGCGAGGGACTCGCGGCCCGGACTGTGGTTCGCCTGCTCAGCACTGAGCAGTTGCAGGATCAGATGGCCGCGCTCGGATGGCTCAAAAAACAATCATTCGTCCGGCCTGCCCTGATCGCAGTGATGGGAAATTCATTCGGCGGGATCGAGACCGTTCTAGGCGCGGAACAGGGCGGTTACTGCGCAGCTGTCGATGCCTCGGGTGGCGCTGAGAGTTGGGACCGCAACCCCGGTCTGCACAGCATCATGTCGCACGCGGTCCTGCATTCCACGGCGCCGATCCTGTTCTTTCAGGCGCAGAACGACTACAGCCTCGCGCCCAGCCGCACCCTTTACGCGGCCATGAAGGCCGCCCACAAAGCGACGGAAATTCGGATCTATCCGGCTTATGGCGACTCGCACCAGGCCGGACACAGTTTCGCCTACCGCGGTGCGAGCGTCTGGATCGACGACGTCGTGCGGTTCCTGCAAGCGAATTGCAAGCCCTAGTACACCAGCCCTAGGCTTTGCTCACCGTCAGCCGCGCGACGTCGCGCTCAAACCCGGCGATGTCGTCGGCTCGGGACTCCGCGCGTGGTGCGCCATAGCGAAGCTCGGCGTACCGTACGAGCAGCGTCCGCACACCCTGCGCCAGGTCCGGCCTGCTCGAGCTGACAGAGTCGGCGTAGGCAAGTGGGCCCTCGTGCGCCGATCTCGGAACCCCGACGCGCGCAAGCTTCCCACACAACCGCGCATAGGCTTTTGCCAGCCTATCGGGTCGCCGCAGCGTCGGCCCGCGCCCGAATTGCCACGCGATCCACAAGAGCCATATCGACAACAGGATCGCGAACGCCCAGGCCAGCAGCGTTACATCCGGCGAGGGAATTCCCAGCCGGCTGAGCAGGTTCAGTTGCGAGCGATAGTCAAATTTCAACACGTGGTCGTTCCACCAGGTATTGACCGCATCCCAACGCTGCAGCATTTCGGTGAGTGACGGCCAGGATCGCACGAGACGGGCTTCCGCCGACCCCGCCTGTGGCAGCAGATCCAACATGCCGCGCGTCAGTCGCTCCGGCTCCACGACGGCGGTCGGGTCGACGCGCAGCCAGCCCTTTCCGTCCACCCAAACCTCCGCCCACGAGTGCGCATCGGACTGACGGACGATGAAATATCCACCGACCGGATTCCACTCGCCGCCGAGGTAGCCGGTGACGACATGCGCGGGGACGTTGGCGGCCCTCATCAGGTTGACGAACGCGGAGGCGTAGTGTCCGCAAAAACCGCTGCGGGTATTGAAGAGGAAGTCGTCGACGGAGTCGTAGTTCAACAGGGGTGGCGTCAGGGAGTAGACAAAACCGCCCGTGCGCAGGAATTCGAGGACCGCGGTGACGTACGCCATGTCGGAATCGACACGCCCGCGCATTTCCTGCGCGAGTTGCTGCGACCGGGGGTTCCTCTCCTTGGGCAGATCGGTATCGACGCGGCGAGCCAACCGCGACAGAGGTTGCGTCGCACGCGTCTGTGTGTGCGATACCGCGTCGTACGTGGTCAGTGAAGTGACCGGATCGCTGGAGATGAGCTCGTAGTCGTAGGTGAGGAACACCCGGTGGTTGGGGGAAGCGTCCACGGTGTCTAGAGAGAACCACCAACGCTGTTGGCTCGGCTCCAGGGAGAGGTGGTACCGGTAGGCCGGACCGAGATATTCGAGCGACTGCGTCCGGTACGCGGAGGTGAATGAGCGGCTCCAGGTGTAGCCATCGAACTTGTGGAGAACCGGTCCGCGCCAGTAGCGCTCGCGCGGGGGCGGTGCCGCGCCGTCGAACCTCACCCGGAAAGCAATATCGTAGGACGAGGTGAGTTGGGAAATACTTCCGGGACTCATCGTGTCGCTGAGCCCGGTCTCGGCTCCCTCCGTACGCGGTAGAGCCCAGAAGGCACCCGGCAGGCGCGGGAAGACCAGGAATAGAACAACCGCCAGCGGCAATGAATACAGTAGCGCGCGCCCCGCCAGGAGAATCGCCGAGCGGCTGTCGAATCCCGGTACGAGCCGCTCACGCGCCCCGACGGTACCTGGCGCGGGCGTGTAGGCAATAACCGCAAAGGCGCTGCAGCAGATCCACGTCTCCGCGATGTACAGAGGTGTCCGCAGCAGACTCTGCCGGACGAGACAGGCCGTCAGGAGTAGAAAGAGCGCTCCACCCACGACGATGTACTGATCGCGACGCTGTCGGGTCTCCAGCATCTTGACGGAACACATCAGCGCGAGCATCCACGTGCCCGCTTGCAGTCCGTTGAGAGTGTGGAGAAAGGCGAATACCGTTCCGACCAGCGCAAAGGCGACGAAAGCCCGAGTGAACTTGCCCGGCAGGGCAATGGCACGCGCGGAGGCGGCCATGCGCCAGGCCAGCAATGCGATCCCAAGCGCGGAAACCCACAGCGGCATGCGGTCGACGTGCAACACCAGGGCACCCACGAGGGCCAACGTCGTCCATCCCAATGGGGTGGAGACCTTAAGCATCGCGAAGTCCGTGGAGTGCCAGTGCGGCGAGACACTGATGCCGGTGGTCCGTGCCTCTATCAGGCGCGATATGGACGCCAGGGAGCTCCAGCCCATAGCGGTCGCCATGCTCTTCCGCGTCGACGACCCAACGCGCGAGTTGTTCCAAACGCGCTTCCGTATCGAGGTTCGGGAGTCGATCGAAGTGGAACACGCGCAATTCCGCGCCCGCCGCGCTGTACTCCTTCACCAGGAGCGGTGCTTCGCGCGCATAGGCCTTCCAGTCAACCTGGCGTGGTGAGTCGCCATCGCGGAACGGCCGCAGGCTATGCCATTCATCCGCGCCGGCTTCACCTCGTGACTGCACACCTGACTTGCGACCGCTCTCGGTGGGCATGGACAGCGATCCGTGCGGCCGCGGATAAACCAACATCTCGAGCGGAGCGTGTACCCACGTCCACGCGCGGAACAAACCGAAAGGATGGCTCGAAGTGAGCCGCAGGCGGTCGATCGTGAGGATGCCGCGCTTCGCTGCGGCAACGGGCAGATCGACCTCTTGCCGGCCTTGCGCCGGAACATCCGTGGCGAGTGTCGGGTCGTAGGACACTGCCGATTCGATCCCATAGCGCGGTAGGGTCGAGATATTCCCCAGCGTGACGCGCAAGTTACCCGGTCGCAGTGCAAACGTTGGTGCCGCGGCGGCGGCATAGACCGTGGTCCCGAGCAGATTCCGGTGGCAAAGCTGCATCGTGACCATCACGAAGCCGCCCAACAGGAAAGTCAGGAACAAGGCGAGACTGTTGGCGTAGTTGAGCCCGGCGATGAGCATGAAGAGCAGCAACACCAGGAATCCCAACCCCGCCCGGGTCGGCAGGATGTACAGTCGCCGCCGCTGGAGCGTCAGGGGCAGGGTATCGACACCTTGGCGCCGTCGAACCCAGTCCGCCATGCGCTTGCGGAGGAACTGTCTCACTAGAGAGGAACGGGGACCGCGCGAATGAGCTCTTGCGCGATCAAGTGCGCATCACCGCTTCCATTTGATTCGCGGCGTTCCAGACGATGCGCGACCACCGAGGGCAGGACCGCCTGCAGATCCTCAGGCAGAACCGACTTGCGTCCGGCGAGGTAGGACCAGGCCTGGGCGGCGCGAATGAGCCCCTGTCCGGCGCGGGGGGAGAGACCCAGCTTGAGATCCGGGCGGTCACGGGTCTGGGCAATCAAACCCTGCGCATAGTCGAGCAGGGCATCGGAGATGTGAATCGTCTTGACGTCGCCCTGCAGCCTGACCACGGTCTCCGCGCTCAGTGCGGGCACTATCTGCGGCAACAGGTCGCGGCGCTCGCCGCTGCGAAGTAACTCGCGCTCGTGCGCGACGTCGGGATATCCCAAGGTGACGCGCATGAGGAAGCGATCCAACTGGGACTCCGGCAGCGCGTAAGTTCCGAGTTGCTCGTGCGGGTTCTGCGTGGCGACGACGAAGAACGGCTCCGGCAGACGATAGGTCGTCAGGTCGGCACTGACCTGGCGTTCCTCCATCGCCTCCAGCAACGCGCTCTGCGTTCGCGGGCTCGCCCGGTTGACTTCGTCCGCCAACAGCAACTGGGTGAAAATCGGGCCTTGCCGGAAGTGGAACTGCTGGGTGGCACGGTCGAAGACCGAGACACCGATGATGTCGGCCGGCAACAGGTCACTGGTGAATTGCACCCGGTGCCAGGCGAGACCCAATACGTGGGCGAGCGCGTGGGCCAGTGTTGTTTTGCCCACGCCGGGCACGTCCTCGATCAACAGGTGGCCGCGCGCGAGCAGGCAAGCCAGGCACAGCCGGACCTGTACGGGTTTGCCGAGAATGATCGTCTCGAGCGTCTGCAGCGCACGCTGCAGTCCCGTGGAGTCGGATTCCAGCTGTGGAACGGCATTCACGGTTTCAATAATCCGCGAATGCGCTCTAGCTGTGCCGTGATGCTCGTCACCTGGCGCTCAAAGTCCGCCTCGCGCTCACGTTCCGTCTGCACCACTTCCGGCGGCGCGTTGCGCACGAAGTTCTCGTTGGCGAGCTTCGAGCGGGTTTTGGCGAGCTCCTGTTGGGCCTTGGTGAGGAGCTTGCCGAGGCGCTCGGCTTCGGCGCCCGCGTCGATGAGACCCGCCATGGGCACGAGCACGGTCATCTCGCCAATGAGGGCCGTTGCGGACTCGGGCGCGGTCGCGTCGGGCTCGAGTAGCGTCAGGGTCTCGATACCTGCGAGCCGCTCGAGCTGGCTGAGGTGGCGCTCGGCGTAGATCCTGTCGTTCGCGTTTGCACCTTTCAGGAGCACCGGGATACGCCGCGAGGGCGCGATGTTCATCCCACTCTTGATCTGCCGCACGGCCAGAACGACGGCCTGGATCCAGGCGACCTCCCGCTCGGCGCTCTCGTCGGGGGGGAACTCCTCGGGTCGCGGGTAAGCCTCCAGCATGACGGTTGGAGCTTTGCGCCCGGCCAAAGGTGCCGCACGCTGCCAGATCTCCTCCGTGATGAATGGCATGAAGGGGTGCAGCGCGCGCTGCAATGCCTCCAGGATCGTCGCGAGCGTCTGCCGGGTGACGCTCTTGGCGGCCTGCGAGGCGCTCTCGGACTGCAACACCGGCTTGGTGAGCTCCAGGTACCAGTCGCAGAACTCGTACCAGGTGAACTCGTACAGTGCCGTCGCGGCGAAGTCGAAACGGTAGTCGGCAAAGGCCGACTCCACCGTGACCAACATCCGACCGAAACGCGAGCGGATCCAACGATCGGCGATGGAGTGGGCGTCCGCACTCAGGGCAACATGCGCCCCGGTGGCATCCTGCGCGATGGCAACCTCGATCGTGCCCGGCTCATCGGGCTCGGGAGTCGTCTCGCCGATCGACATGAGGACGAAGCGCGCCGCGTTCCACAGTTTGTTGCAGAAGTTCTTGTAGCCGGCGACGCGCGCGAGATCAAAGCGCAGCTCGCGACTCGGGGAGGCGAGAGCGGCGAACGTGAAACGCAACGCGTCGGTGCCGTGAGCGGCGATGCCTTCGGGGAATTGCTTACGCGTGAATTTTTCGACCTTCGCGGCCATCTGCGGCTGCATCATGCCGCTCGTGCGCTTGGTCACGAGTGCATCGAGATCGATGCCATCGACAATGTCCAACGGGTCGATGACGTTGCCCTTCGACTTCGACATCTTGTCGCCGTTCTCATCGAGAATGAGCCCGGTGATGTACACGTCGCGGAAGGGCACGTCGCCCATGAATCGCAGTCCCATCATCATCATCCGCGCGACCCAGAAGAAGATGATGTCGAACCCGGTGATCAGCACACTGGTCGGATAGTACCGCTCGAGCTGCGGGGTTCTGTCCGGCCACCCCTGCGTCGAGAACGGCCAGAGGCCGGAAGAGAACCACGTGTCCAGGACGTCGTCGTCCTGGCGCAGCGCCGTGCCGGGAGCCAGGTTGTTTTTCTTGCGCACCTCGGCTTCGTCGCGGCCGACGAAGACATTGCCTTTCTCGTCGTACCACGCCGGGATGCGATGGCCCCACCAGAGTTGGCGGCTCACACACCAGTCACGGATGTTGCGCATCCACTCGAAGTAGGTTTTCGCCCAGTTTTCCGGGACGAAACGGGTCCGGCCCTGCTCGACCGCGAGAATCGCGGGCTCCGCGAGCGGCGCGATCTTCACGTACCACTGGTCCGTGAGAAACGGCTCGAGCACCGCTCCACTGCGATCGCCGCGAGGCACCGTCAGTTTGTGTTTGTCGATCCGGGCGACGAGGCCGGCGGTGGTGAGCTCTTCGATGATGCGTTTGCGCGCCTCGAATCGGTCCAGCCCGCGGAAGCGCTCGGGCACGTTGTCGTTGAGAGCCGCGCGCGGCGTGAAGATGTTGATCTGCGCGAGCTGGTGGCGCAGGCCGATCTCGTAGTCGTTGAAATCGTGCGCCGGCGTGATCTTGACACAACCCGAGCCGAAGGCCGGGTCGACATACGCGTCCGCGATGACTGGAATCAAACGGTCCGTCAGCGGCAGGCGGATCTTCTTGCCAATCAGCTTCAGGTAGCGCTCATCCTCCGGGTTCACGGCCACGGCGGTATCGCCGAGCATCGTTTCCGGACGGGTCGTGGCGACGATCACGTGACCGGAACCATCCTCCAACGGATAGTTCAGGTGCCACAGGTGTCCTTCCTCCTCCGTGCTCTCCACCTCGAGGTCGGAAAGCGCGGTGAGCAGCACCGGGTCCCAGTTGACGAGCCGCTTGCCGCGATAGATCAAACCTTCGTCGTGGAGGCGCACGAAGGCCTCGGTGACGGCACGCGAGAGTTGCGGATCCATGGTGAAGCGATCGTTGGACCAGTCGACGGAGTCGCCGAGCCGCCGCATCTGCCCGTTGATGGTGCCGCCCGACTGCTCCTTCCACTGCCAGACGCGCTCGACAAACTCCTCACGCGAGAGGTCGGTGCGCTTCTTACCCTGGGCGTTGAGCTGACGCTCTACGACCATCTGAGTCGCGATGCCTGCGTGATCCGTCCCGGGTTGCCACAGCGTGTCATCACCCCTCATGCGGTGATAACGGGTAAGTGCGTCCATCAGCGTGTGCTGGAACGCGTGCCCCATGTGCAGGGTGCCGGTTACGTTCGGCGGCGGGATGACGATGCTATAGGGTGAGCCCCGACCACTCGGCTTGAACCACCCGTTGGACTCCCAGCGCTCATAGATTCGCCGCTCGATATCGTGCGGCGCGTAAGTTTTTTCCATTGACAGCGGGCAACTTGATTGGCCAATTCGTCCGCTGATTATATAGGGCCTGCGGCCGCGGGGCCGTGTGCCCTAGTCGGTACGTAGATTATGCGAGGCGGGCTGGACTCCAAGCTCGCGATAAGCCTTGAAACGTGCGCGGCCCGCGCGTCGTCGTGCGTCGTCACCGTCGATGATTTCGGCAACACGCCGCGTCCAGGACAGGCTCGGAGGCAACTCGGACGCCAGGTTGATGATGATGTCGACATTTGCCGACAGCGCTACGCCCGCGCTCAGCAAAACGGGCGAGTCGCGGCCTGGAGTGCCATTGTCGGGCAGAGCCTCGTGAGGGACGAAGCTGCCGTCGTTGAAGGTCCACAGCATTTCGTCGAAGACGCGCAGCTCGGCCGGGTCCGTGTGCCAGACGAGTACGCTCTGCGAGGCCAGGTAGGCCTTCTCGGTGAGCTTGCACGCGAGCTTGAGGCGTGCCGCGGATGAGGGATCCTCGATGATGTAAAAGTCAACCCGTAGAGCTGATCCGTCCGACGCGGCGAGCGGTGATGAACCGTCGCCGCTCGAGGCGGCAGAAGCGGACGTGTCGGCGTTTTCGACCATGACTGACGCCGTTGCGGATCAGCCGGCGCGCTGGATGAGAAAGTCCGCGAGCAGCGGTGTCGGCCTTCCAGTGCTGCCCTTCTGCGCACCGCCCTGGTAAGCGATGCCCGCGACGTCGAGGTGCGCCCATTTGAGTCCTTGCGTGAATTTGCCCAGGAACGCTGCCGCCGTGATGGCGCCGCCTTCGCGGCCGCCGACGTTGGCGAAGTCCGCAAAATTACTCTTCAGTTGCTCAGCGTACTCTTCCGTGACGGGCAGTTGCCACGTCCGGTCGTCAGCACGCACGCCGGCGTCCACCAGCTCACGGACCAGTCCGTCGTCATTTCCCATGACTCCCGAGTGATGATGCCCCAGAGCGATCACGCACGCACCGGTCAATGTCGCGATGTCGACGACGGCGGCCGGGTTGAAGCGGCGTGCGTAGTGGAGCGCGTCGGCCAGGATGAGGCGACCCTCCGCGTCGGTGTTCAGGATCTCGACCGTCTGGCCGGAGGCACTGGTGGCGATGTCGCCGGGCTTCACGGCCTTGCCGTCGGGCATGTTCTCGACAGCGGCCACGAGGCCGATCACCCGCAGCGGCAATTTCAGCTCGGCCGCGAGATTGAGCGTGGCGAGCACGGCGGCCGCGCCGCTCATGTCGAACTTCATCTCGTCCATGGTCGGCGGATCCTTCAGCGAGATGCCGCCGGTATCGAAAGTGACGCCTTTGCCGACGAGCACGACGGGAGGCGTTTCAGCCTTGCCGCCGCGATATTCGAGGACAATGAAGCGGGGCGGCTCGGCGCTGCCTTGCGAGACCGCCAGCAGGCAGCCCATTTTCTCGCGGCGGATCGCCGGCTCATCGAGCACCGTCACCTTCAGAGACGTGTGGCGTTTCGCGATCGCCTTCGCCTGGTCGGCGAGGTATGTCGGAGTGCAGACGTTGCCGGGCAAGTTGGCGAGATCGCGCTGGACCTTCTGCGCAGCCGCGACTGCGGCTCCGTGTTCGAGACCGCGCTCGGCGTCCTCGATGCCACCCTTGCGCACGGGGCCTGCCAGGATCCGTTGGACGGCCGGCGCCTTGGGCTTCTTCGCGGTCTTGAGATCGTTGACACGGTACATCGCAGTGCCGGCGATCTCGGCGATCGCGCGGCCGAAATAGTAGTCGTCGAGCTCCTTCGAGTCGGGGCGGTCGATCGCGACGGCCACGCTCGCAATCCGGGTGCGACCGATCGCGGTGATGGCGGCCGACCACGCCTTGCGCCAGCTCTTGCGCGCGAAATTCTTCTTCGAGCCCAGGCCGGTGAGCAGGACCCGCGACGCCTGGATTCCCGGCAGGTCGGGCAGCAGCAGGGTCTCACCGGCGCGACCCGGGAAATCCCCGCGTGAGAGCAGCTTTTTCAGCCGTCCGGAGGAGGCCGAGTCGATGCTCTGTGCCTCACCGGACAGCTCTCCCTCTTCGAAAATGCCGACGACGATACAGTCGACGGCGAGCGTAGCCAGCCCCTTGGTCCAGACCTCAAAGTGCATTACATGGGCCCCTTGTGAATTTAGAAAAACTGGTCTTCGGCCCCAATGGGCCAGCCGTTTTCGGAAAATGTTTCATTTTGCCGGGCCCGGCGCGAGCCGGGCTAAAATGGCGCGGCGGCGGGCCGGAGCAATTAGAATCAGACCTCGCCACCGCACGTGCGTTTCGTGTTGGTGTCAGGCCGGGAAGTGTAACCTAGATGCGAACGAGCTAGATGCGAACGAGCGGATTACGGCGGTGTAGGGAAGTCGGTTGAGGAATATTCTCGGGCGCTACATTCTGCGCGAAGTCGTGACGGCCTGGCTCGTAGTGACGGGCGTCCTGCTGGTCATCCTGCTGGCCAACCAGGTCGCGGGTGTCCTGGAGCGCGCCGCCGTCAACCAGTTTCCGAAAGGCGTCGTGCTCGAGCTGATTACGCTCGGCGCGCTGCAAAACTTGAGCATCCTGGTGCCGTTCGGGCTCCTGCTGGGTGTCGTGTTCGCCTTCGGTCGGCTCTATCACGACAGCGAGATGGCCGCCGCGCTCGCCTGCGGCATCACGCCCGGGAAAATTTATGTGCCCGTGGCGCTGCTCGCCCTGTTCGTCACCGCTATTTTGGCCTGGCTTACGCTGGGGCTGGCTCCCGATGCCACGCATCGTGCGCTCAGCCTGCGCAATGCTGCGTTGCGCGCCGGGCAGTTTGCACCCATCGCGGCCGGGAAATTCCGCGCCTTTGGCGGCGGCAACGCCGTCGTTTATGCGCAGAACGTGAACAAGGACGGCACGCTGGGCAACGTGTTCGTCGAGCGCAATCGGGGTCCTGTAGTCGAGGTCGCCCTGGCACAGCGGGCCCGTCATTCGGTCTCTCCGGACGGTCTCACCCATACCATCACGCTCTATGACGGCGAGCGCTACGAGGGCGAGCCGGGCAG
>Ga0268266_10000939_pt1 | contig 37154 bp, 25 predicted proteins | sample KBSS13metaG_FD_190356 | JGI IMG/M metagenome (GOLD analysis project Ga0268266, IMG submission 190356) | Switchgrass rhizosphere microbial communities from Kellogg Biological Station, Michigan, USA - KBS S1-3 metaG (SPAdes) (version 2) | ecosystem: Host-associated > Plants > Roots > Rhizosphere...
ATGCCGATCAAGCGTGCAAAGCACCTCGGCGCGACCGAGAATGCGGTCATCACGATTGGATTGTCTTTAGGATCGCTCGCGACAATCGCGGGAAGGTCTGCCGGAAGCGGCACGACGACCGCTAGTTTGTAGAAGTTCGAAACGACTCGCCGAATCTGGTGCTCATCGCGGCCATGGAGAGTCTTGATCTTAGGCCTTCGCAAGACGTCGAGCAGTTCGGCTAATTGAAACGAGGACGAAATTAGCACGTGTTCGCCGGCAATCCGCCGTAGCAATTCCGCGGCGGCGCCGGAAGGCGAAAGAATTGCGCGCACCAAAACATTGGTGTCGCACATCACTCTCATGGTGACCGGCCGTAACGAACGTCGTCGCAGGCTTCGTCGATTGTCTGTTCGAGTTGATCGAGCGGGACGCTCGTCTGCCGTACGTGGGAGTGCGTCTCGGCGATGATCGCTTCGAGTTCACGCCAGGCAAGGTTCCTCTCGTCCGCGGCTGGCTCGATCGCGTGATCGAGCGCAACGACGTAGACCTGTTGACCGTCATGCAAAGGGCGCCCCACCAGGTGCTCCATGGCAGAACGCTCAGGGGCCGAAAGATCGCTGACGTTGTGAAGGTGTTTTTCCATGTTTGAATTGTAACACCCGCCGCAGATCAATTCTCAAGGGTTTTTCGCGCGCGCTCGTATAGAAGACCGCAAAACATGGCCGAGCTACTTCTTCTCAGTCGCCGTGATCGTCAGCCAAACGCTCCCAGTGCGCTGGGACCGGCCAGCGATGGGCGCTTCGGCAACCTGTGACGCTGCGCCGGCGTCTGCGGCGCCGCCGAGGATGCGGATTGGCCCCGTGAAGGGCGCTTCGCCAGCCGTAACGACCAGCTTCACGCTCTTGGCCGTTTCTCCCTCGGCCTCAGAAACGGCCGCTTCGACAGTGACGCCCGCGGGCAGTCCTTCGATCCGCAGCGGAATCGTTTCCTTGAACCCATGCAGTCGTTCGATCGTGACCGGCAGTTCCAACTTCTGCCCGGCCGCGATGGTGAAGTTGTCCGCGGCCAGCGACAGTTTGAATTCGGGCTTCGCGACCGTTGCGGTGAGCCGGTAGACAAAGCGTGGTCCGCCTTGCCGGTGCAGATCGGTGACGGTGACAACGTAATCGCCATCGGCCGGCGCGGCGAAGGTAACCTGCGCGTCGCGATTCTCTCCCAGGTCGTCGACGCGCGCGAGGGACTTGCCCTGGGCGTCCAGCACTTCCAGCACCGGATCGAGTGGATAGCCGAGTGCTCGGCTTTCGACGCGCAGGTTGATGGTCTCGCCCGCTTTGGCGCTGAAGCGAAAGGCGTCCTTGTCGCGCGGCGCTTCGATGCGACCGGTGATCGAGACAGGAAGTTGAATCGCCTGCGGGCTGCCGGGTTGGCTGGGCTCGGTCGCCACGAGGCACGGATGATTCTCTACCGGCAAAACAAGCGCATTGGCAACCTGTGGATGGAGAATCAAAGCCTGCTTCCGTTCGGGCAGCAACCGCGGGATGAGTCGGCGCGCGTCGTCGGGCAGGTTCCAACCGTGGACTTCAACCTGTGAATTCTCGGCCGTGATCGCCAGTGGGAGCGAATAATCGGCGAACCCACTCGTACACAATGTCAGGCGATACACATACGCGTCCTCGCCCGCAAAAGCGATCGTGCTATTGGGCGTGGCCGGAAATCCAAACGTGCGGATCAGGTACGCGCCACTCTCGGGCGCGGTGAACACAATCCGCGGGTCCATGCCTTGTTCGTCGTCGTTGTGGGCCAGCACGAAGCCCGCCGGCGAGACGACTTCCAACACGGCGTCAACAGGCGACGAGAGCGTGCGATGGGCTTCCATCTCGGCGACGAGCGTCTGGCCCTTTTCGAGCTGCACGGTGAAGGTGTCGACGTCCCCCTTCTTTTGCAGGTGGCCGTTTACAACGACGTTGGACGAAGCGAGTTGCTGCGACTTGGCCGGCGCGTCGTTCGGTTCCTGTTCGTTCACCTCGGGCAAGTTGCCCACAAGGAACGGCGTTTGCGCGCTGACGCCATCGGCGTTATACAGCCGTACCCAATAGAGGCCTGGCGTGGCGTCTGCGGCGATGGTGAAGGAGAGCGCGCCTTTGGCTTCTTTCGGGGTGACGGTGACGCCGGGCCGATCGACCCAGGCCTGCACTGGCCAGGGGTCGAACTTTCCGTGGGCTTCGACGTCGACCGATTTGCCGATCTGCCCGCCGGCTGGATAGAAGTACTTGAGTTGCGGCGGCGCGGCATGGCTCGTTGCGGCGAACAAAATCGCACACACCAGCAGGGCGCCAAGACCCAGGATCGAGCGAACTGTGTCTTTCACCACTTCGCTCACGCAATCAACTCCTTAATCGGCGTGGGATCGCTGACCAAATGTGCGGGCCGGCCGTTGGGGGCGTAGTAGATCTTGCCGGGATCGATGCCGAGCTTGGCGTAGACGGTCGACACGAAGTTTTCGGGCGCGAGGATTCGCTCGTTGGCCGAATGCCCGGTGCGATCCGTGGCGCCGACGACTTGTCCGCCAGGCGTGCCGCAGCCGGCGAAGAGGATGCTCATGGCGTTGGCCCAATGGTCGCGGCCGGCCTTCTTTTGATCGGGCAGCGTCGAGATCTTGGGAGTGCGGCCGAACTCGCCGAGCGCGCAGATCAGCGTGGTCTCGAGCAGCCCGCGCTCTTCGAGATCTTCGATCAACGTTGCGATGGCGTTTTCGAACGGAGGCAGCCGCTTGGCGCAGGCGCCGAAGATATCGGAGTGATGATCCCAACCGCCGTCATACAGCGTGACGAATGGCACGCCGGCTTCGACCAGGCGACGGGCCAACAATGCGCGTTGACCGAACGAGTTGCGGCCGTAACGCTCGCGCATCTTGTCGGATTCGGCGCTGATGTCGAACGCCCGCTGCGCCTCGGGGCTGGTGACCAGGCTGTAGCCTTGTTCGTAGTATTCGTCGAGTGCTCGGGTCGGATCGCCGGCGGCCTCGTCGGCAATGCGCGGTAGCCGATCGACAACACCGCGCAGATCTCGCCGTGAGAGGAAGCGATTGTCGGGCAGGCCAGCCGGCGGCGCGACGTCGCGAACGCGGAAGTCCTTTTTGCTCGGGTCGTCCGCCACGACGAACGGCGCGAACCGGGCGCCCAGAAAGTTGGGCCCGCCGGAGCGCGACATGCTGGGCATCGAAAAGTACGCCGGCAGCCCGCCCTGGTTGCCGCGCTCGTACGCGGTGACCGAACCCAGGCTGGGATGAAAGCTGACAAACGCGCCGCAGCCCACCGGGATCCGCGGCGGGGCGCCGGTCATCATGTAATGGTTGCCGGCGCCGTGGTTCCCCTGGTTGTGGCAGACCGAACGGACGATGGCCAACTTGTCGGCGATGCCGGCCAGACGCGGCAGGTGTTCCGAAAAATGGACGCCGGGGATCTTGGTTGAAATCGCGGAGAGTTCGCCGCGGATCTCGGCCGGCGCGTCCGGCTTGGGGTCGAACGTCTCGAAGTGCGAAGGGCCGCCATCCATCCAAATCAGGATGCAGCTTGTCGGGCGGCGCGAGGGCTTGCCGGGCTTCGGCTCGTTGGCCTGGCCGACAAGCCGTAGCAAGTCAACAAACCCGCCGCCGGCCAAACAGCCGATCCCCAGCTTGAGGCTATCACGGCGACTCACGCCTTCGCAGTTTCGCCATTTCATGATTGCGATCCTTGCCGCTAGTTCTTAAACACAAATTCCGGTGTATTCAGCAGTGCCCACAGCAGGTCTTCCACGTCCTGGCGTCGCACGGCGCCTTCGCCAGTGATCAGCCGAGCGGTGGCCGCTAGTTCTTCACTCATCGGCAGTCGCGAGTACGTCGCCAGATAAAGCTCTTCGACGATTTGTTCCGCCGAGAGGCTGCTGGCCGCCAGTCGCGCCACGCGACCTTCGTCGCTCGTGAGCTGCCGGTTCACGCTCGGTGCGTTCATCAGGTGGAGCGTTTGCACGACCGTTGTCTCACCCGTCCGCTCGCACGGCGGGTCCTGGTTCGCGTCTGGCCGACCGAAGGCATCGAGGAATAGCGATTCGATTCTGTGCGTCCAGATTTCCACTGCTCGCGCGTCGGGCGGCATGCCGGCGAACGACTCGCGGACCTCGGTGACATCGGCGATCGCGTCCAACAGCGATTCGGCCTCGAGCCGCTGCCGGTAATGGCGCGAAAAATTGTGCGTGTCCGAAACGTTTTGCTTGCCCGGTAGGGACGAGAGACCGTAGACGTAAGAGCTGGTGATCAGCCGGAGCAGTTCTTTCTGATCGTACTTCAGGCGGCGGAACTCTTCGGCCAGCGTGTCCAACAGCGCCGGGTTGCTGGGCGGATTCGTCGCTCGCAGGTCGTCGACCGGATCGACCACGCCGCGCCCCATGAGCTCTGCCCAGACGCGGTTGACCGCGACGCGCGAAAACAACAGCTTGCCATCGCCGAGCATCCAATCGGCGAAGACCTCGCGCGGATCGTCCTCGGGGCCGATTTCTCTTGCGCTGCCGAAGAGCGGCCGGGGCGCGAGCGCCTTGCCGCTCAGCGGATGGGCAACACTACCAGTTGCGGCGGTAAAGACGATCTCTTCACCGCCGGAGATCGGGGGAGAGAGTCCCGCGCCTTTGTAGCCGACGCGGCTGAAAAACGAGGCCAGGCTGTAAAAATCGTCCTGGCTCCAGACCTCGAACGGATGGTGATGACACTTGGCGCACTCGAGCCGCGTCCCCAGGAACAGTTGGCTGACCATGGGGGTGATTTCATCGGGCGAACGCCGATCTCGAAAGACCGTGACGGCGCCGTTCCGCCAGGTACTTCCCTGCGCGGTGACCAGCTCGCGGACAAAACGATCGTACGGCCAGTTCTGCCGGAAGGCTTCGCGCAGCCAGTTGTCGAGGCTGAACGTGGCCTTGATCCCCACGCGGTAAGGATTCGGCCGCAAGAGATCCGCCCATTTGTTGGCCCAATAGTCTGCGTATTCCGGGCGCGCCAGCAACGAGTCGACCAGCTTCGCGCGCTTGTCGGGGCTCGGATCGGCCAGAAACTTGCGCGCTTCGTCGACGCTCGGCAGACGGCCGATGATATCCAGATGAACGCGTCGCAAATAAGTGGCGTCGTCGGCCGGTTCGCTCGGCAGAATATTCAACTGCTGGAGCTTGTCCCAGACATGCCCATCGATCAAGTTGTTGCGCGGCAACTGCGCGTAGGCGGCGGCCTCGACCGGCGTGGGGAGCGGAATGGCCGTGTTCCAGGTGGCGATGTTTCCCATGTAGCGGGCCATGATGCTGGCCTCGCCCGGCAAGCGGCTGGCGGTGACCAGACCATCGGCGCTGACGGCCACGATGGCGGCTTCGTTCGAGGCAAAATTGGTAAGCCGGGTGACGTCGCGCGTCGAGCCATCGGAGTAGTGCGCGGTGACGGTCAGTTGTTCACGCTCGCCGGCGGGGAGCACGTGCTCGGGCGGCGCGAGCGCAATCCGCACGAGCTTGGGATCGCTATCGGCGGCCCGCTTCATGCCGGTCGCGATCCAGGCACGGATCGTCTCGTACTCGGCGGCGCTTTTTTCGAGTCGCAAACCACCACCGTGCGGCTCGGTGGCCGAAGCCTTGCGGAGCAGTAGACTATTCGTGGCCGCCGCAGGAAAAACTCGCCGGCCGCGGGCGTTCTTGACGATTGCGTCATAGTCCATGTCGGCGTCGAAGCCCAAGAGCGACAGCGCAAAGCCGTTCTGGCCGCGAGCCTTGCCGTGGCACGCGCCCGAATTGCAGCCCGCGCGGCTCAGGATCGGCTGGACGTCGAGCTCGAACAGAATCGGTGGCTCGGCGCCGGCCTCGGGCGTGCTCGTCTCACCGGCCGAGGCCACCCATGGCGCGCAGGCCAACAGCAGGAGCGCGCAATAACCACGGATCGCGAGTCTTGGCTTTGCCTGATGGTGTTCGTATCGGGGCATGGCGTGTCGAGCGTGGGCAGGGCGAGGCGCCGCGGTGGTGGGGAAACGCCGCGCCGGAGGGTAGGGACACGCGTTTAGCCTAGTCGATATGTCCAAGGCGTTCAACGCTTTTCGGCCACGGGTAGTGGTGGATTCCTGTGTGCCGGCATGGTCACGGCTGATCTGGTAGCCAGTCTCCGGTCACGAGAGCACGCATTAAGCCGAAGAGTCCGGTTTGCGCTGTCCAATAGACGGCGCCGCAGGCGACGGCAACCAACGTAACCACCACGAACATCGTCTGTAGCCCAAACTGATACTAAACGGTGGCCGTTTGGGGCACCACGCCATTGCTGATCGGTAGGTCTGGTTCAAGCAACGACGGCCGGCAGCGGGTAGTGTCTTAACTTTGTGCAGTCGCGCGATAGGACTGAATCGCGATAGAAGGTAATAGCTGGTAACTATTGGGTTGGCGCACCGTGCGGATTGGGTTTGTAAATCGTTGCTTCTGGAAATGTCCGTAGTATACGGTCTCGCTCCGTTTTCGATGGTTCAGGCCAAGGCAGGAATACATAAGTGTACGCCTCGTCCCCCATCCATTGACGCCAGAGGGGCACAGATGGAACTTTATCCGTTGGTCCGTAATTGATAATTTCCGTGGGAATGATCCCTCCAGCTTGGTCCTGAAGCCATTCAATGGCTTCGTGCCGCTTCTGTATAAAACGCCACTCCATTGTCAGCCATCCCAGCGGGACAGCAACCACGGTCACCACCACGAACATCGCGGCGAGCGAGAACTGAAAGCAGTGACGGCGAAGAGGGGTCGTCATGTAGCCATCCTACCGCGAAAAAAAACCGCCGAGAGAGCGCGGTGTGGGTGCTGCATGATCGATGAATCGTACCAAACGGTGTCGCCTGCACTTGGCACGGATATCAGTTGTAGACGACACGATCTGGTTCAACCAACGAAGGCCGGCAACGCCCAGGCGGCCTGATAACCCGATCCAGCGACCGAACCACGGCAATTGCCTGACGCTACACCCGCACTTCGCCAGTTGTCGCCAGTGAATCCGGATATTGCGCTCGAATCGGCGCGATCACCGTTGCGATAAAGTCGTCAACCTGCTCCGGCGCCCGGCCGATGAAGCGGGCTGGGTCGAGTTGGTCTTCGAAGTTGACGCGCTCGAACGCCGTGTCTCCGCGCAAGCGTTCCAGCAGGTCGTTGGGCCGGCCGTGTTGTTTGACTTCGGCGGCCGCGGCCTGGCTGTGGCGGCGGATGCGCTCGTGCAGGTCCTGGCGATCTCCCCCGGCGCTGGCGGCCGACATCAGGATGTTTTCGGTCGCCATGAAAGGCAACTCTTCCGCCAAATGTCGTTCTAGAACTTTTGGATAGACGACAAATCCACTGGCGACGTTTTCGTACAAAATCAGAATCGCGTCGATCGCCAGAAACGCCTGTGGTAGCGTGAGCCGGCGGTTGGCGCTGTCGTCGAGCGTCCGTTCGAGCCATTGCGTGGCCGCGGTTTCTGCCACGCTCGTCTCGAGGCTGATTACGAAGCGCGACAACCCGCAGATCCGTTCGCTGCGCATGGGGTTGCGCTTGTAGGCCATGGCCGACGAGCCGATCTGGTCTTTCTCGAACGGCTCTTCCAACTCTTTGCGGCTTTGCAGCAGCCGCCAATCGGTGGCGGCCTTTTGTGCGCTCTGGGCGATGCCCGACAGGACGGCCATGACTTGCGAGTCGACCTTGCGTGAATAGGTCTGCCCGGTGACCGGATAGCTTGCGTCGAAGCCCATCTTCTTGGCGACCAGCGCATCGAGCTGGCGGACCTTGATGTGGTCGCCGTCGAACAATTCCAAAAAGCTGGCCTGCGTGCCGGTTGTTCCTTTGGCGCCGCGCGCCAGGATGTTTTCGATCCGATGCTCGATCTCGCGGAGGTCCTGCACCAGGTCATAGGCCCACAGGCAGGCGCGCTTGCCCATCGTGGTGGGCTGGGCCGGTTGAAAATGGGTGAAGCCGAGGCAGGGCGTTGCGCGCTGGGCGGCGGCAAACGTCGCCAGGCGATCGATCGCGGCGACCAGCCGCGAGCGGATCAGCACGAGCGCGCGGCGCATCAGGATCAGGTCGGTGTTGTCGGTGACGTAGCAACTGGTCGCGCCCAGGTGGATGATGCCGCGCGCGGTGGGGCAGTCGTCGCCATAGGCGTGGACGTGGGCCATGACGTCGTGTCGCAGTTTGCGCTCGTAGCGGGCGGCGGCGTCGAAATCAGTCGCGTCGACCTTGCTTTTCAGCTCGGCGATTTGTGCCGGCGTAATCGGCAATCCCAATTCGGCCTCGGCCTCGGCCAGCATGACCCACAATTGCCGCCAGGTGCGGAACTTTTCGCGCGGGCTCCAGAGCCGGGACATCTCAGGCGAAGCGTAACGCCCAACGAGTGGGTTGTCGTATTGATCGAGATCCATGGAAACCTGCCAAGGCCTAACTGACTTGAATGCGGACTCTGATTCTAACATTTTGCTGATACGGCGCCCGCGTGGGCTGCGGGGCAGGGGGCCGCCTAGCGACTTGAAGCAAGGGGTCAAGCACACGTTTTCGGACCAATTAGGTTCCTAAGTGGAACGTCTGCTCGCCGAAAAGTGAGCCAGCCCCCGGGGCGTCACATATTTGTGCGGTCATCGACGGCCGTTGGCCCGACGAGGGTATCGAGCGCCGCGGCCAGCACCGCGTCGTGTTCATGCGATTGAGCATAGACACGGCAGATCCGATAACTGAGCGGGATCCTTCGGAACAGGTCGTCGTCCGCCAGGGGCGTGACCGACCCACGGGCCGTGTCGAACAAGAAGTTCTGTCCGCTTGCCGCGCCCTTCGTGCCGGGGCGATTTACGTGGCGGGCGAGGTCGACTCGCAACGGGATCTCGCGCGAGGCGGGTGGCAGCGCGTCGCGCAGCGCGCGTTCAAAGAAGGCAGCCCGGCTGAAGATACTGCTCTGCTCGGCCGCGCTCGGATCAAAAAATACGGTTCGCTCACAGGCCATTCGCCATCGCAGTTTGCGGGCAAGGAGTTCGCGCCAACGCTCTCCCAAAACGCGCACGTCCGGCTCGGGACGATCGGCCCAGCGAGCGGCGTCGACCAATAGCGACCACTCGGTGAACCGCAGGTACTGGTCCAAATGATCGAGCGGATTGCCGGGAAAGATATGCTCGCCGCTTTCGACGAATAAATCGGCCAAAGTCAGGTCGATGGCGCGGACGGTGCGATGGAAGTACACAGCCCGAAACAACTCTGCACGGGCCGAGACGAAACGCACCAAGGCTGGCACGCCGCGGTCATGGATCGTCAGGCCGGATTCGCTGAAATAGCTGTAGTGCAGCAGCCGATCGAGATCGAACGAGCGCAGCGAGTAGCCAGACATGTAGGCGTCTCGCAGCACGAAGTCCATGTTGTCGACCGTGTAGAGCCCGCAGAACAGGCTGCGGAGAAACCGCAGCCAACGTGGCGGAGCCGTGGCCTGGCCGGCGTCGCGGTCCGTTGGACGAGTGATCACATACGCGATTTGGGCCGGATCGAGCTGTTCGTCGTCGCGCAAGCGGCCGTTCGGCGTGCGGCGTATGCCGCGCAACAGCGGGCCGAGTTCGTCGCAAATGATCCGGGCGCCGATCGTCTCGTGCGTTTGACCGAAGCGAGCCAGAAAATGGTCATCGAAAAAGTGACCGAATGGGCCATGGCCGACGTCGTGCAGCAGCCCGGCCATGCGTAGCAGCGACTCGACGTAGGTCTGACTGGGAACATCAGGACAGACCTCGGCCAGGCTTTCGTACAGCGCGGCTGCGGCTCGGCTGGCGATGTGCATGACGCCGATGACGTGCTGAAAACGCGTGTGCTCCGCCGTGGGAAAGACCCACCAGGCGGTTTGCAGTTGATGGATTTGGCGCAGCCTTTGCACCCAGGGGTGATCAATGATGTCGCGTTCCGATGTCTCGCCTGCGGGGCCAGAGGTAAACGCGATGTAGCCATGCAACGGATCGTGCGTGAGGCCTGTGTGTTGAAGGTCGCGCATGTTTAACCGTTGGGTGCGATTGGCTGCGGAGAACGGCTGAATTGAAGAAGCTTGGGCGACTAAGGCCGCAGGGGATTTTGGGATCTGTGCGAACACGCTCAGCAGCGCGCACGACACGCAATCCCTTGCCAGCAATGACGTCAGTGCTTGACGGTTGTGGGCCGTGATTGCGGCAAAATAGGTGTTGCAGGTAGAGCCAACCCCAGCGCTCCGCGGCGGATCAATCGCCGCGCGTGGAATTCAGGCTTGTTTAGTCAAGGGGAAAGCAAAGTTGTTCCGACCTAGCTTGCTAAGGCGTTCCGCGGTTTGGCTCACCCGCAAAGATTGTAACTTTTAGTCCGACCTCTGCGCTACGACAAGCAACACAATCCGCCAGGGCAGAAAAGACGACCGGGGCGCAATAGGCTAGCTATAACAACCAGGTTCCGCAGCTCTCGTACTGGCCCCATATTCGCTCAATCGATAGAATTCTGGACCGGCGTGCCCGGGCTGCACCGGGGGCAGTTCGAACGCGGGGATTCGTTTTAACGCTGACGGCATTCAGCACAGTTGGCAGTGGGAGGTTTTCCGTGGTGTTTCGCGCTCGCTCTTTGCTGCTTGCAGCCGCGTCTGTGTTCCTCGGTCAGGTCATTCTGAGCCAGGCCTCTCTGGCGGTCGCCGCCGTTCCTCCGAACGACACGATCTACCCGAACTCGACCAAGGCCTTCGTCTCGGTCGTCAACGCGCCGAAACTCGGCAAGGCCTGGGAAGCGACACAGCTCTACCAGTTGTTTCAAGACCCGGTCATGAAGCCGTTCTCTGAGGATCTGGGGGAGCAGCTCGAAGGAAAATGGCTCGCTAAACACGCCAAGGTGGGGCTGACGATCGAAGATCTCCGCGGCATTGCCACGGGAGAGCTGAGCGTCGGACTGGTGACTGGAGCGAAGGGAAAGACCGGACAGGTCTTTTTGGCGGACGTCACCGGCAACGACGCGAAAGCCGACGAGGTATTGAAGAAGGCCGGCGAAAGTCTGATCAACGAAAAGGGCAAGAGAAGCCAAAAGACGATCGCGGGCGTCACGGTCACCATCTACGACATTCCTCCCAAGGAAGACCGCAAGAACCCCCGCAAGGTCGCCCACTTTCTGTCCAAGGGTTTCGTAGGTGTCGCCGACGACGTGGACGCGCTGACCGAAGTCCTGACGCGCCTCGACGGCAAGCACAATGATACCTTGATTGGCGTCGGCCCTTACCAACAGGTGATGAAACGCCTGGTTGGCGCCGCGGGAACGCTGGCTCCGGACGTCCGCTGGTACATCGTTCCGCTGGCTGTGGCCGACTACCGGGCCGAGACCGACAAGAAGATGCAAGACAAAGTCAAGATCATGCGCAACCAGGGGTTCGGCGCCATCCAAGGAGTTGGTGGCTACGTCAACCTCTCGGTTGGATCGTATGAGATCCTGCACCGCACGGCAGTTTACGCCCCCAAGCCTTGGGAAAAGGCGATGAACATGCTCGACCTGCCGAACGCGCCGTCGTTAGCTCCGCCGACCTGGGCGCCGCGCGATGTGGTGACCTACACCAGCCTGAATTGGAAGGTGAAATCGGCCTTCGAGAATTTCAGCACGTTGTTCGACGAGCTCTTCGGCGAGGGATCGACCGGAACCTTCGAGGAGACGATCGAAAGCGTTGAAAAGGACCCCAATGGCCCCGGCATCAACATCCGCCGTGACCTGATCGACCACTTGGGCTCGCGGGCGTCGGTCTTGACGGACTACAAGTTGCCCATCGATCCCAATAGCGAGCGGATGGTTTTTGCCATCGAGACAACGAATGAAAAAGCCCTGGCCGCGGCCGTGCAAAAGTCGCTGGGCACAGACCCAAACGTGATCAAGCGCGTCTTTGGCGAGCACATCATCTGGGAAATGAAGTCCGAGGAAGAGACGTTCGACGCCCCGCTGGTCGAGCACCCCGACCTGGTCGGCACTGCCGGCGGCGCCACGACCGACAGCAGCCCGAGAGACAGACTGAAGGGTCGCCCCCGCGGTAAAGGCAAAGAAGAAGACACCGAAGAACGTCGTTCGATTCCGAACTCGGCCATCGCCGTGGCCAAGGGGCACTTGTTCATCTCAACGCACGTTGATTTTCTGCAAAAAATCCTGGCCGGGGCCGACGATCGCGAGAAGCTCGCCGCGGATCCTGACTTCGTTCGCGTGAACGCCGAACTCGATAAGCTTGGCGCCACGCAGGTTTGTGCTCGCAACTTCTGCCGAGCTGACGAGCAGTTCCATCTGACCTACGACTTGTTCAAGGCCGGCAAGCTGCCGGAATCGCAAACCGTGATGGCCGGGATCATTCGGTCGGCCACGAAGGACGACGAAGCCGATGAAGTCGCCCCACGCAAACCGGCCCTGGATGGCAGCAAACTGCCGGATTACCAGGTCGTGCGTCGCTACCTCGGCGTCGGTGGTCTCTATGCTACGACGGAAGACACCGGCTGGCTGATCACCGGGTTTTTGTTCCGCAAGGACAACCCGTAAAAGAAGCCGGCGGTCGCTCAACGCGATCGGTTTGATTCCGTCCCGGATGCCGCAAACATTTCGATAGCGAAAAAAAAGCCAGGGGTTTCGCTTTTCGCGGAACCCCTGGCTTGTCGTTTTCGACTCGAAGCGGAATTGAAACCTGTCTCTGCCTCACGAGGGTGTGCTCGGGCGGATTACTCTCCGTTCCCTAATCCAACGTCTCCGCCTTTGTGACGGGCTTCTCGGGCTCTTTCGGCGCTGGCTTGGCGCCGGTTCCGCGGGCGGCGCGGGTGGCCATGATTTCTGAGAGCTTCTTCGACATCTCATCCTGCGGAGCGAGCGCCTTGGCCTTTTCCAACTGCTTGAAGGCGTCAGTCGGGTAGCCGAGGTAGCCGTAGTGATAGCCGGCCAGGAACCGCAGGGCAGGGGAGTCGGGCTTGTCTTTCATCTGCTTCTCGAGCGCTCGCAACTGCTCAGTGTAATTGCCAACCTTGGGGTAGAGCTCGCGATAGTTGCTGACCACCACGCCCCATTGATCCTCGGGCAGCATTTGCATGGCTTGTTGCGTGGCGCCGGCGGCTTCGTCGTAGGCGCCAGTGGCAAAGAGGGCTTGCGACATCAGCAACAGCAGCGTGCCGTTATCCGGATCGTCGAGCATGGCGTGCCGTAGGTCGCGGACCGCCGACTGATAGTTGCCCTGGCGGAAGTCGTTCTCGCCCGCAATGGCGAATTCGCCCACCTGGCCATCGGCCGGCGCTGCCGCGGTTTGATTTACGGCCGGGGTTGCCTGCGCCACATTGTCGGTCGGATAGACGTACGATCCATAGACACAGTACGGGTTGTAATTGTAGTAACCCGCGTTGTAGCCGTAGCCACCACCGTAGCCGTAGAGTCCCAGGTAGTACGGGTAGCTCCAGAACGGGAAACCAACGCCCCAGAATGGATAGCGGTTCGAACGTCCGTAATTACCGTAGTTATTCAGCCAGAACGGGAAGAAACCAAAGTTGTTGAAATGGTGATGGTTCCAATTGCCATTTCCGTTGTGGTTCCAATTGCCGTTGTGCGAATTGCCGTTGTGCCAATTGCCGTGGTGATTGTGGTTCCCATTGTGATTGTGGTTGCCGTTGTGATTCAAGCCACCGTTGTGATTTAGGCTACCGTTGTGGTGGTCGACGTGATTCCCGGCGTTGTTGCCAACGTGGTGCAGGTTACCGTTCGCGCCGTGGTGAGCGCCGGAGTGCTTGCCGAGGAACGACGACGAGTGCTGACCGTTGGCGCCGTGGTGATGGGTGTTGGTCAGGCTCGTCAGGTGATTGTGATTGCCAGCGCCATTATGTGTCAGGCTGTGGCTGCCGTTTTTCAGGCCGCTGTTATTCAGGCCGGCGGCGCCTGAATGCATGACGTGATGATTTGCAGCCGTGGCGCCGTGCGAGCCATTGCGGACGATCGATTGATTGATCGCCGAGTGGCGCCCGGAGTTATTGAGCGAACCGGCGTGATGCTGCGCGCCGCTTAGCGAGCCCGAGTGATGCATGCCGCTCGCGCCGGTCGAGCCAATCGAATTACGGCCACCGAGTGTGGCGCCCGAACTGATGGCGCCTGAGTGACGCATGCCAGACGCGCCATGGCTGACGCTGGGCGAGCCCATGCTGCGATGGCCGCCACTAAAACTGCCCATGCCGCCGCTATGATGGCTGCCGCCAAAGCCACCGCCGCCGCGATGGCCGCCACCGCCAAAGCCTCCTCCGCCGTGATGACCGCCACCGCCACCATGACCACCGCCACCATGACCACCGCCACCATGACCACCGCCACCATGACCGCCACCGCCACCATGACCGCCACCGCCACCATGACCGCCGCCGTAGGCCATGACAATCGATCCGCTGGAAACCGCCACCGCTAAGAGCATTGCGCAGAGGCGCTGCACAGCCGTGTGAGCACACATTGGAGAAATCTCCCCCGAGATTTGAGTCGCGTCGCTACCTTCTGTTCTACGTTCTGGGGGCGAAACATGCGAGGAGTTTACGGAAATGTCACCACGGCATAGGCCGGTAGAGACGGGTGCGCTATTCGATTCGCCAGCGGCGGCTGCTAGCGCGCTTTGGCGTCCGCCATGCGGCGACCACTCCCGGCTTCGACCTTCGCCCAGAACGGGTGCAGGCGAATCCCGCGCGAGCGGGCGTCATTGAGCAGGACTTCCAGGCTCGGTTCGGGCGCTTTCACGTTGGCGTTGTTGGCCTTGATCGAGATTTTGCGACCAAAGTCAACCAATTCGGGGGAGAGCCAGATCGTGATTCGATTCGCCGCCGTGGTCACGTGCACCGCGTTCGAGTCGGTGATTTTGCCGACGGTATTTGCCGTGCGAACGCTGTGTTCCAGCGGCCAATCTTCTGGGTCGACCATCGCCTTTTCCGGATAGTCACCCAGATCGAGCCACCAGTAAAAGCTATCGAAGGGACGCATCGAGCGGCCGACGATTTCCTTCCGGGCGAAGTTGCGTTTCAGCCGGCCCATCCAGTCGAACAGGCGGAGCGTTTCGTCGGCGAAGTGCTCGTGACCGCGCCCGAGAAACTCGGCCACGGTGATGTTGTACCCCGAGCCGGTGAGCCAGCGATCCAATGTCAGCGTGTTCTGCGCCGTCTTGTTGCCGTCCATCTCGCCGCCGATGACGTAGAACGGCACTTCCTTGCCGACCTCATAGTAGAAGTTCACGTACTTGTCGGCCACGGCGACGATTGGGATCACGCCGGCCCATAGGTCTGGATGCGCGAGCCCAATGTCCCAGGCGGCGTCACCACCGATATCATGGCCGCTCAGAAACACGCGATCGCTGTCGATGGCGAACCGGCGCGTGGCGTCACGCAGCGTGTTCAGCACCGCCATGTGCTCTGTCAGCGAATAGTTGTACGAGCCCTGTCCGGGCGTAGTCCAAGCCGGCGCGATCACGATGTAGCCGAACCGCGCGGCGTGGCCGAAGCGACCGACCTCGGGTTGCGGCTGTCCGGCCCACCAGTCGAGTTGCGCCTGCGGCGTCATGCCGGCGCCGCAGAGCGTGACGATCGTTGGGTAAATTCGGTGCGGATCATACTCCGGCGGAAGTTGCACGTAATACTCGTGCGGCGGTTCTCCTTTGGCGCCGTCGATCAGGTACTTGTAGGCGCGCGGGCCTTCTTCGGGCTCGCCGGGCGCGCGCGTCGGCAGCATATTGGCCAGCAGCCAGGTGACGCGTTCCGGAGTTGCCCCTTCTTCGTGCGCCAGGCTGCTGAGAATCTCAGCGCGGGTGGGCTGCAGTGGCTCTTCGAGAAACGCGCGGACCTTGTTGCGGACCGAATACAACGACGAGGCGATCGCCAGATTACGCAGCGACTGATCGCTGCCGATCAACCAACCGCTGAAGCCGATCGCGAGCTTTTCTTCGGCCGAAAGTTCTTCGTCTTCGATGGCCTGCTCGAACGCGGCCATTCGCGCCAGCGTGTTGAGATTCAACTCATTCTTGATCTCATCGCGCAGCGGGCTGAGGCGCTCGCGGATCTTGGTGTCGACGACTTTCAGCAGCAATTCGTCGATCTTTTCCAAAACCTTCGTGCCGCGGGTGTACTCACTCTTGTACTGGTCGAGCATTTCCTTCACGATCTGCAGCGTATCGCCGGCGACTCCATCGCTGGGGAAATTCTCCAGATACTGCACGACCAACTGGTGCTGTCCGGCGTCGCGGCGGTTCTTAATCTCCGCCAGCGCCCGCAAGGCATAGCGTTGCCGTAATTCGCGCTCGGTGCGGGCAAAGTCATCTTTGCGATCCGGAAAGTCCTTGATGATCGCGGCCAGTTCCTGGCGCGCCTCGTCGTAGCGCTCCATTTGGATGTAGAGTCTGGCGATCTTCAGCCGCTGCTCGATCATCTTGGGATCGACTTGATTCCGCAGGATTTTGTCGAGCAGATCATGTGGAATGCTGTTCGTGGCGATCCGCTGGTCCCACATGTACGAAGGGGAGTCTTTGACGCTCAACCCTTCGACCTTGGTCCAGGTGGGGGTGATCTCGGTGATCCCCTGGTAAATGGTCGCCTGCTTGCGTCCTACCGGCATGACAATCTTGCGGATGCCGAATTCGTCGAAGGGAGTGACCTGCGAGTAGGCGCCGACGCTGGTCACAATCGGGCCGGCTGCGGCGACTCGCTGGGACTTGAGCACAAACTTCTCGGGCCGGTCCGCGCCGGTCACGAGGGGCGCGCCGCGCACCGTTTGGCTCGAAGGAAAGAAGTAGCGCCGCAGTCCGTCTTCGCACAAGTAGATATTCTTCGGCTTCGGCGCTTCCTTCGGATTGTTGTTCTGCTTGTTGCTGATGCTGGGGAGCTTGGCGAGCTTGCCATCCATCACGCGGCCATCGAGCATCGACACGCCTTCACCGTGCGCGGCGGCGACCAGGACGAATGCAGCGACCGAGGCCAGCAGGCCCAATCGCCAATCTAACGACGCCCGTTTGGCTCGTCGCATGCGCTCTCTCCGTTCTTGCCCCGGCGCAGGGGCGGCTGGGGCGATTCCGTGACGGCTGGAAAATTACCGAAGTAGACATGGTCCGCCGGAGGGTGCGCGGGTGTTCCCGGCCGCGCAAGCAGACTCCGGCGACTGTTCCTCCTATTGTCACCTGCCGCCCTGGCAAGTCAATCGAACTGCGACGAGCAGCCACTGCCAGCCGGCCGTATCGGCCGTGGCGCCGGCAGACACCGGCGACGATTGTTACAACCCCTCAGATCGGAACGCTAGGAACCCTCCCGACGCTGAAGCACCGAAGAGTTTTTGCCACCGAGAGCACCGAGGACACAGAGACATGGACAATCTCTAACCTCCGCGTCTCTGCGTCTCGGCGGTTCAACCTCTTCGTCCCATAAGAGAGAATGGGAAAAACCGCCGAGACGCGGAGACGCAGAGACAATCGAAGCCGACACAGGACGGCGAAGGAAAGTCGTCCATCTGCGGTCCTCTGCTGATCGAATCTCAGCCTGAATAAGGTCTCCACCTCCTGATAGCGACCTCTCAAACTCTTCTCGGTGTACTCTGTGCCCTCTGTGGCAAAACTCTTCGTCTACTTGCTGCGCGAAGCGTCAAATCTGCGCTCGCACGTCGAGCTGATTTCCTTTGCGGCCGCCAGGAACGATTGGGCAGTCGCTGATCGTGCCGGCCACCAGCAGCCGGGCCATCTCGACGGTCCGGTCCGCCAGCGCCCGGGCGCCGTCGTGCAGGCTTTGGCTTTCCGCGACGTAGCGGTTGTTGTTCTCCATGTCCTCGGCGCTCCAGCCGCGCGAGTGCGCGATGTAAGGGAACTGCGGGAACTGGCAGCCGAGTTCGGCGAAGAAGCCCAGCATCTGCCCGGCGACGGCCTGGATGTTGTCTTGCCCGCCGGTGATGATGAACGCGGCCGATTTGTTTTTCATCAAGTGCCGCTCGGCGATCGTCTCCTGGTTTTGGATGCAATTCATCCGCTCGACCATTTTTTGATACAGGCTGCTGGGCGCGCCCCAACGGATACTGGTGGTGACGATGATCGCGTCGGCCCAATGAACGAAGGCCTCGTAAACCCGGTCGAGCTGGTCCGTCGGATCCATCTGCGTGATCGAGCAGGGCCAGGTGCAGGCGTGCGCGCTCTTGGAGTAATAGCCTTCGCAGGCGCGAAAGCTCAGCTCGCGCAGCCGAATCGACTGCGTCTCGCAACCAGCCGCTTGCGCTTGCTCGAGCGCCTTATCGAGCAGCAACTCCGAAGTGCTTGGCCGAGGAAACTGCGCGTTCATCATCGTCGTCGAAACGCCCACCACGCGGATCGGGCCAGGCGCCCGTTCGACCGGCCGCGCCAGTGGATGGGGAGGATGCGGGATGTGGCGCCGCTCGGTCGCGCTTGCCAGATCGACAAAGACCTGGCCCGCTTCGACCTTCACGGCGTAGGTTGGCACAGCGCCGTCGCCAACTTCGGGACGCGTGCGGCCTGTCTGCCAATGGAACTTCCAAAAATGCCAAGGGCAGGTGACGTACTCGCCGTCGATCAGGCCATCGCCCAGCGGGCCGCCCACGTGGTTGCACACTCCAGAGAGTGCGGTGAATTGTCCGTTGCGATGGCAAAGTGCAATCGGCGTCTCACGGGCTGTAAGCTGCTGCAACTCGCGATGCGAGAGGTCCTCGACCGACCCGAGCAGCACCCAATCGTTCTCCGCCATGATTTGCAACTCCAAAGCGAGTCAGCGCCGCAGCGCAGCGGCCGCGGTCATCGCCGAGAATCATAACGGATTTCGACGAACGGACAGAGTAAGCTGCGCGAGAACTTAGCCTGGCTCGCGGAATTGACAGGGTTTATCGTCCCTGCGCAGAATGACGCCGCTTGCGAGACACTTTCCTACGATCACCCTTGACCACTTCCGCACGGACACTTCTCAGCGTGAACTTTCGACGGATACTCAGCTGGCTGCTCGGCGGCGCCTTGTTCTTGCCGATCGCGATTGTCCTGATCTTGGGACTGTCGCGGCTGTTGGCGGCCGTTGGCGACGCGGACGGCGCCCGGCTGCTCGACCGCATGGCGCTCTTGGCCGGCATTCTCTGGGCGCTGACGTTGATTGGCCTGCCGATCGTGCTGGCGCTCCAGTCGCTAGCCGTTCAGCCGCCGCGCGATGAGGATGAGCTGGAAGGGTAGGGCGATCACGGCAGGTTCCGAGCCGTCCGCGACCACCTGGTCTTTTTGCTCTGCGTCTCTGCGTCCTCTGCGGTTCCTTCTCTTCTTGGAAACGTAAGAACACTGTTGAACCGCAGAGGACGCGGAGAGCGCAGAGGAAGAAAGAATAACTCGGTTCTGACTGGACAAGTTTCCGCGGCTAACCACGTTGAGTAGTTCTCTGTCCTCGGTGCTCTCGGTGGCAAAACTTCTGGATTTGTTGCTTGGTAGGAGCCTCGCACTCTCATCCTCGTGAGCCGCACGGCGCTAGCCGCGGGTTCTTCGTCGCTTTCGTAATGCGCGGTCGATCGCGCTTCTCGGCTCGGCGGGAGCCTCGCCCTCGCTGACGCATTTTCGGCCTTCGTCGGTGACTTGCGCTGGCGGCGTTACGAAATGATCTGACGTCGGCGGCTGACGTAGTCCCAGACGACGTAGCGGTCCAGGTCTCGTCCGGCGGTGAAGAAGACTCGGCCTTTGGTTGACTCGGCCATCCGGTACGCGAACTGGACGTCTTCGCTCGATTGCGACCAGCTTTGCAGCAGGAAGATATTGATCGTGATCCCTTCGCGGGCGCAGAGTTGGGCCTCGCGCATCGTCGCCTGCTCTGTCCGTTCGTCCGGCGGATAGAGCAAATACAGCATTTGGTCTTCGAAGTGGGCCGTGGGCAGCCCATCGGTGATCAAGATGATCTGCCGGTTGGGCGTCGCTTGCGTGGCCAGAAACTTGCGCGAGAGCTGCAGCGCGTGCTGGATGTTGGTGAAATGTTGCGGCAGCCGGATCTCAGTATTGTCCGGGTTGCTCATGTCGTACCGTCGACGGACGTACGGATCGAAGATCGAGACCGGCTTCGGTAGCAGCGTCGCGACTTCGCTGAAGTGCCGTGGCTTGGCGAAGGTGTACATCTCGATGAATTGCAAAAAATCGCCCGGGTATTCCCGGCGGATCAAACCATCGAGCGCGAGCGCCATCCGCTTGACGTTTACGTACAACCCGCCGTAGCGCATCGATCCGCTCATATCCATCAGCAGTGTCGTAGCGCAGCGCGGCGTGTTGCGGGTGCGATGGATTTCGATGTCTTCGCTCTTGAGTCGAACTGGTCCATCGCCTGAGCGGATCATGGCGTTGATCAGCGACTGCGGGATGTCCATCTGCGTGACCGAGTCGCCGAACTCGTACGGCTTGGTGTGCTGTAGTTCGACAGCGCCTTCGCCGATGATCGGGCCGGTGTGTCGACCGGTCCGCGATGGGGCCAGCTCGCTAAAAATTCGCTCCAGCAACTTGCCTTGGAACAGCCGGTAGGCCTTGGGCGTGAGCTGAAATCCGCGGCGCGTTTTTTCCAGCCCTTGCTGTTCGGCCATCTCGCGCAGGTAGTCCTGGATCTGCTGCTGCAAGGCGTTGAGTTTTTCGATGTCGCCCGGGTCGGCGTATTCGGACAGGCTGTCCATGTCGATGATGCCGAGCTGCGCCGTCTTGGCCGCTTCTTCAAGTTGCTTGAGCAGCTCGTCGATCGTTTCCAGCTCTTCCTTCACCAGCAACGCCTCAGGCACGTTGAGCGAAGTTTGGCCGGTGAACTCATACTTCGACGCCAGCTCGTCGACCTGGTATTTGTCTGCCAGGCGATCGGCCAGTTGCAGCAGCTCTGCGGCGAATTGAGACTTTTCTCCGCCGGCCGCGTACCACAGCTGCTCGAGCTCGCGCAGTTGCTCGTCGCGAAAGGCTTTTTCGAAGGCTTTGCGCAAATTCTTGGGCGGGCGTAGTTCGCGACCTTCGGCCTGGTAGGCCTCGGCGGCGCGCTGGCGGGCCCGTTTCGTCTCGTACGTTTCGAGAATCTTCTGCTTCCGCTCGAGCAGCATCTGGCGGATCGCCTCGAGCGAGGGCCCAAGGCCGGCGATCTGGCTGGGGTCGAGATGGATCGCGCGGGCGAGCTCTTCATCGGTCAGCTCGCGCATATCGCCATAGGCCAGCATGTGTTCAAACGCCGAGCTGACCATGTCCGGCGGCGGCTGCGTCGGGCTGGGAAAATTCTTGGGGTCGTACTTTTGGTACGTATGAATCACGCCCCCCAGCTTCGGCTTATTCGGCATCGTGCTTCTCGCGTTGCCCAGTTGGACGGGAACAAATTCGGCCCCGATCGGTGAATTGTTGTGCGCGAGGCTCAGTGAGGCAACCGCTTCCGGGGAGAAACCGGATGATTCGAGCCGCAGAACGTTTAGTCGAGGGACAAGCAGATTTCGGGCTCGGGAGGGCGAGCTCCCGCCGAGCCGTGAAGCGGTGAGGGAGCCAAACAAAGAGATTTCACGCGGAGCCGCGGAGCGCGCGGAGGCGGAATATAGAGAACTTTGCCACCGAGGCCTCTGAGGAAGGCAATGGTCATGTCGTCGTCGATTGGAAATCGTCGGTTCGACCTTCGGCCCATCGAGTTGCGTTTCCTCTGCGGCCTCCGCGTCCTCTGCGGTTCAACTCTCTTCTTGCCAGTTCGACAAAGAGAGATAACCGCAGCGGGCGTAGACACGCGCAGAGGTAAATGCACGAAGAGGTAAAGACGACGAACCTGCGGCTGGCGTCTGCGGCTAATACCTTCTGCGTGCCAGTATGATTATCGTTTCTCGCCGAATGTCGCTCGAAGCCGGACCCCCTGCATGGTCTAATAGGGGCAGACTTTTCCTCGGGCGGTTGGAAAATCATCGCAATGATCGCAGGCCATTCAGCAGGGGCATCTATGCGGGCACTGAGTATTGGGGCAGTCGTTCTTGTCGGCTTGCTCGGCTGCGGCAAAGTGTCGCAATTTACCGGTAAGACGTTCCATCAAAAGTGTGGCTGGAAGGCCAAGGACTTTTTCGACGATCCCCAGGTCATTGCCCTCTGCCACGCGATCGAAAAGAACGACATTTCCGAGATCGATCGTTTGGTTGCCGATGGCGTGAACGTGAACGCCCTGGGCAAAGACAACATGACCCCGCTGCTGTGGGCCTACCCCGACAACAACCTGGAGCGATTCACTCGCCTGCTGTATCACGGGGCCGATCCGAACGTGGCCATCAAGAGTGACTTGAATACTCGCGGTGGCTTTGGCGTCGGCGATTCCGTGACGCATATGGCGTGCAGAACGACATTTCCCGGCTACTTCGAAGCGGTCTTCGAGCATGGTGGTGATCCCAACCTTATTAAGGATGGGATTTTCAAAGGGAATACGCCGCTATTTTCCGTCATTACTGGCGGTCCGAACAAGATATTGCACGTGAGAATGCTGATCGAAAAGGGAGCGGACGTGAATCATGCCAACAGCGGAGGAGATACTCCAGCAATGAAGGCCGTAAGTTGGGGGGGCCAATATGATCTCGCGCTCGAACTCTTACACAAGGGAGCAGATTGGAAGAGGTATCTAAAAAACACCAACACTAGGCTTATCCACCTTGTTGTAATGGATGGAGATCGCCGAAAGCCGTCGTTTACGCCGGAGCAAGCCGCTGATTACGAGGCACTAGTCAAATGGCTGGACGACCATGGCGATCCGGTTGATGGCGCGCGCGCCGACTTCAAACGATGGGGTTCCTGGAACGTCGACAATGGCGAGTGGCGCCGAAAGACGAACGCAGAAGTCGCCGAACGCGTGGCGCGCGAAGCCAAGGAGAAGGCTGCCGCAGCTAAAACCGATCGACAAGACTAGTTGATCCATCCAAACCACCCCGCGACGCATCTTGTCGCATTTCCTCTGCGCCCTCCGCGTCCTCTGCGGTTCAACTCTCTTCTTGCCAGTTCGACAAAGAGAGATAACCGCAGAGGGCGCAGAGACGCGCAGAGGTAAAGACGAGGAACCCGCGGCTAGCGCCTGGCGGCTAATGTCGTGTGCGTGCCGGGGTGGTAACGCTTCTCGCCGAATCACGCTCGAAGCCGGACCCCCTGCATGGTCTAATGAGGGCAGCCCTTTCCTCGGGCGGTTGGACAATCATCGAGATGATCGCAGGCAATTCAGCAGGGGCATCTATGCGGGCACTGAGTCTTTGGGCAGTCGTTCTTGTCGGCTTGCTCGGCTGCGGCAAGGTGTCGCAATTGACCGGTAAGACGTTCCATCAAAAGTGTGGCTGGAAGGCCAAGGACTTTTTCGACGATCCCCAGGTTATTGCGCTCTGCCACGCGATCGAAAAGAACGACATCGCGGAGATCGACCGTTTGGTTGCCGACGGCGCGAACGTGAACGCCCTGGGCAAAGACAACATGACCCCGCTGCTGTGGGCATACCCCGACAACAACCTGGAGCGATTCACTCGCCTTTTGCACCACGGCGCCGATCCGAACGTGTCCATCAAGAGTGACTTGAATACTCGCGGTGGTTTTGGCGTCGGCGATTCCGTGACGCATATGGCGTGCAGAACGACATTTCCCGGCTACTTCGAAGCGGTCTTCGAGCATGGTGGTGATCCGAATCTTGTTAAGAACGGAATCTTCAAGGGCGACACGCCGCTTTTTTCCGTCGTTACAGGAGGAGGTCCAAACAAGAAATCGCATCTGAAGCTGCTGATCGAAAAGGGCGCCAATGTGAATCACCTAAACGGCGGAGGAAATACTCCAGTAATGCAGGCCGTAAGTTGGGGAGGCCAATATGTTTTGGCCTTGGAACTCCTGCGCGCAGGAGCGGACTGGAAGATCTATCTTCCAAACACCAATACGAAGCTCGTCCACCTTGTGGCAATGGAAGTAGACCCTACGCCAAATCAACCACGCACGGCTACGACACCGCAATCTCGCAAGTCTCTTTGGACACCGCAGCAAGCCACAGACTATGAGGAGCTGGTCAAATGGTTGGAGGATCACGGCGAGTCCATTGATGTGGCAAAGGCGGATATCAAGCGCCATCAGTCGTGGAGCGGTACGACTGGAGAATACCGCCGCAAATTGGACGCCGAAATCGCCGAACGCGTGGCGCGCGAAGCCAAGGACAAGGCTGCCGCAGAAGAGACCGATCGCCAGGACTAGTTAGTCCTTCTAGATCACGACGCGACACATCTTGTCGCTTTCCTCTGCGCCCTCCGCGTCCTCTGCGGTTCAACTCTCTTCTTGTCAGTTCGACAAAGAGAGATAACCGCAGAGGGCACAGAGAAGCGCAGAGGTAAATGCACGAAGAGGTAAAGGCGAAGAACCCGCGGCTAGCGCCTTGCGGCTCATCATTGCATTGCCGGACCGCTGAGCGGCGTGCTAGTTTTCCGCGCGGTACTTCACTCGGCCGCCGACGATGACCGTTTCGGCGCGGCCCTTCAGCTTCCAGCCGCCGAAGGGGCTGTTGCTGCTCTTGGAGGCGAACTTCTTGGCGTCGACGTTCCAGACGCGGTCGGGATCGATGATCGTCACGTCGGCTTCGGCGCCGATGGCGAGTGTTCCTTTTTCCAGCCCAAGCACGCGGGCCGGGTTGATCGTCATTTTTTCGATCGCTTGCGGCCAGGTGAGGTGGCCCGGCTCGACCAGCTTGGTGCCGACCAGTCCGAGGGCTGTCTCCAGGCCGATGATGCCAAACGGGGCCTGGTCGAGCTCTTGCATTTTCTTTTCCAGCGCGTGGGGCGCGTGGTCGGTGCAGATCACGTCGATCGTGCCGTCGACCAGGCCGGCGATGCAGGCGTCAACGTCTTTGGCGCTCCGCAGCGGCGGGCTCATTTTATAGTTTGAGTCGAACGAGCGAAGCGATTCATCCGTCAGCGTAAAGTGGTGCGGGCAGACCTCGGTCGTGACGCGCACGCCGCGGCGCTTGGCGCGGCGGATGATCTCGACACTGCCGCCACTCGAGACGTGCATGATGTGGATCCGCCCACCGGTCGCCTCGGCCAGCAGGATGTCTCGGCTGGTCATGGCGTCTTCGGCCACGGCTGGCATGCCGTTAAGTCCGAGCAGTAGCGAGACCAGCCCCTCGTGCATCACGCCCCCTTGGGTCAACTCGCGGACCTCGGCGTGGTTGAGGATCGGCCGCTTGAACATCGAGGTGTATTCGAACGCGCGGCGCATCAACTCGGCGTCATAGACCGGGGCGCCATCGTCAGTGAACGCGACCGCGCCGGCCTCGGAAAGCTGACCGATCTCGGCCAGTTCCTTCCCTTCGCGATTCCGGCTGACGCAAGCGACGACGAACACGTTGCAGTTGTCCGCCAGGGCCGCCTGATGCTGGATGAACTCGACCTGGGCCTGCGTGTCGATCGGCGGCTCGGTGTTCGGCATGCAGGCAATTGAGGTAAATCCGCCGGCCAGCGCCGCGGCTGTGCCAGTGGCGATCGTTTCGTCCTCTTCGCGCCCCGGCTCGCGCAGATGGACGTGAATATCGATCAGGCCAGGCGAGACGATCTTGCCGCGGGCGTCGATGATCACGTTCTGACCGTTGGCGGCCACGTCGTAGCCGGCGATCCGGTTGCCTTCGATCAGCACGTTCGTGACGCGATCCATGCCTTGGCTGGGATCGATCACCCGGCCCCCTTCGATCAAGATTTTCGACATGGAATTAGGCTCGACGTTCAATGTGGTGGTATTCGTAGGGTACGCACTCCGTGCGTACCAGGGATTTATCATGGGCGCATTTATTGCGCTACATTGGTACGCACGGAGTGCGTACCCTACGGGAAATCGTGAACGCGTCTATTCAATCGTGCCGCAGATCAGCCAGAGGACGGCCATGCGGACGGCCAGGCCATTGGTGACTTGTTCGAGGATGACCGAATGCGGCCCGTCGGCGACTTCGGGCGTGAGTTCTACGCCGCGGTTGATTGGGCCGGGCGCCAAAATCAAAATATCGTCTTTGGCCTTCTTCAGTCGCGGACTGTTCATTGCGTACAGGTGCGCGTATTCGCGGACCGAAGGGAAGGGGCGCGTCGACTGTCGCTCGAATTGAATTCGCAGCAAGTTCAGGACGTCGCAGCGCGGCAGGATCTCGTCGAGGTTATGCGAGACCTCGACCCCCATCTCTTTCCACAGCGGTGAGACCAAGGTCGAAGGGCCGCAGAGGATGACGTTCGCGCCGAGCTTCTTCAGTCCCCAGATATTCGAGCGGGCCGTGCGGCTGTGGGCGATGTCGCCAACCAGGGCCACGGTCAGTCCGGCGATGCGGCCGAGCCGCTCGCGGATCGTCATAATATCGAGAAGGCCCTGCGTCGGGTGTTCATGCGGGCCGTCGCCGGCGTTGATTACGGAGCAGGCCAGATTCTGCGCCAGCAATTGGGGCGTGCCTGGCGTGCGGTGCCGCACAACCACGACGTCGACCCCCATGGCCTCGATATTCTTGGCCGTGTCGATGAAGGTCTCGCCCTTCGAGAGGCTGCTGCCGGACGAAGTGAAATCGACCGTGTCGGCGCCCAGACGGCGCGCGGCCAATGAAAAGCTGGTGCGGGTGCGGGTCGAAGGCTCAAAAAACAGATTGGCCGAGACTCGACCGGAAAGAGACGAGAGCTTTTGCTTACAGCCCCCCGTGGCTTCTTTGAACGCCACGGCCGTATCGAGGATTTGCGTCAATTCCTCGGGCGACAGCTCTTCCAGCGTCAACAGGTGGCGACGCGTCCAGTTTGCGCTGGCTGCGCCGGGACGACTGACCTCGATACTCATAGTGATCTTTCGTGCCGGCTTCCTGGCCTGGCGTTTGACGTCGGCTCCAAGGGGCCCTGCGGACCGATTCTAACAATGCCGGGCCATGCTGCAAGCAACTGGAAAAATCTTCGATTGGCCGTGACCGCAATCCGAGCGGCGCCGCGGCAATTTGCGGAGTTACGGCGGCCAAAATGGTTGCGGCAGTTCGGCGCCGTGGCAAGAATGATGCTGTGTCGTGGCGCCGGCCTGGTCGGTTCTTCCTCGTCGGCGATTTCTGAGCGACCACCATCTTTTTCTTGGCGTCTAAAGTCCGGACAACCTCGGGAGAGTTCGATGCGAATGTTGCGCGCGTGCAGTGGGTTGATTTGCCTGGCGATCTGTCTGGGATTTGCCGGCAGCACGATCGCCGAAGAAACGCCCGAGCATGTGGACGAGGATGTTGTCAAACGGATCAAGGACGAGGGGCTGAACCGTTCGCACGCGATGAGCACGATCAGCTACCTGACCGACGTGTGCGGCCCGCGCCTGACAGCGGCCCCCGCGACACGCAAAGCCGGCGAATGGGCCAAGGGCAAGCTCAGCGAATGGAAGTTGGAAAACGCGAATCTGGAGCCGTGGGGACCATTCGGCCGCGGTTGGACGGTCGAGCGATTCTCGATCAACATGGTCGCCCCGGAATATTCGCCATTGATCGCCTATCCCAAGGCCTGGTCTCCCAGCACGCAAAAGGTAGTCCGCGGCAAACCGATCTATCTGGATGTGAAAGAGGAAAAGGACCTCGATAAGTATCGCGGCAAATTGAACAAGGCGATTGTGCTGCTCAGCCCACCGCGCGAGTTGAAGCCGCTCTTCGACCCGCCGGCCCAGCGGCAGACCGACACGGAGTTATTGGGGCTCGCTAACGGCGTCGCGCGCAATTTGCGGAGCGAAGCCAAGGGACCGGCGCCGGCTGAGGCAAATCCAGCGGCGCCTGCCACCGGCGACAAGGCTGCCGCAAAGGCGCCCGAGGCTCGCTCGCCGACCGCTTTCTCGGCCGCCAAGTGGCGATTGGTGCATGAAGAAGGCGCGGCCATGGTGCTGGAGCCTGGTCGTGGCGATGGCGGAACGGTGTTCGTCACGGGCGCGAATATGCCGTCTCGCAACGGGCCAGACGCGCTGCCGATCGCCGGTCGAACGGGCCGAGGTGGTCGTTCGAGCCCTTGGTCGCCTGACGCGCCGGAGATTATCCCGCAGGCCGTGATGGCGGTGGAGCAATACAACCGGCTGATCCGAATGCTCGAATTCGGCGCGCCGGTCGAGGTCGAAGTCGACCTGCTGACGAAATATCACACCGAAGAATTGAATAGTTTCAATATTATTGCCGAAATTCCCGGCGGTGATCTGAAGGACGAGATCGTGATGCTCGGCGCTCATTTTGATTCGTGGCATTCCGGCTCCGGCGCGACCGACAACGCCATTGGCTGCGGCGTGGCGATGGAAGCCGTGCGGATTTTGCAGGCGATTGGCGTCAAACCCCGCCGCACGATTCGTATCGCCCTGTGGACTGGCGAAGAGCAAGGCCTGCTCGGTTCGAAAGCCTACGTGACCGAGCATTTCGGCAAGTCGGTCAGTGCCAGCGAGCGCGCCGAGGCGGAAAAGAAAGCCGCAGAAGGAAAGTCGCCTGAAGAAAAAGCGGCAGCCGAAAAAGCGGCCGACGAGAAGGCGAAATCTGCGGAGCGCAGTTATGAGTTGAAGCCGGAGCACGGCAAGCTGGCGGCCTATTTCAATCTCGATAACGGCGGCGGCAAGATCCGCGGCGTGTACTTGCAGAAGAACGAAGCGGTGCGACCGATCTTCCGCGAATGGCTCGGACCGTTTGCAGAGCTAGGCGCTTCGACGATTTCGCTCGGCAACACGGGCGGCACAGATCACTTGTCGTTCGATGGCGTAGGCCTGCCAGGCTTCCAGTTCATTCAGGACCAGCTCGAATACAACACCCGCACGCATCATTCGAGCATGGACGTCTTCGATCGCCTGGTGGCGGACGACGTGAAGCAAGCTTCGGTGATCATGGCGTCGTTCGTCTATAACGCCGCGATGCGCAATGACAAACTGCCGCGTAAGCCGCTGACCGGCGAAGTGATTCCGACGCAAACGCCGGCCGCCACGCCACCGGCAACGGCGGCGACTCCTGCCGCTCCGGCGGCGCCCGCCGCGGCTGTTGAGCCTGCGGGCAAGTAATCGTTCCTCAGAAGAGCCGGCAACTCTGTGCAGAATCTATTTGAGAACACGCCGCGCGAATCGGCCGATGAGATCGTTGAAATTCTGCACGAAGCCGACAGGTTGAAGATCGAACGAATCGTCTCGCTCGGGAACGCCTCGCCGCCAGGCTTCTGGTACGACCAGCCGAACGACGAGTGGGTGCTGTTGGTCGCCGGCGCCGCGCGGCTGCGTTTCGAAGGAGACGACGCGGCGCAGGAAATGAAGCCAGGCGACTACTGCCACATTCCGGCCCACCGACGACACCGCGTCGACTGGACCGATCCGCGGATGCCGACCGTCTGGCTGGCAATTCATCACGAGCCGTAAGTGCGCAACCCGTCTCCCGGTGGGAGAAGGTGGTTTGCCCACTAACGCTTCGCGTCGGTGCCCGCAAACCGGAGGGCCAGCGCCGCGCAGAACTATGGCCAGATTGAAAGTCCCGGCGCGCTTCAAGCCCTCACCCCGGGCCTCTCCCCAGGGGAGAGGGAGACTACTGCTCGTCAGTAACACTTCGCTGGCGTTTGCGCCTGACAAGGTATCGAGACACCTCGAACTTTGTCACCCATTGCAGGGGAGCGCAGCCATGGCGCCGGCGACTGGATACGCATTGCGGAATGAGAATCGGCCCTACGCCGACGACCCCGCCTGGACCGCCGTCGAGATCGACTTTTTGCGGGCCAACCATCCGCTGCGGACCGAGCCGTTTCTGACTGGGCTCGACTTTGATTACGTCAGCGTTCACACGCTCGAGCTTTCGGTCAGCGGGCCAGTCGGTCCTGACTCGCAATACCTCGATGAGCTGCTGGAAGTTGCGACCGAGAATGGCGCGCACAGCATTACCGATCACTTGGGATTCACACACGCCGCGCCGGGCGGGGCAGGGGCCGGCCACGTGATGGCGCCTCCCTTCACGCTCGAAGCGCTCGACACCACGTGCCGGAACATCGATCGAATTCAAAAGCATTTTCGTGGCTTCGGCTTTTACGTCGAGAACCTGGCCCACTTCTTCGAGTGGCGCGACGGAATGCCCGAGGTCGAGTTCATGGTCCGCATGCTCGAGCGAACCGGCTGCGGGCTGCTCTTGGACATTACAAACGCTTACGCGAACGAACGAAACTTTGGCGGTAATGCACGCGATTTCATTCGCGCCGTGCTACCGGCCGCCAATCGCGTGCAAATGCACCTCGCTGGCGGGTTCTTCGATGAATCGCGCGGCCGCTACATCGATAGCCACTCGGAGCCGATCCCTGGCGAAGTCTGGACGCTTTACGAAGAAGCCCTTTCGCTCAGCCACACGAAGCTTGACGCAGTCTTTATCGAGCGCGATTGGAACTTTCCGAGCGAGGCAGGCTGGCGGAACGAAGTACACCACGCCCGCAGCCTGGCCGAACTAGTCGCGGCCTGAGCGACATTCATCGGATTCACCGCTACAGGGTCTTTGCCATGTCGAAAACTGTCTCAACGTACGCGCAGCAACTGGCCCGCTGGGCTGATTCGCTGGCCGCTGGCCGAAGCGAAGCGCTGCTCGCGGATCTGGCCAGCGGCTGTAACGAGGCCGACGTTGCCCGTTATCTCGAAAACGCGATGGGCGAGCGCCGCCGGCTGCTGCTCGAAGAGTTGAGCTTTGTGGCGCTGGCGTTCGCTGACTTCGAACAACGCGTTGATCAATACCTCAGCGAAACGCCGCGACGCACGTACGCCGTGACCGAGCGCGATCAGGAGCGATTCCTCGAGTGGCTGCGTCGCGACGAACTGAACGCGCAACAACAAGACTTCGTCGCGTGCCAGGCTGCCGAGTATGGGTGCTACCGGTTGGCTCAAAAAAATCGTGTAGCGCATTTGAAGTTTCAACGCTTAGCAAGTCAGAGAGAACAACGAAACGAAACAACAAACGATCAACATAAAACGATCCTGGTCAATCCGGTGCACGTCTGGTCGAGGCTCGAAGTGGCCGCGACTGACGAGCACGGAACTCACAGCGGAGAGGTGGTGTTTGTCGTGGTCGACCAAGAGATTCGCTCGCTCTGGCTGAAAGCCGCCAGGCAGCACGCCGCAAGAAAGCTGACAACGAAACAACAAATTCCCTGGGCCGAGTGGCGCAACAACCATCCGCAGCTCACGGACGACGAGATTTCGACATTGTGTCGTGAGCTGATCGACGGCGGCTTGATCGTGGTCTGTTGAACAACGAACCAGCCACGCAGAAAACCAGCCAACAAACTTTCGGACACCAGCGGCTACCGCTTCCTCACGCTGATGACCGATTTACTCAACCCCGAGGAAGCAACCATTGAGATTGGATTGTCGCCCGTCAAATGCATGGCGTTTGCCATAACGGGCGCCACGGCCGGTCTCAAAGAAAAAGGAGTTTTGCCATGTCCCGCGTTGATATCATTCGTGCTTGGAAAGACGCTTCGTACCGCAACAGCCTGTCGGCCGCTCAGAAGGCTGGCCTCCCGGCGAATCCTGCCGGACTTGTCGAGTTGACCGAAGTTGAAGCGTCGACGGTCGACGGCAAGCTGGCCTTGGCCGGCTGCAGCGGCTGCCACGGCTCACGCGGTTGCCCGCTGTTGAAGTAGAAGACCTGTCTTTAATTCTCTGCGGCTGAGGAGACTGCGGAGATTGGACAGCGTGCTTCCTCCAGATGACGGCGAGCCACCAAGATGCTCGGTGGCTTGCCGTCATTCTTTCATTTCTTGATCGACTCATCGACTTCGGTCAGCAACCAATTCTTTCGAAATCAGGCAAACAGTTCGTGACGTAAGGAGACCCGCCTTGAGCTCCGCCAAATCACACACCAGCGACTGGGCAAGCGCCGCGACGATCAGCGAGCGCGCGGCGGCCCTGGCTGCAGAATCAGCTTCACGCACAAACTTCCACACGAATCTGGCCCACGAGCGAGACGCCGCCTGGCGAAAAGAGGCCGGACTGGAATCAGACGGCGTCTTTGCAGACCGTTTGGCCTCGGACCGCCTGACGTACGACGAGTGGTTACGTGTCCTTGCCACCGATTCAAGTGAATTGCTTCCGCACGTCGAAGAACAAGAGTGGTTGCGCGACCTTACGCAGCTTGAAGTAGCGACGAGATCCGTTGATGCGCGCGGCGCCGAAACGGCCGGCAGCGCAGAAGAGTCGCTCGGCCTCCTACAAGTCTTTGCGATCCCGATCCGATCTGCCCACGAGCGTCTGACGGCAGATATTTGCACGCTCGCTCAAGCCTATCCAGAGCTGTCACAGACCATTCTCAGTAACCCGGCTTCGCTCGAAGCGTTGTTGGTCCGACAGTTGTTGCCGGCCTTATTGCTGAAGGCCAGCCGGACGCTGACGCTGGAATTGAACGTCGCTCGGCTGCAAGGCGAACTAATCGGGGCTACGTCCGAGGAACGCTATCGCAGTTTTCTAAAGCGGCTGGGCCAGCCCGAAGTTGTGCTGGCGCTATTGGCCGAGTACCCAGTGCTCGCTCGCCAGTCGCTATTGATGATCGACCAATGGCGGCGATTCAGCTTCGAGTTTGTCCGCAATCTTTGTGCTGACTGGCCGACAATCTGCAAAGCGTTCGCGTTGAGCGAGGTTGAAGATGGACTGCTCGACCTGCAAGGGGACGCGGGCGACCGGCATTGCGACGGCCGCGCCGTGCAATTGCTCGTGCTGCGCTCGGGCCGGAAGCTGGTTTACAAACCGCGCTCGCTCGCGGCCGATTTGCGCTTTCAGGAACTACTCGAGTGGTGCAACCAGCGCGGCGCGCAACCAGCGTTCCGCACGCTTCAGATCCTCGATTGCGGCGACCGCGGCTGGACGGAGTTCGTCGAACACGCCGAATGCGAGACGGAAGCTCAGATCGAACGGTTCTATCGACGGCAGGGGGAGTACCTCGCACTACTGCATGCGATCGGCGCCAACGATATCCACTTTGAGAACGTCATCGCGGCCGGCGAACATCCGATGCTGGTCGATCTGGAGACATTATTTCATCAGCGATTGCCGGGCCTGTCGCCAGATCCGGCAGGGCAGGGGATGTCGCATTCGGTGATCTCGGTGCGTTTGCTGCCCAGAGTGTCGTACGTCGAAGGAGTCAACAACGCGATCGACTTTAGTGCGCTCGGCGCCCGCGCAGGTCAAGAGATTCCTTACCCGGAACGGCGTTTCGAATCGGACGGCACCGATGAAATGCATGTCCGTCAAGGCAACAGCGTCATCCCCAAAGGAACCCATCGCCCCACGCTGCGCGGTGTCGAGGTTTCACTCGGCTCGCGCGGAAGCGATCTCATGCAGGGCTACCTGGACATGTACCGGCTGCTGCTCGCCCATCGCGAGAGCCTGCTGTCTCCTGCCGGCCCGCTGGGCACATTTGCCGAAGTGGAAACGCGATTCATTGCCCGCGTGTCGCAAGTTTATTTCATACTGCTCGACCACAGCTTTCATCCGGACTTCTTACGCGACGGGTTGGACCGCGATCGCTGGTTCGATGGGCTGTGGAAGCAGGCGCAATTGTTTCCGGGGCTGAAGCGGTTGATCCACGCCGAGCGCGCGGCCCTTTTTAACAACGATATTCCGTTGTTTCACGCCTGTCCTAGTTCCCGAGACCTGGTTTCGTCGGGCGGAGTGCGAATCGAGAACTTTTTCGAGCGCACGGCGCTCGATGTAGCGCAAGAACGAATCCGCGGCATGGGACCGGACGATCTCACGCGGCAGACTTGGATGATTCGCTCCTCGCTTGCCATGTTGCCCGATGCAACGGACGTCGATGTCGAGCGTGTAAAGTCGAGTACTGCGCTCGGCTCAGCGGGAGCTTCGCCCTCCCGGCAAGTCTGTGAGTGCGAGGTGGGGTTTGACGTTGGGCCGGACGAATGCCTTGCCGCGGCGCAGGCGATCGGCGATGAATTGGCGGCGCTTGCCTACCAAACCGAAACGGAAGCCGGCTGGCTGGGTTTTCATCAGCGCGAGCGTGGTTGGTCGATCGCCGCTCTGGAGCTCGATCCGAACGATGGGCTGCCGGGCGTGGCGCTCTTCTTGCTCGAACTCGGTCTGGCGACAGGGGACCGGCGATATACCGACCTCGCGCGAAAGGGGATGGTCGGCATAAACAAACGGCTGGCAGCCGCGGCGCCTGAGCCGGTCACAGTCGATCTACGAACGACGCTCGCGGAGCTTGCCGAATTGGGGCCGTGCGTGGAGGACGCTGCGTTGCGAGCAGAAATCGCTCGGGCCGTGCAATTGGCCAATGCAGTGGCGCGATCGGAGGATCAAGAAAGCGCTGGAGCGCCGGCAATGACAGCTCGACCACTGCCCAGCCGGTTCGAGGCGCCCGGCCTCCGCGGCGGCCTGGCAGGGCAAGGCCATGAATTACTCCGCCGAGCCAACGCCGCGGCCCTCCGGCCAGCCTATGCAGTGGCGGAGACATGGATTTGAGCCCGTCACACCAACCCGAAGCGCCAGCGAGGGTTCTTCTGACGGCGTCGCATCATCAGGAAACGAAGAACCCTCGCTGGCGCTTCGGGCTGGTATTCGTGGAGAGCGCCCAGATTTTGAGCCCTGTAACATTTCGCTCGAATGGACGCTTGGCAAGGTGGAAGCACGACCGTTCTCTTCGGTCCCCCGCCTGCCAAGGAGCCCAACATGTGGCGTCGATTCACGCTCGTCCGGCAAAACGATCAGGCCGATTGTGGGCCGGCGTCTTTGGCCACGTTGGCGCGGCATTACGGGCTATCGATTGGCCTGGAACAACTCCGCGATCTTTCGCACACCGACCGCAACGGCGCCAACCTGCTAGGGCTACGTCACGCGGCTGAGCGGCTAGGCTTCTCGGCCAAGGCGGTCCGCTGCCCCACGGATACACTCGTTCAATTGCCGCTTCCGGCGATCGCCCACCTGAACGCCGAAGGGGGCGCCGGACATTTCGTCGTCTTGTTCGCCATTCGCCGCGGCAAGGTTGTGATTGGCGATCCGGCCCGCGGCGTGGTCACGCTGCCACTCGCGGAGTTCGAGCAAACCTGGTCCGGCAATTTGTTGTTGGCCGTGCCTGACCTGACTGCGCAAGTAGTGAACGAATCCAAAACGCTTGCTCCCTGGCGGCGGTTCTTTCAATTGCTGCGTCCGCACGCGGGCATCCTGGGCGAAGTGGTGCTGTGCGCCCTGCTGATGACGCTGCTGGCGATTTCGACGTCGTACTTTGTGCAGCACCTGGTTGACTCGGTGCTGGTGCATTACGAACGGACGTTGCTCAACGCCTTGGCGATTGGCATGATGCTGATCGTGCTGTTACGTACCGTGTTCGGCGCCGTACGGCAGTACTTGCTGGCGTTCATGGGGCGGCGGGTCGACTTGATGTTGATCGGAGGCTACTCCCGGCATGTGCTCAAGTTGCCGGCGCAGTTTTTTGCGACACGCCGCGTGGGAGAAATCTTCGCCCGCGTCCGCGACGCCGACAAACTGCGCGACGCCATCAGTGGCGCCACAACCACGGCGATTGTCGACGGGATCGTTGTGACGCTCGTGCTGACGATGCTCTGGTTTTATGATCTGCCGCTGGCGGCCGCGACGACGCTCATCGCTCCGATCTTCTTGCTGGCAGTCGCCATGAATCACTCGGCCCTGGCCCGGCATTCGCACGCCTCGATGGAGCGCGGCTCGCTGTTTGCAGCCCACCTGGTCGAAGACATCACCGGCGCCGAGACGATCAAGGTGTTCGAAGCGCACGACCTGCGATCGGACCGAACCGAGGCGCGACTGGTCGATTTCATTCAATCGATGTTCAGCCTGCAAAAGATCGACGTCCGCATGACGTCGATCAGCACGCTCTTGACCGGACTGACCGGCGTGGGCGTGCTGTGGTTGGGGGGCCACCGAGTGCTGAGTGGTAACCTCACGATCGGGCAGTTGCTGTTCTTCTACACGCTGCTGGCCACGTTGCTGGAACCGCTCAATCGGCTGGCGATGGTCAATCTGAAGATTCACGAAGCGCTGGTGGCGATCGATCGGCTGTTCCAGGTGCTGGACCTGGAAATCGAGCCGCGCGGCGACGATAAGGTGCGTTTTACGACGCCCCAGCGCGAAATCGAGTTTCGCAACGTCAGCTTCCGCTACGGTGGGCGCGGCAAGGTGCTGGATGAAGTCAAGCTGCGGGTACCAGCCGGCAAGAGCGTGGCGATCGTTGGTGAGAGCGGCTCTGGCAAGTCGACTCTGATCAAGCTGCTACTCAGGTTTCACTCGCCTTCGGCCGGGCAGATTCTGGTCGATGGGGCCGATCTTCGAGACTTTGAACTCAGCTCACTCCGCAGCCGCCTGGGCGTGGTGACGCAGGACGCCTTCGTGTTCAACGGCACGATTCGCGAAAACATTTCGCTGGGGGCGCCGCACGCGTCGCTGGCCGATGTGATCGCGGCGGCTCGCTCGGCAGGGCTCGATGAGTTCATCGCCGGCTTGCCCGATCGGTACGAGACAATCGTGGGAGAGCGCGGCGCGAACCTTTCCGGTGGTCAACGGCAACGACTGGCGATCGCCAGGGCCCTAGTCAGTAATCCTGATGTGCTGGTCTTCGACGAAGCCACGAGCCAGCTCGACACGACGACCGAACGCCACATTCAAGAGAATCTGCGAACTACTTTGGCTGGCCGAACGGCCATCCTGGTCGCCCATCGCCTAAGCACGATCAAAGACGTCGACCTGATTTACGTGCTGCACGAAGGGCAGGTTGTCGAGCATGGCAGCCACCGTCAATTGCTGGCCGCAGGCGGGCGCTACGCGGCGCTCTGGCGTTCGCAAAGCTCGACGCACAGTGAGATAGAACCGCACCTATCGCTGACCGAATCCGGCCGCGTCCCAACCAACCGCATCACCAACGTACTACGCGAAGGATAATTGTCATGTCGAGTCCACGATCAATCACGTTGCGGGATTGCACGACATTTCGTGAGACTGTCGATGCGCAGCCGCCGATGATTGCCCACCTGGGCGCCTGGATGTGCCTGATCACGGTGATTGTCGCCGTGGCTTGGACCGCACTGACGCCTGTTGACCTGGTCGTGCGAGCGACAGGTCGCGTGCGTCCGCTCGACCTGCCGACACAGGTCTTCAGCGCCGTCAGCCAGCATGTCGAAGGACGCGTGATCGAAGTTTGCGTGCAAGAGGGGAGCGCCGTTCGCAAGTCGGATGTGCTGTTACG
>Ga0268266_10000940_pt1 | contig 37137 bp, 27 predicted proteins | sample KBSS13metaG_FD_190356 | JGI IMG/M metagenome (GOLD analysis project Ga0268266, IMG submission 190356) | Switchgrass rhizosphere microbial communities from Kellogg Biological Station, Michigan, USA - KBS S1-3 metaG (SPAdes) (version 2) | ecosystem: Host-associated > Plants > Roots > Rhizosphere...
GGGTAATTCGGTCGGGCTCTCGCCGTAGACGGAGACGCGACCTTCGACCACTGTGATCACTGTCCCAGTGGTTTTCCGGTAGACATCGAACTCGGTCCCCACTGCGCGAACCCGAGTTTCCCCCGTATAGACGATGAACGGCCGTGCCGGACTCTTTGCGACATGAAACAATGCCTGACCTTCGAGAAGATCGATGGCGCGCTCGTGCTCGGAGTAACGAACGCGTACCTTCGAACGTGCGTTGAGTTCCAGAATTGAGCTGTCCGGCAGGACGAGCGAGCGCTGCTCTCCTATTCCCGTGACGTAGGTGGGGTCCAGAACGGCTCGATAACCTATCACAGCTCCAACAGCGAGAAGGATGGCTGCCACCAACCAGGTCACCCGCATGCGCAGTGGCGAACGGCCTGGTGGGCGAGGCTGCGCGCGCTGTCTGTGTGAGCCATCCTGCGGTAGGCGCTCGCTCGGCATTGAGATGACGTTATTCGCCCCGCGCGCCCACTCGATAAGCTGTTGTGATGTAGCACCCGGGGGCTGCGGAAGCTGGCTTCCGTCTTCCCAGATCGGAACCACCTCGAGAAAGGCGCGGACATGCTCCGGTGAGGTGCGCAGCCATCGGTCGAACTCCACCCGGGTGCCTCTGTCTGCAGGCCCACCGGCGTTGAACTCCACAAACCACTGCGCAGCCTCTTGGATGATCTGCCTGTTCATGGCGTCTCCCTACCGGAACCTTCGACGTGCTCCCGACAATGAGCTACCGCCCGGGCCATGTACTTCTTCACCATGGCCCGCGATACGCCCAGCTCACTGGCGATCTCCTCAAGGGTGAAACCGTACCTCCGGTGCAGCACGAAGCTTGCGTACACATTCGGCGGCAGCTCCCGTAACGTGCGGTCCAGTTGGTTCAGGCGCTCACGGGCCTCGAACTGTAGCGCCGGGTCACTATCGCGACAGGCGTCGAAGTCGGCTGTGAGCGCGATGGGATCGATTGTTTCCGGTGCATCGGCGAGGGTCAGCTTGTGCTGGTGCAGCACGTGGAAAGCGACCGTGAACATATAGGACTGCGGGCTACGGATGCTCTCCTGGTGAGGTATGCGCAGCAGCCGCAGGTAGACCTCCTGGATAAGGTCGGGGACGTCATTCGCCGCATGGCGCAGGCGCGAGGCCAGGAAGCGACGTAACCGCTGGCCATGCTCGCGGACGAGCGTCGTGACGAATGCCTGCTTGTCCTCAGCCGCCATAGCCTACTTTCGCTGGAAAAGCCCCTCCCGGATATAGGGCGCTTTTCGCTGAAAAGTGGCTACCGGACTGATGGAAATTGGCCCGCAACATCGGAAGGGCGCGTTCCACGACAGTCTGAGCGGTCCATCCCGGCTCGCCGCTGTGGGCGGTGCGCCGCGTAGCTCCAACGCCGTCCCGTTTCCAGATCGACGCAAGCCAGCGCGCCCGGACGCTGGCGGGCGTAATAAGACACAGCGTCGATCGGCATCGTCGGTCCCTTCAATCTCACTCGCGACAGACAAAACTTGCGGCGTTGTCGATATCGCCGCTGCCCTTGTAGCGGGCAACCGCTGGATACACGCAAAGAGGGCGCGTCCGCTTCGGCCATGGAGCGGCTGGGCCCGCGCTCGCGAGGATTTGCTGCGGCGCATGGCCTTGCTCGACCCACTGCGTCAAAACCGGCATCACATCGAAGCTGTCCGTCGCCGGGCCTCCGCCGCAATGATTCATGCCCGGCACCGGAAACACCCGCACGAAGGTGTTGGTCTTGCCCGCGGCGCGTTGATCGACCTCGTGCCACCAGGTCAGCGTATCGTTGATTGAAAACACAGGATCCGAGACGCCATGGGTGATAACGAGTTTGCCTCGTCGGGCGCGGAATCCACCCAGGTCCGCAGAGCGCGCCGAGATGTTATCCCATGCCGATTGCGGGAACTGCGCATCGGTGGCGTATATTTTGGGCGCATCCCGATCGAAGTCGAACTTCAGCAGGAAATTCAGGGCTTGCTGGGGATCGGCGCTGAGGGGAGTCGGGGGCGTCGTGAACACCGACGCCAGAGAGGTGCCACCCAACACCACGTTCAGACTGGGGGGTCCTCCCTCGCCGCCCAGTTTCCAGGCACGCCAACCCGGGGAAGCTATACCCGCATCCCAAGGCCATTCGCTGTAGAGCAGATGGCCAGCGCCATCGCGGGCGCCAGCCATCATGCGAGTCAGGGAGGTGATCTGCTCGTCCCGCAAACAGGCGTCGGTCTTGCCGGCCGTGCAACGGTGTGCCTGGAGCTGCAGTATTACTTTGGCGGCCGTGCACTTGGGAAAATCGCCGATGATTCCGTCCACGACGCCATCATCTTTATCACACGCGCCCAGCACCGAATCCCGCACGAGCGCCAGGTCGGCAGCGCTGAACGCTGCTTCCAGTTGTTTGAGTGACATCTTTCCGGAGTCGTCCGGAGAGGCGCTCGCGGCTAGAGCCTGGGTGTCCCAGGCCTCTTCAACGGCGGCTCGCGGCAACGACATTGCCGGGGCCCCCACCGCGATTCCATCGAACTCTTCGGGATAACGCTGGGCCAACACCATGCCTTCCTCACCGCCCTTGGAGCAGCCCACGAAGTAGGAATAATGAGGCGCTGCGCCGTAGAAGCGCTTGATGGCCGCCTTCGCCGCCTTCGCGACCAGCGGTAAGGAGGCGTGCCCATAGTTGGCGCGCGCTATCTCATCGAATCCGAATGCCAGCACGCCGGCGTGAGAAGGGTCGTTGTTCAGGGTGTTGTCATGGCCGCTGTCCTGGCTCACGACCGCAAAACCCCGGGTCAGTGCGGCTGGCGCTGCCGGAGAATAGCCGCCGAGCGCGTCCCCGAGCTTGCCGTTGCTGCCGCCACCGCCTTGAAAGAAGAATCGGCCGTTCCATCCGAACGGCAAGCGCAGGTGAAAGCGGATCGCATAGTGCTGGCCGCCCACCCCGACTCTCTCCTGCACGATCCCGGTGACTTCGCAGTGCTCCGGGACGGCAACGGATCGCTCCATGGGCCCTGCGCCATTGACTTTCACGGTCCCCGCGTTCACGACCTGTGCGGAAGTCAGGTGGGTCGAGGAGTCGGGAAACAGACCGGACATGAGGCGCGGCAACGCAGCGCACCGCTCGGCCAGCGCAGTGGTGGTTTCTGCCCCTACGCAGGGGCGAGCCAGGGCGCTCAAAGCCACGCAGGAAAGTAAGCTGGCAGCGTGCCGGAACGGGGGCCGTATGACCATGAAGAACTCCCGCATGGACGACTAGAAGTGAGTTCCGAGTCGCACGCCATACTGACGCGGTGCCCCGAAGAATTCATTGTTACCGAACTGGCCGGAGACATAGGTCTTGTTGGCCAGATTGGTGCCGTACCCTTCCACGTACCAGCTATGCGGCAATTGCAACGTCACGAGTGCCGACAAGAGACCGCGGGAAGGCAGATAGTCCGTGAGGTAGGAATACGACAGGCTGGCGAATTGCGACCCGACGTACGCGTAGTTCAGTCGCGGCGTGAGGGAAATGCTCTCACCCAGCCTGAAGCGGTAATCCACGCCGGCGTTGAACGTCCACTTCGGCGAATACAAGTTGGGACCGCTCGCCTGGACCTGCAAGTAGGGGCCGTAATCGAAGCAGACGGGAGGGCTGGAAGCCACTCCGGGCGGGCACTGCGGTCCTAGAGTACCCGGGGGCACCAGCCTCGTGTTGACGAAGGGGCCCGCACTGGCGAGGCTCGAGTCGACGTACGCGGCGCCGGCGTCCACGCCCCAACCGCCCAGTTGCGCCTGGACCTGTGCTTCGAAGCCCTTGATGGTTGCACTGGGAAGGTTCTCCACTCCATTGCTGCCGGTGGTGAGATCCGTCACGCCGAACTGGAAGTCGTCGTACCGGTTGAAGAATCCGCCCAACTGGGTGCGCAAATGCCCGTTGAGCAGCGTGCCCTTCCAACCTGCCTCGTAATCCCACACTGTCTCCGGATCGAACTGGGAGGTGGAGGAGTTGAATCCGCCGGGTTTGTAGCCGCGCGCCACGAACGCGTAAAGCAGATTCTCCTCGTCGAGCTTGTAGTTCACGGCGACCTTGCCGGTCGGTCGATCGTCGCGGTGCGACCCCGAGAGATTGGCCACTTGGCGGCCACCGGATGGAAAGCCGGGAATGCCTCTGCCAATGATGACCGCGCCCACGCCATCGACATCGAAGGTCGAGTAGCGCAGGCCGGTCTGCAATTCCAGCTTGTCGGTGATCTTGTAATTGACCTGGCCGAACCATCCCGTGGTGGTCTTGTTCTGCGGGTTGGTAATGTTGGTCGGAAAACCGGCCGAGGTCTGCAGGATGTCGACGTCGATTTTGTTGTGCTGTACGTAGGCGCCTGTGATCCAATTGTAGCGGCCCCCGGTCGGGGAGATGATGTTGAGCTCTTCCGTCCAGACGCGCTCGCGCACGTGCTGGTCCTCGACCCGCTGCGGATTGACGGTACTGGCCGCGGCTGTGGCGTCCGTGTCGTAGACATTATCGATATTCTTGTCCTGATAGCCCGTCAGTGACCTCAACGTCAGCTGGTTGGGCAGCTCGTAGCGCAGCTCCACTTCGGAAAGCAGTGCCCGCTCGTGGTTTTCCTCGGGTGTGTCGTAGGATAGCTCGAAATGGCCAGCAGGCGCGAAAGGCGCGTACTGAGTGCCCGGGATGGGACGGTAGGCGTAGCCGCCGGTGTTGCGGTTGGTATACTCTATTTTCCCTAACGCCTGGAATGCTCCGGGCTTCCATAACAGACCGAGTCGTCCGGATCTTTCTTGCAGACCGCCTGCATCCGTGTACGCCGGGCCCACGCTGTTGTAGAAACTCTCGCGTGACACATAGTCGCCGGCGGCCCTGAACGCGAAAGTGTCGCCCACCGGCAAGTTGACCGCGCCCTGCGCGGTCGCCTCGTTATAGTTACCCGCGCTGACTTCGCCGTAGCCGCCGAATTGACTCAGGATCGGGTTCTGAGTGTTGATGAAAATCGCGCCCCCGGTGGAATTCGAGCCGACCAGGGTGCCCTGCGGACCGCGCAGAACCTCGACACCCGCGATGTCGTAGAACCTGTTGGTACTCACGATGGGGGGCTGGAAGAGTCCGTCCACGTAAGTGGCAACCCCGTTGGCTACCGCCGGCGAGCCGCTTGCGAGGCCGATTCCGCGGATGTTCACCGACTGCGTCAAGCCCGCATCGGTCACACTCAGGGCGGGTGAGGCAAATTGCAGATCCGACAGGCGCACCACCGCCTTGCCCTCGAGCTGGTCGCCCGACAGGGCCGTGGCCGCAATGGGCACGTCCTGAAGGTTCTCGACGCGACGTTGCGAGGTGATGGTGATCTCTTCGAGCTTCGCCTCTGCGGCGCCTTGGGTTTGATCGGCATTTTGCGCGTGGAGCGTCCACGAGACACCACAAAATGCCAATACAGACGTGTAACGCGCCACTGTCTTCGCTTTCAAGCCAGCCCCCTTTTTGCAGCGCGACCTCCGCGGGTGTGGCGAGATCCACATTCGCGACGGTCGTGCCGTCATGGCATGTTGATAATGCTTCTAACGCAGGGTAACCGGGGCGGCCGCCGCTGTTTTGCACCGGAGGGAACCTGACTTTGACGCATCGCGAAGTGGAGGGTTTCTGAGCCGACAAAACTCAGCAGCGGAACTCCCGCGGGGTTACACCGTGACGCTCACGAAAGAGCCGGCAAAAATGCGCCTGGCTCTTGAAGCCATGCGCGGCGGCGATCGCCGCGATACTCAGGCGCGAGCGCATCGGATCGGCCAGGGCACGGGTCGCTTCTTCCAGGCGACGTCGTTGGATATATCCACTCACCGCTTCGCGGTCGCCCTTGAACAAGACGTGCACGTACCTGGAGGAAATGCCAAACGCGCCGGCGATGGAAGCGAGACTCAGGTCCTGATTGCCGAGGTTCTCTTCAATGAAGCTGCGAATCTGGACGCGCAGTGCTCCGGCCATCGACCCGCCCTCCACGCGCGCGACAGGAACTGCTGTGTAGGCGTTGGCCAACACGTCAAGAATCGGTCGGCACAGACGGTCGGCGGGATCGGGCGCCATGCCCCCCAGCAGTGAGTTCCAGATATCGTGAATGAACCGCGAGGCCAGGCGGTTCGCCACCGTCTCGGCGGACATCGGCAACAGCGTCACCCTTCCGGGGAGGCAATCACCCGGCGCACAGTCGCCTGCGGCATCCGGAGCACCAGAATGGAAGTGTTTTGGTCGAAGGCGATCCGATAAGGCCGGGTGCTATCGAACAGGGTGAAGTCGCCCGTTCTGAGCTCGGCCTCGCGTCCATCCTGACGGTTTGAGCTGCTGCCGGCGAGCTGCAAGTGCAGCAGAAAATAGGCCTCCCGCGAGAGCGCAACCTGGCTGCTGGAGCGGGTTACCTGCGAGCCTGTCGAGACGGCCACTGCCATGCGCATATCACCGACGTTGGCTCGCTGCATTTCGGCGCCGAACTGCGTGCCGGGAGCATCGACGGTCTGCTCGGTGAAAGTACTGCAGACGACATCGTTCCAATATTGGAGGCGCAATTTGGGGAGCACCCCATGGGTCGATAGCCTGTGAACCGTAGCCGGCTTTGCGCCGGTGCTGTGTTCAACGGTATGCGTGGAGATGTCGCTCATGAACGCCTCCCAGGGCAGGAGCCCAATGCGACAAGAAGTTCACAGACGGTTGAACCACTTCGGAATACCGACACACGACATCGCGAACGCAGGGTTAGCCACCGTCGACGACCCGCGCGGGGCACGGAGGCCAGCTAAATCAGTTACTGCCCCGGAAATCTTCGAACCTCGCAACCGGCTCGAGCTGCTTGGAATCCTCGGGGAGCAGATACCCCTCCGCGATTGCGGCGGCCTTCGCAGCTTGGAACTTCCGCTGATAGTTCTCATAGCTGCCGTACATGCTGCGCAACCGCTTGGCTGAATACGGGATCTTCGTATCGTAAGCCAGTCCGCAATCCGTTTCCTCCGCGATCGTGTAGGTTGCTGCGGGAGCCACGATCCAAGGTGGGCGGACACCTCCGATCAGGTTTCCGGTGGCCGGATCTCGCTCGACTCCCTTTCCCTTGCGTTTGACTCGGGATGCTTTCGGCATGGGCTTGCCCTCGCGAACCCATCGGTCCATTCCCTCCAGCAGCGCAGCGACGACGAACTCGGCGGGTTCGTCATACAGAACCCGGCACCGCGGATCGTTCTCCTTCCCCACATCGGCGGCCACAGGTTCAATCTCGCCAGTACCGACATCTGCCGGCCGCAGGTGCGGCACGCCGAGCACCTCGTAATAGCGAAGCGGCGGGCGATCCGTATCGGCGGGCAAGGCAATCCCATTGACGGCGTTGTACCTCAGCTCGGATTCGGTGAAGACGGTGACAAAGGGTGCATCGTCGGGCATCTTTCTGGGCACCCGGATGACTTCCCCACCGACTTCGCCGTACGACATTCTCCCGGTCATGTAAGCGTCGATCAACGGCCGCCCATCGGGCATGCGCCATTGCTGGTGGCGACCCTGATCGAGGTAGTCCATCCAGACCTGCGCCGTGACTGCCCAGCTGTCGACGTACACGCGCTTCACGTCGAGTCCTGCTAGTGCGCCCTCAGGAGCATTCGACTTGAGGAGTCGCGCCAGCTGTGCCCCCACACCTTGAGATTGCGGGACGAATGGATCGGGAACAGTGCCGCGCCTGAACCGTGTCGGATCGTAGTAGAAGCCAAGAGGCGCGTAGCGCGCGTAATCGAAGCGGCGCATGAACTCGAAATTCACGATTCCTTCGTAGCGCTTGATGTCCTCGGGTTTGTCGCTCGGTAAGAACTTTGGATCATGCTCGGGTTTGTTGGTGTTCAGCGTGTAGCCCACGTAAGCGTATCCTTCCCGAAGCAGATAGTTCCGAGTCAGAATCCACCCCGCACCCCTTTCACCGAACCAGGTGAAGGGCTCGATAACGACGGTTCCATTGAAACGCGCCGGATCCTTAGGTCTACGCACGAGGATGCGGGTGACATACGGTGCCTGAAAGAGAGTCTCACCTGCAGCGGTGATCGCGGGTGCAATGCCCGAGAGGTAGTACTCTTCCTCGACATACCCCGCCTTGGCCAAGTCGCTGTACTCAGTCCCGGGGCGTTCCGCCGAGGACAATGGAAGTTGGTTGGAAGGAGGTATGGGGACAAGATTCGGCAGCGAGGGAACCTCGCTTCGTGCCACCCCCACGCCCATCAGCGCGAGCAGCAGCCCTGCGATCCTCCGACAATGGGTTGACTCTCTCCGTGTACCCATGTCAGTCGTCCTTCGATCTGAGGTTGAGATGCCCCCCGCCTTCGGCGTCGACCCTAATCTGATTGTTGTCGCAGATGTACTCACTGATCCTGTAGTCCGACTTCTTGTACTGAAACGTGAAGGCATAAGGCTTCCTGAAAACCGGCAGGTCATCGAGGGTGACCCGATCTTCGAGCATATCGGGCGCCGTTTTCCTGATTCGCTCACTGATCCTCATGCCTGCGGTGTGCGGTACACCATGGAAGGACACATCCGTGCGGACACCTGCAGTTTGGATGACCAATGTGTCGCCCTCCCAATGTCCCACCGACTGCCCGTTGTAAGACGGCGAAATGTCGGCGGACGCGGGCATCTTTTCATCGAGCCAGATGCGCCGTGTCTGCGTCAGGAACTCGGCAAGCACGATCACCTGCCCGGAGCTCTGAACAATCTGGATCGGATAGATGGCTTCCATGATGGTCGGCATGCCCTCGGGAAGACATCGCGTGCTTGCATTGACCAGCGGCGCACCCGCCGCATCTGCGGCCGCTTTGCGTTTTTGCAACTTCGCGTAGGCGGCGGCATAGGATTCTTGCAGATCGAACGCTCCGCCAGGCGGCAGCGGATTGTCGGGATCCGGGCCGGCCCAGTCGTCCGGATACCGCTCCCAAGTTCCGGCGATGTCAGGTGGCGACGGCGTTACGCTGGGCGATTTGACCTTACAGCAGCCGTACATCAGCGCGAGCATCGTGCCAACAACAGCTATCGCACCAAGATGCATGCGCGTCATCGGAACTCCTCGCGCGATCGCTTTCATCCTCTGAGTACGGTCCCGTTGGGAAGCGTCGCTTCGATGAGCAGTCCACCGGGCAGGCCACTCTTGAGCGGATTGAATACGATCGTGATCCGATCGCCGGGCTTGATGGAACCCACCTTCCAGCCCTGGCGCATCAGGATATTGATGCTTGCACTCTCGATCCTGTACTGCGCGGTCTGACCTTGCTTGTCAATCACATCGATATCGATGAGGACATGGGGATTCGTCCACGCCAACCGACTGACAACACCTTCGATAGTCGTCATCTTTCCCTTGTCGAACATGGCGAAGGAGTGATGAGCGACCGCAGGTACCGTCACGGAGCCGAGGAACGCAGCCAAGAGAAGCAGGATAGCGCTGTTATTGCGATGAATCATCGGAAGTGTTCCACTCAGAAATTCACGCGGTACTGGGCACCAACCTGGCGCGGCCGGCTGACGGCACCTCGGGGCAGGCGCTGGAAAGACCCATCCGGAAGCTCCTCCTGGCGCTCGAATCCATTGGCGTAGATGTCGCCATAATTCAGGTGTTTGTCCAGCAGGTTCTTGCCGTAAATGAGGACTTCCGAGTTACCGAAGCGCAGACCGACGTTGCCGTTCAGGATGTTGAACGGGCGCCGGGTCAAAAAGCCGCCGTCAGTGTTCACCACCTTCACCGAACCCGTGTAGGCGTAATCTGCGGCGACGAACAGTTCGAGCTTCTTGCTGATCGGAGTTTGATAGTAGCCGGCGATCGTGCCGGTGAGTTGCGGCACCAGCGCGAGCTGCGTGTTCGCCGCCTGGGGAAGCAGACCAGGGTCGAGCAGCACCCCGTGGCTGTAGCCCAATCCGAATTGAATGGTGAGCGGAACGGTATCGACAGGCTTGCCGGATGCCTCGAGCTCACCACCGCGAATCCGCGCCTTGCCGGCATTGGAGATGAAACTCAAGCTGCACTTGGGCAGCAGAACCGACTGCTGCATGTTGGACCAGTCGATCTGGAACAGCGCCGAGGACAGCGTGATCCGACCGTCCGCGAGTTTGCTCTTGGCCCCGAGCTCGTAGCTCCACAACGTGTCGGACTTGTAGAGCTCAACGTCTTTCTTCGTGAGTCCGAGGGCCGTGAGTTCTGGTACGCAGAAGTCGTCAGTCAGGCTTGGTTGAGAGCCGCCCGGACGAAAACCCTGGGCAGCCGACGCGTAGACATTGCCTTGGTCGCCGATCTTGTATGACACAACGATCTTGGGCACGTGGCCCGATTGGCTGTCGCGCCTTGCGGGGGTGAAATCGCCGCCGGGTGGGCTGAGGAAGCCCGTGCCGACGATCGCGTCGGCCTTCTGCTCGATCCAGTATTGCCGCAAACCGAGGGTCGCGGTCAGCTTCGGTACAATCTCATAGTAAATTTCCCCGAACACGGCAGTGTTGACCTCGTGAGCGGGGAAGCGGAAATCCGACAGGTAGGCGGGATCGTATCCGGCATCCGCCAGTGCCGGAATGACGATTCCGGGCTGGAAAAAAGTTTGGGTGTCTCGCTGGTAGAAGAGGCCCGCAATTCCGGACAGGTGCGGAATCGCCGGATGCTCGTCGAAGGAGATACGGCTCTCGTGGGTGAGGCGCCGATCAGTGACAATGTTGCGTGTCGGGAAGGCCGGATTCCCGAAGTTCAGCCCATCATAAAACTGCTCGATGAACTGGTTGGTGCCCTCGGTGTCATCCTCCTGCTCCGCTACCCGGCGTGTGAAGTAACTGGTCGAGGAGACGATCGAAAAACCTTTTCCAGCATAGTTGAGCACGATGGATGGGAGAGCCCAACGATCCTTCGAGTACTCCTGCACGTCGCGGTCGCGATCGACCGTATACGAAACCGGCGTATAGCCGGGCAGCGGTACATAGGCGGCCGGATACCCCATGAGTGTGGAGTCTTGCCCGAGCACGCTGAAGGTGACTTCCAGTTGGTCGGTAGGTTTGGTGCGCAACGAGACCGATCCGGAGAACAGATCGTTGCGACCCTGATCACCCTTGCTGACGCGGGGGCCGGATGGATACGGATCCGGAAAACGGCGGGTGATGAAGCCGGATTCGTGCGTATAACCGAATGCGACATCCAAGGCCATCGTGTCAGGAATGAGCACGATGCCGGCGAGTGTATCCAGCCCGTAGTCCGCTCCGGCCGAGTGAGTCTGTCCTCCTTGTACCTGAACGGAGTAGCTATTCTCGGTCAACGAAGGTTTACGGGTGATGAAACGCAGGTTGCCGCCCATCGAGCTCGCGCCGAACAAAGTGCCCTGCGGCCCCTTCAACACCTCGATGCGGTCCAGATCCAGTGTCTGGGGGCTGACGGATGCGGGAATCGGTGTGTCGTTGAGGTAATAGGCGGTCGTGTTCGCGCCGGCGACGCCGCGGATTGTGGTGACACGGCCACCGCTGAAGCCGGTAGCTGAGAAGTCAGACCCCTGCCCGTATTGGAACGTCAAGTTGGGAATCTTGGTCGCATAATCGGCGAAGCTCTGGATGTTCTGCTTCTGCAGGAAGTCGGCCGAGTAGGCCGTCACCGATGCGGGAACCTCCGTGAGCGCCTCTTCTTTGCGTCTGGCGGAGACTACGATTTCCTGTAGAGCGTCGGTGTCCAGGTCCACGCTCACTGGTTTTGCGCCCCGTTCGCTCGCGGGTGCCGGCTGACGGGACGGCTCGGTCCGCTCAGCCACCTTCAGTATCCGCACAGTCCGATCGTTCAGAAATCGATAGGTGAGCCCGGAGTTCGCGAGCAGCTTATCCAGAGCCTCCTTCGGCGACATCTCCCCCACCAGCCGCGGCGCCATCATTCCGTCCGCGGGCGCATCTTCCTCACGCCGCATGATCTGCAGCCCGGTCTGTTCGGCCAGGCTCTTGAGCGCGGTGCGAAGCGGCTGTTTCTCGATCGCGAGCGCCACACGAGGCGGCGCGGGATTCACGGCGTACGCAGTCTGGCACAGGAGGGCCACGGCGGCGGCGACAGCAGTCTTTCTTAGGGCTCTCAGTTTTTTTCTCCCCAGCTCAGTCTGACAATCTGCGGCGAGACAATCCGATGTCACCGTGCTGTCATAGTGACGCGAGCGGGAAATTCATAGATTTCCGCCCCACCGGATCTATGATTTGCGCGAAATCGACACTGATACTAAAGAGGAGATGAAGCGGCTGATGGCTGACGCCAAAGCAAAGGCACTGAATTCTCCGGAGCCGCTTGCAGAAGCGACTCTGGAGCGCTACGCGTCGGCATTGCAGCGCTACTTATCGCGGCGAGCGCCCCCTACCCGGGACGCGGCCGACATGGTTCAAGAGGTGTTCGCGCGGTTCCTACGCAAGAAGGACCGGCCGGAGGTGATCCATAACCCTTTCGGATACCTCCTCGCATTCGCCAAAAATGTGCTGCTCGAGAGCTTACGGGATGAGCAACATAATCCAGTGGTATACAACTCGGACCTGGCCGATCTGGTCGGCAGCGAGCTCGAGGACGCCACCTCGGGCGAGCCGATGGGCGAGCACGAGCGCCAAATTCTGTTCAATGCGCTGGCCGACCTGCCGGAGAACTATCTCATCGCGATCATGCTGGTGGATGGCAAGGGCATGAGCTACGAGGAAGCAGCTGCGGCGAGTGGCTTCACCAAGGCGACGATTGCAACCTACGTGATGCGCGCGCGCGCGGCCCTGCGATTGAAGTTGCCGGATTATTGGACAGGGGCGTTTCGATGAGCGTGCAAAAGGAAATCGACCGGCTGATCGCTCAGCGTGCGGCCGAGTGGTTTGAGATCTATCGCACTGGCGATGTCGAAAACTATGCGGCAGCGATGGCGTGGCTCATCGAATCGCCGCGTCACATGGCGGAGTTTCTGGAGATCGCGCGACGCTACAGCGCGACCCGTCAGCTTCTGCAGGGTGACCCGTTCGATGTCGAGACTCTTCTGAAGAAGCCGCGGCCGGGCGCGCGCGCACTGCGCGAAAGTGTAGCGGGTGCTCCGGAACCACAACCCCGCATGACGCGAAGCGTCCGCTGGCGGTGGGTGGCAGGGGTTGCCGCTGCGGGCCTCGCTGTGGCTGTCACGTTCGGGGTATGGAAAGGCGTTGGACCGTTTTCAACGCGCCAACAGTACGCCACGCAAGTCGGCGAGCAGCGCAACGTGCCGCTGTCGGACGGCTCGGTGGTGGAGCTCAACACGGACTCGCGCATCGACGTGCGCATGGACCAGCAACAGCGGGATATCGTTCTACACGGCGAAGCAATCTTCAAAGTTGCTCACGAGACGACGCGACCGTTCCTGGTCCATACGGAATACGCCACTGTCCGCGCCGTCGGTACACAGTTCAACGTCTATGGGCGCCCGGATGGAAGCACGATGATTGCCGTGCTCGAGGGTAAAGTCGAAGTGTCAGCTGGAGCAGGGGGACGAGGCCACCCGGGCACTGCACGTTCTGAGCCCGAGCCCCACGAGATGGCGGCGACACAGCAACTCGCCGCCGGCGAAGTAGCGCGCGTGGACCGCTCAGGCGATATCTGGCGCGATGAGAAGGCCGATGTCGGGAGCGTAGTAGCCTGGCGCCAGCGACGGCTGGTGTTTGATCGCACACCCCTCGAGGAGATCGTCCCGGAATTCAACCGCTACAGCCGAAATCTGCGCCTGCGGTTGGTCGATGTGCCGGCCGGCGCGTATCACTACACCGGAAACTTCGACGCCGACGATCCGAAATCGTGGGCGCTGCTGCTCTCCGAAGAGCGCGGGCTCGAGGTCGAGGAGCGCGAGGGAGAGATCTTGATTCACGGCCGCACACCCAGTCAGTAGAGATTCGCCGCCGGTGCACTGCTGCGCGCAGGATCGCTCATCTCGCTCGAGAAGCCGCTCACATTCTGGGCAGCGCCAGCCCACGGATCGTACGAAAGCACTATCGACGGAAGACTGACGTCATTCGCTAAAGTGCATTTGAATGGCGCAACATCGATTCTATGGCGCAACACCTGTTAGATCACTCATTTCGAGGATCAGCAAGTGCTTGAATCGACTTGGAAATTTGGCGGAGCGGACGGAACTTGAACCCGCGACCCCGGCGTGACAGGCCGTCCTTCCAATTTCCGCTTTCACCAATTAGATCAAGTACTTACTCAGCGCAAACATCGCCCGCCACGCTCCACCGTCGAGCCGCTCCCGATCTGCCGCCTTCAGGAGTCCCGACACGTCCCTCCCGTCGATGGGATAACGGCCAATTCCCGGCGAACATGACGCAGCAACAAGGCATCCGTTCAGACACCGGGCTGTCCCCCGCGCTACGCGCTGACTGTTGTGAGTCCGGCGACGTTGATTCGCTGGCACCGGCCTACCCTCGAACACGTCGCCACTGCGGCCAGAACGTTTCTTAATCCAGTCCTCTCGGTAGTAAAGGGGTTTGGCTTCCTGACGCGTGGGCTTGGCAAACCGGCTAGCATGAGCAACGCCGCAGTAGTGGCGGTGCGCTTCAGAGTGGTAGTTGGCCCGCGAAACAAACGCGCTAACGAGGCTCAACGTCTTGAAACCGTTTATCCATGTCAAGGATCATCAAGTCAGATCCTTTCAGCGATTCAAACCCCTCGCGCGCGTAATATTTCTTCAGCTTTGAGGTCGCCGCACGGAACTCATCGATGTTTGATTCTGTTACCTTACTCTCAAACTGTAATGGAAATGGCTTCATAACTGCGATGCGGCAACCAATACCGAATCGAGTAACGACGGCACGCAGGTATTAAGCGCACGGCATTCAACAACCATCAGAGCCCCTAACCGCGCAGACAACGGTGGTACCGCCCTCGTGACTCAACGAGTTGACGACACCCGCGGCAATCATGACCGTCGGCTGCCTGACAGCGCGCAGCATTCCACGCACACTAGGCCGCATGAACGCAGAGGATGTCAAAGAGCAGCCGGCAGCTTCCGTCGGCGTCGATCCGCGCGCCCTTCTTTCCACACGACTTCGTTGACCTGTCCGCCGAATTGGAACGACGAGTGCTCCCACGACGGACTAACCGGCTGGATCGAGGCACGCGGCTGGCTTGATCCAGTTGCCGGCCATCAGCACCGTGCACGCCGTGCTGGACCGGCACGGCCTGGTCAATCACGCAGCTGTCGTTTAATCCCGTAGCCTTTGCCATCTACAATCCCCATCAGAACTTACGCGCCAGCTTGCTGGAGCCCTTGATCTTATTTTCGGCCAGCAGTCCCTCAGGGGGAGCCGCTGAACCCGCGGCGTAGGTGCTCTTCGAACCACGCAACAACTCTTGCCGCAAAATCACACGTCGCCGGCCATTTTCGTACACCGTGTCCCTCGTGCGGATATGTGACCAGAATAGATTCGACACCGTTCTCGCGCAGCGCACTGTGGAACTGAACAGCTTCTATCGCCGGCGTGCAACGATCCAGCGCCCCGCAAACCTGTAGCGTGGGCGTATTTACCCGATGAGAGAACATAAGAGGGCTACGCTGAAAATACTTCCCACCCGGATCGTCAAAGCGACCCCCGAGAAACAGGGAGACAAAATGGGGAATGTTTGACACCAGGTGTTCCGTCACCTGGTGGGTGATGGGCGCGATGGGGATGGCGGCAGAAAAACGCGCATCCTGGCTGATGAGCCACGCTGTCATAAAGCCGCCATAGCTGATTCCCATCACACCCAAGCGATTCGGATCTGCAATGTCTCGACTCACCAGATAATCGAGTCCCGAGAGCAGGTCCGCCGCGTCCGCTCCTCCCAGATCACCGATCACCCGGCGAGCGAATTCTGGACCTCGCCCCGAGCTCCCGCGCGGATTTGGCAAAAAGACCGCAAAGCCCCGCTTCACGAGCATCAACATCCACGGCGCCCCGCGCCCCAGCCAAAGCGGATGCCAGTGCCACACCGGGCCGCCGTGCACACTCATGATCAACGGGTAAGGGCCAGGGCCCCTATTTCCGGGCATCAATAGCCACCCCTGCATTTTCAGTCCATCCGGGGCCGCCCACTCCACGCGTTGGACGCCGCCGATTGATTTGACGTGATCCGATTGCTCGTAACCGACGTCAAACGATTTCACGGGAGCGAAGCAGCCCTGCCGAATGGCCGCGATACAAGGAGCCCGCAAAAAGCCTTCCGTGATCAGTACACAGTCGCCGTGTTCGTTCATTCCCGACACGGATGCAAAGAATCCGGAGGTGGAGAGCTCTTCGCTTCTCCAAGTCTCCTGGAATTCTGCGCACGCCGTTCGATAGGTTGCGACAACCGTGGCGAACTCCGAATGTCCTGCCAGCAACAGACACTCATCTGAGCGCCATTCCGCGAAGGTCACATCGACACCCGCTGTCTTCACCTCCGAAATCTTGCCGGAACGCGTCTCAAGTAATTTTAGACTTCCTGCGATGATGCCTCGGTCGCTGCAGACTCCTTCCACGAAGGCAACATGCTGCCCGGATGGCGAGGCCGCTGGCCACCCGATCTGGTCCCGCGGGCGGTAGACTTCATGACTGATGCTGGTATCTACGTCGATGATGTGAAGGTGGGCGCTGTACCAGAGACCCTCTCCTGGCCCTGGCGATGCCACCGCCGCAATCCTCTTATTTCCGCACCACGTCGCCTCCCAGATATTGAGATCGCAGCTGCCCACCTCTTGCAGTGAGTCTGCGGCGAGGTCATACACCCAGATCCGCCGCCATTGACAAGCCTCATTTCCAGAGTCGAGCTGCGGCATCCATTCTGGAAGGTCATTGGCCACTCGCTTCGTGCTGGTGGCGCCCTGTCCCCCGGCAACATCCGATCCGTGGCCGGCCACGCCGAGCAAGATCCGGTTTCCGTCCGGGGACCAATGTAGATATTCCACCCACCCGTCCACACGTCGAGCAGGCCGCACGCCTCCGGTATCCGGATTCATCAGATATAGCTGAAAATCAGCGGATTGATGCCGGTCTGAAAGGAAGGCGATGCAATGCCCAGCGGGCGAAAACCGGGGCGCACGGTCGGTATGAGGCCCGAATGTCAGTACGCGCGTGTCGCCGGTCGCGAGCTTCGTCAGACAAACACGCGTCGCGGGAATACCTTCCAATGCATCCACGATTGCACCCGCAAAGGTCACCTCTCGGCCGTTTGTGGAGAGTTCTTTGGCATCGGAAATCAGTCCACTGCCAGGCTGACGTGCGGACCGGTAAATCGACTCGGCTTCCAGATACAGTGGACTTTGACGAAGGTCCTTGAGCACAGCCACCTCACCCAGTGCCAACCGGCGAGCCCCAGATAGCTTCCGAACACCTGAGGAATCCGCCGGAATATTGTGCTGCGATCGGTCTATCCGTCTTCAAGAAAAGCGGCCCATCGAGGTCAACCACCTGACAGAGTTGGCCCACGAGGATTGCCGGGGCCATCGCTAGCGACGTTCCGATCATGTTGCCGACCATGCTCTTCATCTCAAGCTCATGGGCTCTACGCGCCATTGCCAGGCCGTGCGTCAGACCCCCGCATTTGTCGAGTTTGATATTGACGACATCGAAGCGACCCACCAACTGAGGTAGGTCCTGCAGCGTCTGTGCGCTCTCATCGGCGGCAACGGGAATGGGCGAGCGCAAACCTTCGAGTCGCTTGTTCTGACTTACAGGAAAGGGTTGCTCGATGAGCGCGACGCGCTCATCGACGAGAACCGGCATCAACCGATCGAGAAAATCAGGGGTAAACCCTTGATTCGCGTCCACTCCGAGCCAGACGTCCGGAAGCGCGCTGCGGACGGCTTTGACACGTTCCGCATCGACAGACTCGCCCGTCAGCTTCAGCTTGATTGCGCGCGCTCCTGGATAGCGACACGCCGCAGCCGCCATGTTTTCAGGCGTATCCGCCCCGCACCCGAACGTCGTGAGGAGCGGTCCAGGCGCGTTCAGTCCGGCCAGTTGCCAGACGGATTGTTGCTGCAACTTAGCCTCGAGATCCCAGAATGCACAATCGAGTGCATTGCGTGCGCCACCGGCGGGAAGTAAGCGCTGGAGCGTATCCCGATCGATACCCGCTTCAACGGTTGACCTGACCGCCTCGAGTTGCGCCACCATGGTTGTGACGAGATCGTTCAGGTAGTAAACGCCCGCGGCTTCGCCCTGACCGACCACGCCGCGGCAATCCAAACTGACCTTGACTACCTCAAGCGCCTCAAAAGTGTGACCCGTGATATGAAACGGGGTCGTGAGCGGCCAGGTCTCCCGATCGACCCGTAACAATAAAGGGTGAATCACGTGGGAACTCACGAAAGGCCTCCGCTTGGGTATCGCGTTCTATCGTCAAAGCGATGCACCGGGTTCGGATCGCTTCGATACGCAACAGCGGCCAAGTCGCCTTGGACTGTCGATCCGACGCGCCAGAAGTGATACGCAGCCCATACAGCGACGAGGGATATGACCAGCATGGCGTAGCGCAGTGAATCGGTGCCGAAGAGCGGGATGAGTGAATCGCTTAGAATCCCGACTATCTGAGGCCCAATGCCCATCCCGATGAGGTTGCTCAGCAGCATTACGATGGCCAATGTGGTCGCCCGTACATTGTCCGCAACCAGACGCTGCAGCAACGCAAAGGCGGGGCCAAAGAAAAAATTGAAGGCTATCTGCAGCGGGGCCAAGGCAAGCAGCGCGCCGACCTTGTGCGGCACCAGCAGGAACGCCGCGAAGCAGGGAATCAATGTCGCGAGAACCCCAGCGACCAGGCGCATTTGGCCTCGCTCGTCACCGGAAAACCAACGCGCGGTGACATAGCCGCCGAGCAGGATGCCCGTGATTCCTCCGATACCGCAGATCAGACCCAACCACAAACCCACTTCAGCCGTGCCCATGCCGTGACTTCGCATCAAAAATGCCGCATACCACGGTGCTAACCCCAGTGCGAGCGTAAACAGCAGCGTGAGCCCGATTGTCAGGTGCCGGAGTGAGGACTGATGCCACAGGTTTGCCAAGACTTCGCTCGCGCGCGTCGGATTCGGGTTCTCGGACCGCGCCCAGCGGGCACCGATCCGCGGCTCTCGGAGGGTCAATTTGACCAGCACCGCGACCAGCAATCCCGGCATCGCCATCAAAAAGAACGTCATGCGCCATCCGTAGTGCTCGTTCAGCCAACCGCCCCCGATGAAACTGACCATCGCGGCCAAGGGGCTGCCGAGCCAGTAAACGGCCATCGATCGAGTTCGCTCCGCAGGGGCCGGGAAAAAGTCGCCCAAGAGCGAGTAGGTGGGCGGCATGCAGCCCGATTCACCGACGGCCGCGCCGATGCGCGCGAGAACCAGTTGAGCGAGATTCCCGACCCAAAGGCAAGACATCACCACGGCACCCCAAAGTGCGATGCAAAGGGCAGTCAGGTTGACTCGATTGCCGTGATCGGCCCAGCGTGCGATGGGAACCCCGAGCGTTGCGTAAAACAGTCCAAACGCAATGCCGGTGAGGAAGCCCAACTGCGTGTCAGACAGCTTCAGGTCTTCCTTGATCGGTTGGAGCAGCAGAATGATCAGCCCACGGTCGATGTAGTTCAGCATGAAAACCGCGGTGAGCACCCCCAGCACATAGTTTTTTCGAGCATCGCTGAACATGCGGAGCGAGGTCATTCTCAGCTCGACGACTTCAGCTGACCCGCTCGAACGGGAGCAGACGATTGGTATATCCCGAGAAGCGAAAACCACCCGTCGGTGAATCGAACGTCAGGATTCCGCCCCACAGCATCGCGCTGCGCTGCCGCGCGCGCCACACGCATGGGGCAAGCGATTCAAGATGGTAGGTTGCGCACCCAAACCGCCCCGCGGTTTGTAGCTGCAGGGAACCACCGATCTCCACAATCCTTGCCTGTGTCCCGAGACTCTCCGAACGATACTCCCCGATACGCCTCATCCCCTCCTCGGGCTCGGACTCGCCGAGCCGCTCAAGTGCATCGTTGTTACCGAACTCACGCAGCTCAATCCTCTGTGGCCGGTCGCGATCGCCGAAGCGCTTCAGACACGTCACACGGTTGGTGTATCCAAACCACCGGCCCTCCACCCAAAGAACGCCGTCACGATCTTCCCGAGCAGGCATTTCGACGCTGTCGATGGCAACGATCTGTTCATCGCCTTGGGCACTGAGCTGCACGACGCGGCCGGAGCGCGATGAGCGATATAGCCCGGTAGATTTGATCGCCGGCGGTTGCATCCTGGGCTTAAGCCCTTTCACGCAGCGATCGAGAATGCGATCCGCGAGATGAACGGCAAATACATCACTCCGATTGGTTAACACAACAACATCCAAGTCAAGCTTCGGGACCTTGAGAATGTGCGCGCTCCCACCCAGGACGCCACCGGGATGCTGAAGGGTCTCAAGACCTCGGTAGCAGTCGTGGATCAGTCCGCACGCGTAGTGCGTGCAGGTGCCGTTGGCCAGTATCATGGGTCTCTTGAGGTACTCCCACGTGCTGGGCTTGCCAATGACCGGCGTGTCCAGGTGCTTCATCCACCGCAACATATCATCGAGGGTCGAGACAAGCCCTCCTTCGCCTGCGAGCGCGGTACCCAGATTCAGCTTCTGGAAGCCACCCTCGGGCCTCGCTGTATGAAGAGTGGCACTGCGAGGAACAAAGTCGCAGTCGTAGCGGCGCAGAAGCGTATCGTAGAGTCCCGCAGGCTCCAGTATCTGCCTGGCAAGGATCTCTTCAAGCGGGCCACCGCAGAGCCGCTCAACAATGGCTGTCAGCAAGAGCCAATTACCATTGTTATAGGCCCAGTTGGTACCCGGAGCGAAGGCGAGATCCTCAATCTCGCGATACTGCGCCAGAATCTCGTCACTCGTGACCGCCCGCTCAATCCCACTGAACTGCCAGCGAATGTCATGGGCATCGCGCAGACCACTGATGTTACCCATGAGCTGCCAGATCTGAGCGGCGCGCACTGCGGGGGAGAGCTCCGGGAGGTACGTACCGACCGTGTCATCCACTGAGCAGCGCCCCGACTCACACTGAAGCAGATATGCCAGCGCCGTGAAGTGCTTGGTGATCGACCCGATGCGCAGCCGCGTGGACGGGGTCAAGAGGAGCGGTAGCTCCATGTTCGCCAAGCCAAATCCGCGGCGATAGATGGGTACCCCGCGCACGGCGATGCCCACCACCGCACCGGGCAGTTGCCCCTGATCGAGATCTTCAAACAGTCTGTCGAGCTTCTCGTCGAACAGCTCGAGCTGCATCTCCTGGCTTGACATGGCAAAACGCGTCGCTAGAACTGCGCTGACAGTTCAACGCCGATGGTACGGGGTTGAAGTACCGCCACGCGCGCGGTCTGAAATTGGGTAAAGAGAGCCGAAATCTGCCCATCATGATTGAAGAGATTGCGGACATACATTTGCGTCGTCAGCGGGCCCCATTGAGCGCCAGCCCGTAGATCGATCGCGCTATATGCCGGGAGGTAGTACTGCGGCCGACCGGTGCTCTCCCTAAAGGCCGCATCACGGTTCGACACATACCGGGCCGTGGCGCCAATGGAGGGTGTATAGCGAGGCGCGCCCCACACATAGTCCACACTTCCCGAGGCGGTCACCTGGGGCACGGTTGGAAGGCGCTCTCCGTTGGTAGCTCCCAAGTCGGCGTCATCTTCAGAGATCCGAGCATTCTGGTACGCCGCGGCGGCTGATAGAGCCAGACCGCCCACGGGCCGGGCCGTCAAAAGCATTTCTGCGCCCTTGATCTTGGCACCGCCGGGTATGTTGGTGAGCACGGCAAAGGCGCCGCGTGTGGCGGTCACTTGAATATTGGTCCAGTCGATGTAATAACCGGCAAGTTCCGCGCTGTAGCGGCTGTCCGCGGTCTGGACTTTGATACCGCCCTCGTAGCTCTTCAAATGATCAGAACCGAAGGTGGCGGATGCGATAGAACGACCCGTGCTCGGATCATTGGCGAGAAAGTTGGGGCCGCCGGGGCGATAGCCGGTGGCAAAGCGGACATACCCCATCGTGTGTTCGTTGAAGTGATAGCGCGCGTTGGCCAGCCATGTCGTTACAGACTCGCTCGAATGGTTCAGGGGACTACTGGAGCCAAACAAACCTCCGCCGGTTTGCTCGAAGCTCTGATGGTCGTGTGCAATTCGGACGCCGCCGGTCACATCAAATTGTGGTGTCAGGTGGTAAGTCAAGTCCCCAAAGATCGCTCCTTCTTCGTAGCTCGAGGGGCCTAAGTAGGTAAAGAGGTTGTTGGGCGCTAGGGCGCCAGAAGGCTTCAAAAGATCCAGTGACTGCACGTTGGATGTATGCTCGTGGGTAAAGAAGCCGCCAATCAGCCACTCGATCGCATGATTCGACGGTCCCGCAAGTCGCAGTTCTTGAGTGAACTTGTGAAGCGCAATGTCAACCGGGTTTCCAACGCCGATATAGGGAGGATCGCTCCCCAGCAGGTTTGCAAAGAAGAGAAATGCCGGCGTCTCGTCATAGAAAATGTGCGTCTGCGCATTTTGGTAGCTGGAGATCGAGGTGAGTATTGCAGGCCCCATGTCGTAGGTCACCGTTGCACTCACCAACCGAAACTGCTGGCGGAACGGTTCTGCAAACGGACGGGCTTGATCCAGTCGACCGAGTAGAGGCGCTCCATTGAAAGCATAATCGGCGGTGGCTTCGCCATCGCGATTGATGTTTTGAAGAAAGCCAGTCAACCTGAACGATAGCTTGTCAGTGGGAGTCAGGAGAGCGTCCAGGCGACCGCCGTAAATGTTAGAGCGATTCACATCCTTCGCGTCGCGAGTCACGTTGTCGATATAGCCACCATCGTGTGACTCGTACGCGCTCGCACGTACGGCCAGCGTGTCCGTCAGTACCGGAAGGTTCACGGCGCCCGCGAAGTTGTAATTCACTCCGCCATCACGGGTACCCGATAGGCCCGATTGGGCCTCGCCACTAAGCGTGGAAGCATTCGGGCGCTTGGTCACGTACTTGAGAAGACCTCCCATCGAACTTGCGCCATAGAGGGTGCCCTGGGGGCCGCGCAATACTTCTATCCGGTCAAGGTCAAACAGCCCCACGTCGAGCGCAGTTTGGCCAGCTTGCGCGTACGCAGTACTCGAACCATACGGGACTTCATCGACATAGATTGCGACAGCCTGACCGACGTCGGATCCCGTGGTGACACCACGCAGCGTCACTTGCGTGAATCCGGCCCCAAAGGTCTGGAAACTCAAGCCGGGCACGGTGTCGGCGAAATCACGAAACTGCGTCGCGCCTAGTTTTGTAAGCTCTGCTGAGGAGAGCGCGGTCACGGATTGGGGGACGTCGATCAGGCGCTCATTTCGCTTCTGTGCGGTGACGACGACTTCTTCGAGCACTTCGGTCCTCGAGTTCCTCCGTGTCCCTAATTCAGACCCAGCAGGTGCCTGATCCACTTGAGCCAGGCGAAACGTCCGGGAAGCTGACTTCCCGGCCTCCTTGGATGTGCCCTGGGATGTCTCTTGGGATGTGTCCTGAGAGCTGTCCGGGGAACTCGCGTGCGCCTGGGCTCCGGAGGACCGCTCGGTAGCTGCCAAAGCGCTGCCGCCAAGGGGCGAGCCGATAAGATAGGTGCCGGCTGCGGTTGTAGAGAATGGCAGGCCGCTGTCTCTGAGCAGAAGTTGGAGGGCGGCGGTGGCTTCCATAGTCCCATGGACGCCGCCCGAATGTTTGGCGGCGACGATCTCGGGTGCGAAGAGAAGTTGCTCGTGACTCTGGCGGGCGAACTCGTTGAGGGCGGTGGCGAGACTTTGCGGGCCGATGTCGAACGGTTGAGGTGCAGCCTCTACCGAGCGGGCCCAGGCGCTGCTCAGAAGCAGGAGCGTGCCGAGCGCGGTGCCGATGGTGCCCATGGCGATCCAAACGATCCGACGTTGCATCTTGTGTATCCCCCGAGGATGTTATCGGTGGGGTTGTGGCCCCACCCTCGAGAGCTAAGACGCAAAGCTAAAGAAAAGCCGAACTTGCGAGTCAGTGGATTGGAGTCCAGCGCGAGATGCACAAGGCGAAATCAGGGCCGGCGACCAAGCACGACGGTGTGCTCGTTCGAGGCCGTGACCTGGATGGGGAAATAGCTGGTGAGGGCTTCGACGAAGGCTTCGGGATGGCCGGTCTCGAAGGCGCCGGACATGTGGAGGTCGCGCAGTGTCGGGTCGGAGAGGTTGATGGTGCGATCGGAGTAGCGATTGAGCTCAGCCACTGCTTCTTCGAGGCGGATGTTGTCGAAGATGACTTGGCCACGACGCCAGCTAGTGGCTCGTTCGGGGTCAGCGGGACGTACGCGGTCTTCGGCGATTCCTTGGGCGGAGAGTTGCTCGCCGGCTCCGATGAGGACGCTCCGTTCTACCGGCCACTGCTGTGCCGAGCCTGAAGCTCGTGTTGCCGCGTTCTTAGATCCTCCACGGTCAGCGGAGCCGGACGGCGAAGACACACGTGAGCCGGTCGATGTGCTCAGGGCGGGTGAAGTCTCCTCCATTTCAGCGGAATTGGACTGCCCGCGCCGGTGGGGGCGTTCGACTCGTACAGTACCCTCGACCATCGTGACCTGTAAGCGATCGGCATCCAATCGGACATCGAAGGCGGTGCCCATCGCGATGAGGCGTCGGCCACCGGCCTCGACGACGAAGGGGTGGGTTTTGTCTTTCGCGACTTCGAAGAAGACCTGGCCGTGCTTGAGTCGCACAAGGCGCTCGGTGGGACTGAAGGCGATTTCGAGCTCGGACTGGGTGTCGAGGGTGACCTGGGAGCCGTCGCGCAAGGTGGCGGCGAGGCGCTCGCCACGCGCTGTTTCGTAGTGGTGGGTGGCGGGCAGGATGTCGCGCACCCAAGCGACAAGGCTGTTGTGTCCGGAGTGCGAGTAATCAAAAGCGACCGCTCCGGCAACAACGACTAAGGCAGCGACAGAGGCCGCGAGCGCCCGCAGGGGGCGCACTCCCCTCGCCGTCCGTCGCGTCAGTCGCAGTGCGGCTTCGTGACGTAGCGAGAGGATTTCAGGCGTGTCAGAGGCCTGCTGCAGAGTCTGCCAAGTTTTTTCGATGGCCTCGTACGCCGCGCGATTTTCAGGATGAGCCTTGAGCCAGGTGTTGAATTCAGATTGGACCTGTGGGTCTTCGGAGTCTCGACGCAGGTGCTGGTGCCACAGGGCCGCGACTTCCCGGACTTCAACACTCGATGAGGCTTGAGTGGGGGGCCTCATGGCGTACCTCGCTCGAGCGCGCGGCTCAGGTGAGCCAGGGCCTTCGCCATTTGCTTTTCGACCGCGCGAACGGAGACGCCGTACAGATCGGCGATCTCGGCGTGTTTCAGTCCTTCGAAGCAGCGCATAATAAGTATATCGCGGGTGCGTTCCGGCAGCGCGCGCAAGGCCTCAACCACTTGCGTCAGCGATTCTCTGCCTACTAAGACGCGCTCGGGCGAAAAATCCGAATCGGACGTCACGCCGAACGCGGCCGGATCCTTCGTAAATCGATCCCGGGGCTGGGTGTACCGGAAGTGATCGTTCAAGGTGTTGGCGGCGGTGCGAAAGATGTAGCTATCGGGGTTATCGACGTGCCCGATGTCGCCGCGTTGTGCGAGGCGCAGGAAGACTTGCTGGACCAAATCCTGCACTTCCGCGGGGTTGCGCGTGCGCTTGCGGAAGAAGGACCTGAGGGGCGCGTAGTAGCGGCGGGCCAGCGCTTCCAGGGTGCCGGCCTGATTGCCGTCCGCGCGCAATTGGCCGACCGGATCGTCGGGTGAGCGAAACGAAAGCTGGGTGATGCGGTGATTCGAGGCCACAGAGTTGGGGAGGGTGAGCCCTGTCGAAGCCGTGCGCAAGGCCTGTTTGCATTCGAATGGCGTCCGTGAAAAGACGGTTCGGGTTTTCGAGTGCCAATCGTCTTACCTTGGATAGAAAGTCGCGTACGGCTTCCAGCTCTTACTGCGAAGGGATTCGATCCATGCCGGGGGTTCCGTGATGGCCAGCGGCGCTTCCTCGCAGCTCACATGGGCGATAGGTTTTCCGTGGGCCAAGAAGACGGGTTGGGTCCAGGTGACTCGACCGTCCAAGTCTGCGATACGAGCTCGAACGTAAATGCTCATTACCCTTGAAAGAATAACGGGGCAGTCGTTGCCGAATCGCTTCTCCTGAAGCATCAGTTGCTAAGCATGAATCGATCTCGAAAGAAGGCTCCGAGGTTGCGCCATGACCGGATCCTGTTGGGTCTAGGTGCGATACTCGTGTCCCCCCAGCGCATCCTGAAAGTCGCGGTCGCGATTAGGCCTGTGACGCTGTTGCGATTTCACCGAGCACTGACCCGACGAAAATATCAATGGCTGTTCTGTGCGAAAACTGGGAGTCGGCCTGGCCCTAAGGGACCACCAAAGGAGCTGATTGCCGCCGTTCTCGAAATCAAGCGCCGCAATCCGCGCTTTGGCTGCCCTCGCATCGCCCAACAGATCTCGCACGCCTTCGGCCTGGAGCTCGACAAGGACGTGGTGCGCCGGATTCTTGCGAGCCACCCTCTGCCAAAGTCTGGAGGCAAAGGTCCGTCGTGGCTGCTTGGGGAACAAATACCCATCGATCAGAGCGATCATTGCAGCCGCTCGAGCAACTGAGGCACGGACAGGGTCGCGACCCGGGCGTCAGTGTTTGTTGCCACCCCGCCAGCACTGCTTGGCGGAGCGGACGGGACTTGGCGCCATGGATGTGTGAGTGGACCTAATTGGGGGACGATGTCTGCTTTAACTCCGTGATCGCTCTCGCTCCCGCAGAGCCGCCGACGCGGGTGGGATCGAAATCTGCCTCCAGACCCACGAGGGTCGGCATTCCCGTCGCTGAGTTTAGTGCTGTTTGCGCAATATCCCAATTGACTGCCACAATGTTGTTACCCAGGGCGTGATCCAGCTGACGCGAGAGCAACTGCAGGTCCGGTTCCAGGGACTGCCCTTCTGCGTCCACAGGAGGATGGACCTCCACGAACAAGTCGCCATCGACGTACGTGACTTTTACGGGCTCGTTGATCAGCCAGACCTTGGTTCCGACGAGAACGAGTTTGAACAGGGCGGCGACATCCTCCGGGTACATTCGAATGCAGCCGTGCGTTACGGCCATCCCGACCGCCAGGGGATTGTTGGTACCGTGAATCTCGTAGGTGCCGTCGCCGACAGCGAGCCGCATTTTGAAGTCGCCGAGCGGGTTATCAGGCCCGGGCGGTACGATCTTCGGAAGCGGATCGCCGCGCGCCGCGTGCTCCTTCCGGATCGATTCAGGAGGATACCAGCTAGGGTGCGCTTGCTTAGCGACCAGCCAGGTCTGCCCGAGAGGAGAGCGCCAATCCATTCTGCCGATGCTGACGGGATAGGTGAGCACCACCGGCCTGTCACCTCTCTTCGGCCTGGGATAGTAGTAAAGGCGGTGCTCGGGAAGATTGACCACGAGACCCTCGCGTGGCCCGGGTGGCAGGATACGGCGCCCGGGTAACAGAATGTCAGTGCCCTCCCCCGGCAGCCACATATCCACGTGTGGATTGGCGCGGATGATCTCTTCGTATCCGAGGCTATACCGATGCGCTATGTCGAGCAGCGTGTCCTCGCGCCTTGACTTGAGGTGTTCGTCGCTTCCTATGAGCGCCGAGCCGTCGGTAGGAAGCTCGTATGTCGTGGCCCAGGCCGACGACGCCCACACATTGATGCAGCAGATGATCCAGCCACACACCCATCTGGTCATATCGGTTCCCTCTGCGGGGGCACGAGGCCCCAGCAGAGCTTATCCCGACAAGTCGTTCTCGGGAACCGTAGCCGACTAACTAGGCTCCTGCGACAGGCGCGGGCAGCCCGCGCTCGTGCCGAAACCTGCCATCGACCGGTCCGAACTTACGGCGCGAGACCTTCGCCTAGGTGCAGGGTGCTCGCCGCGCGCGCATTCCAGAACGCGAGTCACGTCACTACGCAGTTCAGCGAGGATGTCCGCCGAGGCGAGATCTCCGGGAATCATCAGGCACACCCAACGCGTTCGCATCCCGATCCGGAACAGCGGCATGCCTTCGCTGTCCTTCACGACCTCGTCGCGAGCGACCTGGCTGGCAGCGCGCCTTTGGGTGGCGCTCGCCAGGAGTCGACGATAAATCTCCCTGGCCGGCGGCCTCGATGGCATCGCAGCAATGGCACGTGAGGCTCTGGCAAGTGCATCTCGCCGGTGCAAATCGGCCCACATGTCCGCAAGATCGACACCCCACGCTTCGCAGATGTCGTTAGGAGTGTCAAAGGCACCAACTACAACAGCAGGCAGACCGGCGATCTTCAAATAGCGCGAGACCTGCGCGGGAGAGCGGCGCAGGGTGCGTGCAATCTCCTCCTGCGACGAAAACACCTTCTTCCGCAGCCAGCTCCCATAACACACGCCGAGCTCGTAGGAACTGATCTCGCGTCGCTCATGGTTCTCGATATCAGATACTAACGACCTATCGCACCCGTTCACCAAGGCGGTCGAGTGGGGTTATATCGTTCCGGCACCCAAGCCCTGGTCAGAAGAAGTCGTAGCTCAGTCGCACTCCGAACGTACGCGGTGGCCGAATGTCCGCGCCCGAGAAAGAGCTCGCTCCATATCGACGTGCGTCATTGTAGACGGCGCGGTTCGAAATATTCTTGATCCACGCTGCCGTTGACCAATGCCCCCCTGCACTGTGAAATCCCAAGTCAGCGTTGACGATCGCGAAAGACTTCTGCGTCAGAAAGCCCACAGCAGTCACGTCGAGCTTGTAGGACGAATTGTACTGCGCATCGATGCTCGCAACGATTTTCGCGCCCTGCGGCAGGAAGAAGCTATGCGACCATCCTCCCTGTAGCGCCCATTTCGGTGCTCGCGCCAGCTGCACGCCGGAACAATCGAACTTAAAAAGGGGCGTGCTACCGCCGTTCGGCAGTGCTACCGAGCCGGCGGCGCCTCGCGACGTGCAACTGCGCTGCGGGTCTACAGCAAGCGGCGTCGTATAGGTGAAATCCGTGAACCGTGTGCTCAGATATTCGACGGTTGCGCTGAGCGTATCTGCCCTCGTCGGCGTCAGAATAATATCTGCGTTGGCTCCGTAGAGTCGCGCCTTGCCAGCGTTGGTCGTCAGGAGCGCTTGTGTACCGTTGCTCGCATAGTTGACAAACGTGAACTGATAGTCCCGATACAGCCAATAGAAGGCATCGAGGTTCAGCTGCAGTGTGTTCTCGAGGAACCGGTTGCGAATGCCTGCATCGAAGGATGTCAGGAATTCGGGCTGATATGTGTTTCCCGGTGCGGGCCCCGAGGAGACGCCGCCCGACTTGAAGCCACGGTTAACCGTCAGATACGCCATCGAGTCCTGCGCAACATCGACCTCGAAGCCGCCGCGCCAGGTGACGGCATCATTGCTGATCGAGTTGTCGGGAACGGTGACGAGACAGTATCGGAAGGCGGGGTCCGGCAATGTCGCGCCGGCCGGACAGAGCGGCACTGTAGGGATGGTGGCGAACGTCGTGCTCGTGCCGTAGAGGCCGCGCTTCTCGGTCGTGTAACGAATGCCACCCAGGACACGCAGACGCGACGTCAGTGACACGTTTGCGTCGGTGAAACCGGCGAGCGCCTCGGTGGGCGCGTGATAAGGCGTATAGAGGTTCGCCAGACCCGTGTTGGCCCCGAGGCGCACACCCTGATAGACCTGCTGATTGAAATCAGAGATTTCATGGAAGTAGTACGCTCCTGCGACGAGCCTCAGCGTGTCGGTGTTGCGCGCGAGCCGTGCCTCGAGGCTCTCCTGGTGCACATGATCCTGCTCGCCGAAATTGAGCGTGCCGGCGGGCGAGGTGAGGAACGATGACCGCTGCCAGCGGTAGGACGGAAGCACAGTGAGCTGAGCGAACCCGAAATCTGCATCCAGCTGCGCCGAAGCGCTCGCATACGTGTTGTCGACAAAGCCATTGGCTGGCACCGGCGGCGCATTGGCTGCTATCTGATACGAGCGGACGACCGCTCCGGAAGCGGCCATCCATGGGTCGACCCCGGCCGGAGTTGGATAGACGACCGAGGATTGGCCCATGCCCCCGACGTGCGTGTAATCAACCTTTAAACCGACCTTCAGGTCAGTGGTGGGTTCCCACCCCAGGCGAATGCGGCCCGATTGCTGCTTGTCGTCATCGTAGCCATCCTGCAGGTACCCCTCCCGATCCACGACGTTGAATGCTGCCCGGACCGCGAGGTTCTCCTTCAGAGGGATGTTCAAGGCGCCTTGAACGCGCCGCAGCTCGTAGTTGCCAACGTCGACGGTCAGCTCGCCACCGAGCTCCGGACTCGGCTCTCTGGTGATGATGTTGATGACGCCCGCAGCGGCATTCCTGCCATAGAGCGTTCCCTGGGGTCCTTTGAGTACCTCGATCCGAGCCACGTCATAGAAGTTGCCACCGATCTGGCTCGTACGGGCGACGTTGACTCCGTCGACGTTCATCGCGACCGCGGATTGGCTGGCCGCGTTTGCCGTGTTGTCGCCGATGCCGCGCAAGTAAACGCGCGAGTAGGTGAACTGCCCTACCTGGAGATTCGGCACCAGGCGGCTCAGACCCTCGGGCTGGGACAGATTGGAGCGGGTCATCTGAGCGGGGTCGATGGCAGTGATGGCGAGCGAGGATCGCTGCAGCGATTCGAGTCTGTGTTGGGCCGTCACCACCACCTCCTCGAGGCCCGCGGGCGCCGCGCTCGGGCTCTCTGCCGGGGCAGGTGCTTTGAGCTGCTCCGCAGGGCGCGTTGGTTCGGATTCGACGCTCGCCGCTTCCTGCGCGACGGCGACCGCCTCATGAAAAGATAAATTCACGACCAGGATCCAGACCAGAAACGTCGTCGGCTTCATCTTCCCCCCTTTGCCTGACAATCGTTCACTACAGACATCGTTGCCGCCCGCATGGTGCGGCCGCGAGTTTCTTTTAATTAAAGGTACACTGAAATACTCATGTGTCAAATAAACCCGCTCGAGAGCCTGCGGAGCTCGTGCCCACAAGTGATTCTCTGAAGGATATCCCATGATTTCGCGGCGAACCCGATTTGCGACCGAGGCTTGGTTCCGCCGTTGTGAGAGGCTTGCCAGATTATTTAAATCTATGTATAAAAACTACGCGAATGACGCGGGGACGCCATGAAGATGGCTGTAGGGACCGCGATGCGCAGCGGCGCGCGATATCAAAAATTGCTGGAACGCTCGCCTCCGGCGCCCACGTACGCTCCGGCGATGACGCAAATAACGAGGGGACTGCAGCATGCTCGATTCATCCAAACCGCCGGCAGACGCTGAGCGACCCGTCACCACGAGCCATCTCGGCCGCGAGTATCGGCGCGAGCACGACGGAGCTTATCTGCAGAACTGGAACCCGCTGCTGTTGGCAGCGGAGCTTCGTCCCGGGGTGATCATCGGGCGCGATTTTCTCGGCACGCGGGTAATCGTCTATAGGGGGCCGGAAGGTAAGCCTGTCGTCCAGAGCGCCTACTGTCCGCATGTCGGTGCCGATCTTTCCCAAGGAGTGATCGTCGACGGCCGCGTGCGCTGTGCCTATCATCATTGGCAATTCGCAGCCGACGGGCGCTGCGTTGCCATTCCGAGCACGAATCGTATTCCGCCGGTGGCGAGGCTTTTCAATTACCCCGCGATCGAGCGGTGGGGCCTGATCTGGGCTTTCAATGGCGTGGAGCCCCTGTATGAGCCTCCCGAGATGCCTAACGTCCCGGAACAGGATCTCTACTACAGAGTTTTTCACCACGGTGTACGACCCGTCGAGGGCTGGATTTCAGCTTCGAACCTCGTCGACTTCCAGCACCTGACGACCGTTCATGGCATCCCTGATGCCAATCCAACCTCGGTGGTGTTCGACAAGTATGTCATCAGCGTGCGCCAGGAGTCCGCTGCGCGCATCGCCGACACGCGGTTGTTCGGCGGCACCTGGCTGACCGCTCACACGCAATACAGCGATGGCACCGAGCGCCTGTTCATGGCGGGAAGCTCACAGGTCGGTCCCGGGCTGTCGGACGCTTATTACATCGTCGCACGCCGCAAGACCGAGGTTGAGAAGATCGGGGCCGAAGCGACGGAGGAGCTCATAAGCAGGCAGGTGGCCTACGTCAACAAGCTCTACGCCGAGGATGAGCCGATCCTGTTCTCCCTCCGCTTTCGTGGGCGTGGCAAGAGCGCGCTGCTCGATGTGGACCGCTATTTCGGCCAATATCTCGAATACATCGAGAAATATCCGCGCTCCGTCCCGTTCGACGTGTGACTCCCCATTCACGACAAAATTCGACACCGAGAGCTCGCAATGAGTAACAGACATATTCGCGTTGGCGTCTTTGCTCCACCGCATCACCCGAACGATGAAAATCCCACCCTGGCGATGCAGCGCGACTTCCAGCTCGTGGAGTGGCTCGAGGAGCTGGGGTACTCGGAATTCTGGCTGGGCGAGCATCACTCCGGAGGCATGCAGATCTACGGCTCGCCGGAACTGTTCATCGCGGCTGCCGCGGAGCGGACTACACGAATCAAACTGGGCGCCGCCGTCATTTCGCTTCCATACCATAACCCGCTGATGGTGGCCGATCGGATCGTGCAGCTCGATCACCAGACCCGCGGGCGGGCCATGTTTGGCTTCGGCCCCGGAGCGCTGTCCTCCGATGCACACATGTTGAACATTCCAGTCGCCAGCTCGCGCGATCGCATGATGCAGGCCGTGCACACCATCGTGAGACTGCTCGATGGAGAAATCGTGACTGAGGAGACTGAGTGGTATTCGCTGAAGGATGCCCGTGTTCACCTGGAACCGTACACGCGTCCGCACCCGCATCTTGCAGTCGCGAGCCTCAAGACTCCGGTCGGAGCGCTCACTGCGGGCCGATACAACATGGGTCTACTGTGCGCAATGGCCTCCGGGGTCAGCAGCGCATGGAAAACAGCGACTGAGGCAGCAGCCCAGCACGGCCAGGTCCTTGACCGGGATAACCTGAGAGTCGTAGGCTCGTTTCACCTGGCCGAGACGCGCGAGAAGGCACGCGAGAACGTAAAGTTCGGCTTCGAGCCCTACATGGACTATCTCAACGTGATTCGGCCCCCTACTCCGACGGATCAGCCCTCGACGGGCGATCCGATCGAGAAAGTGCTTGCCGGGCGCGGTGGCGTCGTGGGCACCCCGGACGATGCGATCGAAGCTCTCGAAAAATTGTGGGACCAGACAGGCGGGTTCGGTTGCCTGCTGCTATCCGGCACCAACTGGATGGACTTCGAAGCGACCAAGAAATCGTACGAGCTCTTCATGCGTTACGTGTGGCCGAAGTTCTGTGGCCAGAACCGGCGCCGTGCCGCCTCACTGGACTGGATGAAACAGAACGCGGTGCTCTTCAGCGAGGTGCGCGACAAGGCAGCCGCGGAAGCGATGAAGCCCAGCGTGACGTAGCACATCGCCAGCGCTCGCGAGCGTCATGCTGCCCACCATTGACCGGCCGGCGATTTCAGTCGACGTCGTTCTGAACGCTCCTCGGCTGGGACGATACCGGCGAGTACTGTTCGGCGCTTGCGCGCTCATCATGGCTATCGACGGATACGATGCCTACCTGATCGCGAATCTTGCCCCCTTCATCGCGCGCAACCTGGCGGTGCCGATCGCTGCGATGGGGGCCGTGTTTACCGCACAGGCCGTCGGACTTGCGATCGGTTTCTACACGATATCACTGCTTGCGGACCGTTTCGGCCGGCGCAAAATCATTGTTGCGTGCGCCGCGTTGTTCGGGCTCTTGACTCTTGGCACTGCGCAGGTGATGACGCTCGATGCACTGGTCCTCGTGCGCTTTTTCGCCTTCGTTGCGTTCGGAGGAATGCTTCCCAACGTTGTCGCATTGCTGGCCGAGTTCCTGCCCGATGCCAGACGAAGACAATTGCTCACCTGGGTATTCGTGGCTCATGGGCTGGGAGCCGCGCTGGGCGGCCTGCTCGGCCCGAGTTTCGTTACATACCTCTCCTGGCGCGCGGCATTCTGGACAGGCGGAGTTGTGCTGCTGATCACGACCGTCCTGCTCTATTTTCGTCTGACGGAATCCTGCCGCTACTGGCTCCTGCATGATCCTTCGGACGTCCGTATCGGCCAGATACTGACACGGGTCGATCCGAGATTTCGCGCCCCGCCAGGCAGCCTCTTCACCACGGACGAGCCGGCTGGCCGCGGCTTGCCGTTGGCGCAGCTATTCCGGGACGGCCGAGCGTCGTTGACGTTACTCCTGTGGGTGGCGAGCGGTGCGGCCTTGAGTGTCACGGCAACACTCACTGCCTGGCTGCCCAGTCTGCTGCACACTCTGGGTACGCTCGATCCTGCTACGGCGAGCCGCGCTTCGTCAGTATCCGCTCTGGGCGCTACCATCGCACCTGTGATGGTGACGTTCCTCATGCGTCATATCAGCCAGGCGCGCGCGCTTTCCCTGATGTTCATCGCCGGGGCGTTCGCCATGATGCTGTTTGCTGGTGTCGCGCGGTTCCCCGCGACTGCCTGGGTACTGAGTCTGTGTTTCGGTCTGCTCGTGATCGGCGGCCAGGCAGGTCTGAATTCGCTCATCGGTTCGAGCTACCCGACATCGATGCGGGCTACCGGCATCGGCTGGGCCGGAGGTATCGGCCGGCTCGCTGCTACGATCGGGCCAGGTAGTGCCGCAGCGATGCTAAGCAAACATTGGAGCGCGGGCGCCATATACGCGGCGCTTGCGTCGCCTCTGTTTCTCGCAGCGCTCGTCCTGTACTGGGCCGAGCGGTGCCGAACGGCCCCGATATCGTCGCGCTGAGCTGTCAGCGCATTCGGCTCAGGTGTCTTCAGGAACTATGGTTGGCGCTCCCATTCGCGCATCCGTCGGCCGGGTTCCGAGGCCATTGAACACGAAATCATACAGGAATCCTTTGTAGCGTTTGGCTGCGTCGGCACTCCTGGCGGACGGGGCAACTGCGGTGTTCTCGGCAGTGCGGTCGGGAAAGAGACGGAGGCTGTAGTGAAACTGCTCGCACAGCCCCATGATCGCCAGGTACGTGAGCGACACATCGAGCGCCCGCAGCGAGCCTTGTTCAACGCCGTCAGCCATGATGCCGCGATAGATTGCGAGCGTGTTTGACATCCAGGCGTTGATGAGATCGGCGGCCAGGGGATCCTCCGTTTCAGCCATGATCTCCACCATGAGGCGGTGATAGAACGGATGCTCGAAGTAGAAGTCAACCATGGCGTCGATGCGGATCCGTAGCCGCTCTGGCGGTGGAGGTCGGTCATCCTCCGCAGCCGCCACCTTTTGTCCGAGCTTCAGCGTAAGGTGTCGCGCTACATCCGTCAGCAGGTGCGTCCGGTCCTGAAAGTAATACTTGAATAGAGTGAGGTGGACGTTCGCGGCCTGGGCAGCAGCGGTCAACGACAGTTTCTCGGGCGGCAAGGTGCGCAGCAGTTGGGCGGTTTTCTCGATCAGCACCTCTTTGCCGATGCTACCTTTATTGGTCGGTCTGCCAATCCCGCGAGTTTTTTTCTTGCGAGTGGCCTGATCAATGGGTGTTCTGGCGCGCTTGACCACGTGGGCAGAGTATTCCTGGCTCGTTGAGCCCGCATCATCGTCTAACTGCCGGACGCTGCCAATGAGGGAACTCATCAGCAGGGCTAGCGCCGGGTGCAGCCGGGGGTCCGAGCTGGCCACGGGCAGGGAGGCGCCCCGCCATGCGCCCGGACTCGGTGCGCAAGCGATGAATCGCCCCAGGAGCCAGCGCCTGCGGAATCGCTCGAGCCCAGTCAGGCGCCGCGGCGCGCTTCGCGGACAGCGATGCTCCATCGGCTCGGGCGCGACGACGTCGGCGCGTCGGGGCCTGATTATTTATAGTACAATATAAATAATCCCTCACGGCGTCGCGGCGCCCGCAAAGCGCAATTGTCTCTAAATCGCGGTCACTGGCCCTTCCATTTCATTTGCGACTTGCTCCTTAAATTATATCTATCTATAATTAATGCCATGGACAAGAAACGTCATGGTGAGGGGCGTTTTCGCGACCGCTTGCGGCGCCCGCTCAATGGCACGACCCCGCACCGCTTGCGGCTCTGTATCCGGGCTCTGGGGTCAAAGCCGAGTGGACGTCGCGCCACACAATATTCGAGGCACCCGATCCGCTCTATTGGGTCGCGCGCGGCTACGCCGTGATCACAGCAGATATCCCTGGCACCTGGTATGCGAATACGGATGCCCATTACCTGGCTCCGCAGGAAGCCGCCGCGCACTTCGATCTCATCGAGTGGGCGGGTACTCAGCCATGGAGCAATGGGAAGGTCGGCCTGTCCGGAGTCTCTTATCTATCCAGTTCGCAATGGAGCGTGGCTGCGCTCAAGCCGCCGCACCTGGCGGCAATCAATCCCTGGGAGGGTTGGTCCGATACCTACAATGAGATTGTCCGGCACGGCGATGTGTTGCGCCTGATCGTCAAGGGTCGCGACATCTACACCTATCCGAAGCCGATGGTGTACATGCGTCATGAGGACAGCGTCAATCGCGGGCTTCATCGGCTTCACACGGGGCAAGGTGCGGCTTCCTATCTGCTGGTGCCTGTAGTCGAGGTGCCTGATGAAAACTGACTGCGCTTTCATATGCGCTGGCACACCCAATGGCGCAGGCCTCGCATCGGTCGAGGAAATCCTGTCTGAAGTTCGCGCCGGGCGGCCTGTCGTGGTCGTCGATGCGGCGGATCGCGAAAACGAGGGTGACCTGATCATCGCCGCGCAGTTCGCCAATCATCACATTATCAACTTCATGGCTCGCTATGCGCGGGGACTGATCTGTCTCGCCCTCACGCAGGAACGGGCGCATCGCCTGCGCCTGCCCCAGATGAGGCGGCGAAATGGCTCCCGCCATCGCACCGCGTTCGCAGTCTCGATTGAAGCTGCAAGCGGTGTAACCACGGGAATATCCGCCCACGACCGCGCTCGCACGATTGCAACTGCCATCGATCCCACCAAGAGTCATGTCGACCTGGTTTCGCCGGGTCATGTTTTCCCGATCGTCGCGCGTCGCGGCGGCGTACTGACGCGTGCGGGGCATACCGAAGCGGCCGTGGACATTG
>Ga0268266_10000941_pt1 | contig 37135 bp, 28 predicted proteins | sample KBSS13metaG_FD_190356 | JGI IMG/M metagenome (GOLD analysis project Ga0268266, IMG submission 190356) | Switchgrass rhizosphere microbial communities from Kellogg Biological Station, Michigan, USA - KBS S1-3 metaG (SPAdes) (version 2) | ecosystem: Host-associated > Plants > Roots > Rhizosphere...
CGATCGAGTTATAAATCGTCCGCAGCTCTTTATCGTCGAGCGGCGGCTTGTTGTTCTTGTTCCAGTTGACTGTATGCCCCCAAGCGCGTTTGATCGCCCCGGAGTCAAACGGGTCTGCAAGATCGGCCAGCAGTCGACCAACGAACGCCGTCGCCAACTCGTTGCGCTCGCCAGCCGTGACAGGCGTCAGTGGATCGGGCGCACGCGACTCGAACCGTTCAGCCTTGTCGTCGCCGCCTTTCTTCGATCCCAGCAACGGCCGATTGCCATCATGCAACTTGTCGATGATCGCCGCCGGCAGCGGGATCAGCGGCGCATCCTCCATTGGAACGAGCCACTTATAAACTGCGCCGTTCGGATGGATCGAAGGCGGTAGCACGCTTTGCGCGCCTTTGCCGCCACCACCTAAACGAAACTCGACTCCATCGAGCTTTACGACGGCCATCGCCGGCATCGAATCGGACCACTGAAAGAGTCGATGCTTACCGCGATTGCCGATGTACGTTGGCACTACCGGCGGGTCACCGTCGAACAATTCAACCAGCGCCGCCTCAGCTTCGGGTGTGTCGCACTCAACGTCGACGACGCCACTGCGGGGGCCCAATTGCACCCCGCAGTTCGCCGCCGGCCATTGACGCCACCAGACATCAATCATTTCGGGCGCGGCCGAGCTGATCTTTTGCCACGACTCCAATAGCGGCAGTTTGTCGCGCTCTTTAAGAGGAACGATCCGCCAGCCGAATTTTTCGCCGTACTCGCGAGCGGCCGCGTGAATCTCGCTTCGGATTTCGGTTTTGGGTTTTGCGATCACAGCGCCACCGCCGATCGCTCAAGACGAGCTAGCAGATTCCGCCACTCGGCGCGATCGTGATGATTGATCACGGCGTCGAGCAAATTACCAGCGAGACTCCGGCAAGCCCGGTACGACTTCAATTTCTGATAGCTCGGAACGCGCAGGGATTGCATAGCGCCGCTATCGGTGCGGAGCAGCAGCAAGTAATCGCCAGGGCGCTTGATCAACTGAAATGGGAAGTAGCCTGTTTTCGGTAAGTCCCACACGCTTCTGAGAATGACAGCAGCCCCCTTCGCGGGGGTTTGCGCCTCGACGGCGCGAGAGGTATATTCTGTTTGCACGTGTAGAGCGAACGCCGCAGCCGAAATCATCACAAGCCGGTTGCGGCGTTCCCTTTTTGTTGGGTCGATCCGTGATAGTTTTAGTGAAATCCATTCGCTTGCAGGGAGCGGACCTAACTTCGATATCAGCCGAAGAATTCGATCGTATCGCCGGCTTTCTTTCGCCGGTGTCGACTTGGCGCGGGCACGATGCTTGCCGATCTACGTTCCAGGAAATCTGCAAGATCAGACTCGGCGATTCGATATCGCGGACGGCCGTCAGGTTTTTCGGCCACGTTTCTGCCCACCAGCTCGCCTGATTCGAGCCACGCGATCACCTTGGAAGGCGACACGCGCAATCGCTTGGCCACATCCGGGGGCGAATGTTCGTACGTCTTTTGTCGTGCAATCATGATGAAACACCTTTAGCAATCAGAAACACTCAAAAGCCACGCTCGAAATTCAACCCGAGAAAACACGAATCATGAAAAAGGCGATCATGATTCCCGTCGTCAGCGCATGAAAAAGCCCGCAAAATGCGGGCGAAAAAAATATCGAAGATTTTTGGAGTGGGACGCGAAACGTCAGTGAGATTTTACGATTTACGCGCCCTCTGCCCCGCAGAGCGTTCCTTGGCTCGCCTCAGAATCTCTCGCATGGTATCCTCCTTGACGTTCTTTTTCCTCGCGAAGGCGGCTTTCGTTGTCGGCCCCTGCGATTTGTTTAAGTCCTCGAACTCTTGCAACCACGTCGCGTCGCGATCGATCTTTGTGGCGTAGATGCGCTTGGATTTTCTACGCTTCGCAGCCGGCTTGCCGTCGCCGTTCTCGTGAAGATGTCCAACGTCAACGCCCAAGTCGTGGAGCGCCTTCAATAGCGGCTCGCGATCGTGTTCCGGCAATAGATGCCAAGGCTTGCGCGGACGCAACGCCGGATACTGCTTTGCAAGTGCCGGTAGATGCTTGACTAGTTCCGCCCAAAGTTGATCAAGGCTTCGCGACCACAGCACGCAAGTTCCCGACTCGATTTCATAAGTACGCTGAGCGCTCGCCAGCAGACGTTCACGGTCTGAGCTTCGACTCTTGGCGTTTTGCAAGGCAGCCAGCGATTCGGCCGCAACTACGCGACGCTTTGCGTGTTCGGGATATGCGAACGCAATCGCATTGACGTTATCGATGATATTTACCAATGCCGACACGGTGTCACCTGCCTAAGGGCGACTGCCTAAAAACAAAAACAACACGGCGGGCCGCTAGGCGGCGGTTCTTCGGGCGCTAACCCTAGCCGTGTGTTGAACGATTCTACCTCGATCAGGAAAACACACGCAACGCAACCGGTTCCTTAGACCGTCGTCGCGTTGCCTTCTGTGTGGTCGACTTCACTGGCTTTTCTGCGACTTCTGGCCACAACCAGGCGTGGACGTGGTTGACCACCGCTTTCAACCGTTCGTCGCTAATTCGCTCCCGGTAAACGGCGCTCATGTCGTTCGACTCTGGCGCGTGTCCCACGATCGCGTCAACAGCAACTTGATCGCGGCTGTCGCCGGCGATCGTCTCGAATCCATGTCGCAATGCGTAGAACCCGAGGCCGGGTCGATGCAGGTCTAGTTCGTCGACCAATTTGCGAAACTCTTTGCTGACTGGATTGTCGCTAGTGTCTTTCGCCCAACAGCCGCCATACTTTGTTACAAACACGAGCCCGGCATGTTCCGAGGATTTTGGCTCGGTTCGTTTGGCGAGTGACGCTTTGATCGCATCGACCGTTTCAGGCCAAAGCGGACAACGCCGATCGATGCCGGTTTTAGGTCTGGGGTAGTTAACCCATCGATTCTTTAGGTCGAGCGCGGATCGCGGAAGCAAGCCAACGTCAGCGTTGCCAAACCCGCAGTTGATCCCCAGCAGGATCATCGCCTTCATGTGAACGTCTGCGCTATCAAGCAGTAGCGAAACTTGCGGTTGCTCGAACATTCGCGGACCCTTCGCGGCCCGGACCTTGCGCATCGTTTTCTTATTGGGGCGTTTGAACTCAGGTCCGTAGCGGATCGGCCGATCAATCATTCCGGTTTCGTATGCGTAGCGAAACGCGATCCGAATGCGCTGGATTTCGTTGCCGAGTGTGCCGGGGCCAAGACGCTTGGCCAGACTGGCGCGAAGCGATTCAAAATCATCGCTGGCCAAATCGACCACAAGCCGCTTCTTGCCGAAGAACTCGACCAGCATTTTGCACGTCTCGTGATAGTCGCGAAACGTCGACGGGACAATCTCGCCCGCGTCCAGCTTGTTTTGCTTGGCGGTCAAAAAGCGATTGGCCATGTCGGCCACTGTGACGCCTTCAGCGTTCGCCCGAGGGGTGCGACCGGCCAGCAAGTCATCTTTCTGATCCAGCCACAGCAGCAACGCCGCGGCGCCCTTGGGGTCGTCGGAAACCTTACCAAAGTAGACGAAGCTCCCCCTAACTTTCTTGGCCCAGCGATTCGACGCATGGGGGAACAACGGAAAATCTTTTCGAGGTTTGGCCGGCTTGGGCTTCGCGCCCCGAGTGGTAGACTGTTGGGGCATGGTGTCAGGAGTCGCTTTTGGGGTCAGGTGTCAAAACGGGTGTCAGGCCGGATTTTACCAGTACCACCGAAAACGTCAAATACACCGTAAAAATGCAGTGTTTGGGCCCGTAGCTCAGTTGGTTAGAGCAGGGGACTCATAATCCCTTGGTCGTGTGTTCGAGTCACACCGGGCCTACTTATTAAGTCGTTACTTCGTAGTTGTTTGCGGCTTCGTGCTTGCGGCGGTCGCGCCTCCGTTTTCGGGTATGGTGCCAGAATTGGTGCCAAACTCCGATTTGTGCGATTCCCACAGCACGGCCGCTGTGCTTTGCGCGTTGCGACCGACATAGTAGCGCATGGTCGTCTCGATCGACTCGTGGCGCATCAGTTCCATGAGCAGCTGCGGCATCACGCCCGGCTTGCGGGCCCAGCGTTCGCCGAATGAGCGGCGTAGGTCGTGGGCGGACGCATATTTCACTTCGTCGCCGCTGCTGCGTACCTTCACGCCTGCGGCGTCTCCGATGGCACTGATGATTTTGCCGATCTGATGCTCTGCGAGGGGCGTGGCGCCACGGCGAGGGGCTGGGTTGAACACTCGGCCGGCCCTTTGTGCTCGCGGAACCGCGGCTAAGAACTCGGCGAACTCCGGCGCCACGGCCAACATGCGGTCTTGGTTGCCCTTTTCAAGAGCGGCCGGAATCCGGAGCATGGGGTGAGGCTTCGCGTCAGCGGGTCGATGTAGCGCAACGAGTAGGTCTTGATTCCGCGCTTCTGCGAGCGCGGTTTTGAATTGTTCTGCTGTAATTGTGCCGTCGGCGATTGCCTTCGATACGGCCTTGCGTGCGTCTTGAAGCGATGCGCCGGCTGGCAGCTCGATGGCTTCATTCAGCCAGGCTTTAAGGCTCGGCGTAAGGTTGTCGATCATTTGTTCCTTCAGACTGTCTCAAAAGCCCCAAGCAAGGCGCGGCTTCGGCTCCACCCACGGATACGCCGCCGCGCCCCACTCAAAGGGAGGTGCGTTTATTTGGAGCGAAGTGCGCTCCCTGTTGTCTTCGCTCTTAGGCAATCTCATAAACCAGCAGTCGCCAGCCCTGTGCGACTTGACCTTGAGATCCCGCTTGGCGCGGTCCAGGGTAGCGATTGCGATTCCGCGCCTCTTTGCTTCATCGATCACAATTTTAGACGCGACCGATCCGCTGACGAGAATTTCTTTCAGGAACTCCTCTGCCTCTTGCCGCGATTCTGGCTTAGGCCCACGCGCCGACCGGTTATCTAGCAGCGCGTCGTCTGCGGAGATATCGACGCGCCCTGATTCCCATGCAACTACTGGCGCATTGGCCCCTGGCGCACAGTGGATGCTGTAGGCAAGTCCGCCGTTGTTGGCAGACACATTGCACTTGCCGCGAAGGAACAGCTTGCGCCCCTCTTTTTCCTTGTCGTCTGCTACAAACCAAACCGCGCGAACAGACGCGCCGAATCCAACCGACCCCATTGATTTATTGAGTGCGGTATCTGCCTTCCCTTTGTTCAGGTGAGCGACCAGCAAGATCGCCACCCGATACTTGACCGCAAGCCTGGCTAGTGGGGCCGTGATCGCGCGAACGTCGCTATCTTTGTTTGAGTCTTTGTTGCCCATGAAAGCGCCGATGGGGTCGATGATGACCAGTCGGCAGTCGCCTTGTTCGCTGATTGCTGCTTCTAGCTGCGCAATGTTCTTGTCCAGGTTTAAAAGCGATTCGCTTCCGTCTGCCTGAAGAATGGCATCAAGTGCCTGAATGCGGCTAACGTCAGCGCCATTCGCATCGAGCCTCGGGCGAACGGTGTCCGCCAAGTCGTCTTCTACTCCGACGATGATGACTCCGCCGGTCTTCGGTGATTCGGCGCAGTCTGGCCATTTGCGACCGGTCGTCACTCTCGAAGCAATATCGAGCGTGACTAGACTTTTGCCTTTGTCGGGGCTGCCGCTCAAAATGGAAACTTTGCCGATCGGGATTCGACCGGGCCAAAGCCATTCAATGTCTTTCGGCTCGACATCTGACATCCGGACCATCTTCGGCCGGAGTTCAATCGCAGAGTGGTCGGTCATGTTAGCTCACCTTTTCGCGGTGAGCCTCACTCACTGGCAGTTCAAGCAGCTCTTGCAGAGCGTCGTCATTGCCCGTAGTCAGCGCTCGGAACACCTTAGCCATCACAGTGCGACTGACGGACTTCCTAGCCAGACTTGCTACTACTCCGATCGCGAACACGTCCTGAAAGTCGAATACGCGCCCGTTGCCACGCCCTCTGCCGGATGACTGCCGAATGCTCGGCGTGACAACGCCCGCCTCAATCCAGTCATTCAAAGTGCCAAAGGCCACCCCAGCAGCTGCTGCCACGTCGAGACTGGCGAACTCTTCCCGTCGTCCGTAATGCGCTTGCAAGCGGCGGTACGGACGCTCCAGGTCGCATACGATGGCCACCGTATCTTCAGTAGCATCATCGGGAATTGGCATTCGCCCTGAACTCTCGGCGATGAATACCACGTCGCCGATCACAATCAAAGCGCGATAGCCGCGCTCCAGGATCCTCTCTAAAAGTTCGATCTTCGGCGCCATTCGCGCTCTCCTCATTACGGGTGAAATATCTTTGCCCGTTATTATCCTGCGCGGTGCGGCACCGGTCGGATGCGAGAATTTTTGTCCGATTGCCTCAAGTGGTTGCAGGCAAATGACTTTGGCATAAGCCGTCTACAGACGGGTTATCCGCGCCACGTGGATCGCTAAAACGCCTCGCGAACGCAAGTCGTTTCGAATTCAACCGTTAGGCATAAGTGGTCTACAGAACACTTATGCGCCGGCGCGCACCTGTTTTTTGCACGACTTTTCGCAAGTCATTTGGCGTTAGACGTTTCGGCATAACCCGACGACGTACGGTCTATGCGCGCGGCGCAATTGCGCACTACTCGGCAGAGCGAGTTTCGAGAAAGCGCGCAGCATCGTCGATGTGCTCGCGCCGATAGAGACAGGGCTTGCCGCGCGTGGCCGCTTGGATATTGCCAGAGCAGCGCCAGTTGCGGAGCGAGCACGGAGAGACGCCAAGCATCGCTGCCGCCTCCCGTTCTGTGTAGAGAACCTTGTCCGGCCGCCGTGATACCTGCGCCGCGATCCGCCGCGCAAGGTCTTCTAACTGTTCGTCCGTAAGAGTGACTTGCATCCGAGTACCTGCTTGTAGGTGTCGTATCTGTCCCGGTGTCATTATCCAGAGACGATCGGCACCCGCAAATTTGTCGCAGCGCAACAAAAAACCCACCGTGCGACGGTGGGTGATTTAGCTCTAGAACGACTACTAACGGTTCGTTAAGCGTTTGCGGAGCGCCCAAATGAACCCAAAAGCTAAGACAGCCAGCACCGCTGTACCTGGCTCAGGGACGGTTGCCACGCGGATCCCTATATCGAAGTTCTCGTCCGGCGGGTTGCTGCTGGGCCGGAACAAGGGCTGCAAGCCATTCGCGAGGAAGTTGAACGCACCACCCCGCAAGCCCCGACGCGACCCGCTAATCAAGGCTTCGTTCCACTCAGAGACGTTGCCGCCTTGGTCGGACGTGCCGTAGAAGCTCTCGCTCAACGGGCCGGCACCGCCGACTGTCGTCACGTTACCGTTTCGGAAGTTCCAATCCGCGCCGTGGTTGTAATTGGCGACGTTCGTTCCTGGATTGAAGATGTCGCCGACGGCGTTGGCTATGGCGAGCGTGGGGGCCGAGTTGCTCTTGGTGGGATACAGCCAGTAATTGTCCGCATCACCCCCCTGCGCGGCTGGCTGATAATAGGCCGACTTGTACCACTCGTTTTCGCTCGGGAGCCACCAACTTGCGCCCGCGTTGCGGGTGATGCTCAAACCGTTCGAGGGCGTCGGAGTGCCCCCCAGGAGTGTGTACGCGCCGGTCTCTGTGTCGCCAGTCCCCTGCCCGTTATTCAACCAGTTGGCGAATCGGATCGAGTCGTACCAGCTTACATAGTTGACTGGCTTGTTTCCCATGTTGGTCTTGGGCGCATAGCTGTAGCTGCCGTCCGAGCCACTCCGCGCGATCCCGCCGCGAGGGTCGCTGCCCATATTCGTGCTGTAAAGGGCCAGCGGATCACTCTTGGCTTTCTCGTTCAGGAAAGCCGCGTACTGGGCGTTGGTCACTTCGGTGGTGCCAATGCGGTAGGCGTAGCTGACAGCGCCAAATTGTTGGATTCCGGCAGTGTTTTCATCACCGTCGCTGGGATCGTTGGCGTTGCCCGGATTGCCGACCGGCACGGTGGGAATCGTGATGGCCGAAGCAGTCGGGAGCGCGACTAGGAACGTCGCGAAGACAAACACTACAGAAAAAAAGAATCGCCTCATTAGTCAGAAGCCCCTTACTGAAGAAACCAAATGGACAAGACAACCACAGAATCAGGTCGTGCGTCGAATTGGTGCTCAGTAGCGGCTTCCGGGTAATGCGGGTGGGATTCGGCCAGCCCCAATACTAAAAGGCTCCGGAATCCAACGCAAGCAATTCTGAGGGGGCTATGGCTGTCTGCCCATGAAAAAGCCCGGCGCGGGAGTGACCCCCGGCCGGGCAGTTGCGCCTCTACGATTCCTCCATACTCCTTGAATACTACAAGCGCTGCTTGCCTCTCGATGCCTGTTTTCCCCGGGAAAAAGCGCTATCGGTAATCAGGGGTAAGCTGTTTTTCGCACTCATAATCCCTTAGTCCCAGGTTCGAGTCCTGGCAGGCCAACTAAAAACTCCCCGAGAGTCAGAGGGTTTGAAACGTGTTCGCGCTGTAGGTGACAGTCTGAATTTGAGTGCTGTTAGCAAACTGTTTACCGCTGGCGAGCTCGTAGGCTTTCCACAATACGTGGTCGTGTCGTCGGCGTTCCGGCCCACGTAGAACTTGAGCGTGGTCTCGATCGACTCGTCACGCATCAGCCCCATCAGCTTCTGCCGCATGACATGGCCGTGCGTCCGGGAACTCTGTCACCTGAGTGGATCGTCTCCTCGATCGGCAAGGCCGCCGGCGCCGAGGTCAACGACGACAGTAAAGTCGGGTGAAACTGGGGGCATTGTCCGTCTGAAGAAATTGTACGGATTTCCAGATTTTGCTTGGCCTAAGTCTTGCCGTGGTTGCGGTCGGGGATTATTCTGTGAGGGATAGGGCCAATTGGCCCGTTTTTGACACCATCTTTTGTCCCTGGCGCCGCTAAGCGAACGTCTCTTACACGTTTCAGCTTTTTCTTGCGGCGTCGGATTGCGCTCTCGCGATTTGCGAAGCTCTGCGCTCGCTGCATTTCGAATATCAGTTCAGCATTCGTTCGTTGGCCTTCGGCTGGCGATTGAGATCAGCATCTCAGGAGAGACAAATATGGCGGAGCTTTGCTACAGAGGCGGTAAGAAGGGATTCATCGCTGCGGTGGCCGTGGCTTGTTTGGCAATCGGGTTCGCGACGCCGGCCCAGGCCAATACGATTGTGTTATTCGATACCACCGCAGGCTCGTTTCAAGTCGAGCTGTTCGACAGCGCAGCGCCGAATACCGTCGCCAACTTTCTGGAGTACGTCACCGCCGGCCAGTACAGCAACACATTCTTTCATCGCACGGCTACCATCGCGCAGTCCGGCATCGGTATCGTTCAGGGAGGTGGATTCACGGCTGCAAGTGCTCCGTTTCCGCCGGAGCCAACGGCAATCCCCAGCCTGACTTCGCCGGCGCTGGAGTTGGAGTCGACGTTGCCGAATTCTCTTGGCACGATTGCGATGGCCCGCACAAGCATCCCAAATAGCGCGACCAGCCAATTCTTCTTCAATTCGCATGACAATACCAGCACGCTTCCGGCCGGGGCCAGCGGCGGTTACGCGGTCTTCGGGCAAGTCCTCGGAAACGGCCTGAGCATCCTGCAGGCGATCGAGGCAACACCCAAGTTAAACGACTACTTCAACGTCAATCCCGCCAGCTTGCTTGGCCCGATTCCGTTGGTGAATTTCGATCCAGATACCGCCACGCAAATCACCGCGGACAATTTGATCACGATCCGCAGCGTAACCGTGGTGCCCGAGCCCTCGACCATGGTGCTGGCCTTGATCAGTGGCGTGGGCTTTGTCGCCTTGGCTTGTCGTCGCGCAGGCCGCGCTGGCGGCTGAGCGCCGCGTGGTCTGGGCCACGAGAATCGTTGTACGAATCGCCAGGCGCGGGCGCGGGCTGATGGAGAACCAGGTCGCGGTTGCGCGCAGGTTTTCGACTCGCGCCGGGCGCTACCCTTTAAATTCAGCATAGCGCCGTCGGGCGGTTCGCTGAGGGCTGGTCGGTCCGGGGCGGTCGGACCATTGGCGGCGATCTTCTCCACAATTTGCGCGAACAGTCCCCACTTCGCGCGTGTCCGGGTTGCAGGCCTGGTCCCACCCTTGCCTGGTCGCCGGTTTATGGCGCCCGCGGCCGTCGTGACGTAGCCTTGTGGGACGGCTTTTGGGGGGCTATCATCAATCGTTTTTCAGGGGACGTGCGCCCATGCGGCATGTGATTTCGGCTCTCGTGCAAAACGTGCCGGGCGTGCTCGCGCATATTTCCGGCATGCTCGCCTCGCGCGGCTACAACATTGACAGCCTCGCCGTTGGTGAAACCGAGGACACCCACCTCTCGCGGATGACGTTTGTCATCATGGGCGACGACAGCGTGCTGGAGCAGGTCCGCAAGCAGCTCGAAAAAATCGTCACCGTGGTCCGCGTCGACGACATTAGCTCGACCGACTACGTCGAGCGCGACTTGATGTTGATCAAAGTCGCAGCCACCACTGGCGCTCATCGCACTGAGATCCGCGAACTGGCTGAAGTCTTCCGCGGTCGGATTGTCGACGTTGGCGCTGATGCCGTGGTTGTCGAGATCTCTGGCCAGGAGCGCAAGGTCGAGGCGTTCATTGAGCTTATGCGCCCGCTCGGAATTCGCGAGCTGGTCCGCACCGGTCGAATTGCCATGGTCCGCGGCAACTCGACGGTCACGCCCGACCGTCGCTCGCCAACCGGTCGCAAGCAGGACGCTATTCCGTCGGACTTTGCGTGAGCCGCGCAACTCGGACCGCGGCTGAGTTTCCTGCTCGCAGGCTGCCTGCAAAAACGATCGAACAAATTGACCGCGCGGCCGGCGCCGCGCATGACAAACAAACACGATTCCACCATCGCAAATCTTTCTAGGAACCCTCCATGCCCGCCAAGATCTATTACGACAAAGACGCTGACCTGTCGCTCCTCAAAGGCAAGAAGATCGCCATCATTGGCTACGGCTCGCAAGGCCACGCCCACGCACAAAACCTGCGTGACAGCGGCTGCGAAGTGATCGTCGGCCAGCGACCCGGCAGCGCCAACTACGATCTGGCGGTCAGCCACGGCTTCAAGCCGGTTTCGGCCGAAGAGGCCACCAAGCAAGGCGACCTGGTCAACATGTTGTTGCCGGACGAAGTTCAGGGCGACATCTACCGCGCGAGCGTCCGTCCGAACCTCTCGAAGGGCAACGTGCTGATGTGCTCGCATGGCTTCAACGTTCACTTCGGCCAGGTCGAGCCGCCGCCGGGCGTGGATTCGCTGCTGGTTGCCCCGAAGGGCCCAGGCCATCTGGTCCGCAGCGAGTTTGAAAAAGGAGGCGGTGTCCCCTGTTTGATCGCCATGAACGACGGGGCCAGCGACCTGACCCGTCAACTAGGTCTGGCCTACGCCAAGGGCATCGGCGGCACCCGCGGTGGCGTGATCGAGACGACCTTTGCCGAAGAGACCGAGACCGACTTGTTCGGCGAGCAGGTCGTGCTGTGCGGCGGCGTCAGCGCGCTGGTCAAGGCGGGCTTTGAGACGCTCGTCGAAGCCGGTTACCAGCCCGAGATGGCCTACTTTGAATGTATGCACGAGCTGAAGCTGATCGTCGACCTGTTCTACCAGGGCGGCTTGAACTACATGCGGTACAGCGTCTCGAACACGGCAGAATATGGCGACTACACGCGCGGTCCGCGGATCATCACCGACGAAACCCGCGCCGAAATGAAGAAGATCCTGCACGAGATCCAGTCTGGCCAGTTCGCCCGCGACTGGATCCTCGAAAACAAGGCCAACGCCCCGGCGTTCAAGGCCACGCGCCGCCGCGAGCGCGACCATCCAATTGAGACCGTCGGCCGTCAGTTGCGCCGCTTGATGAGCTGGATCAACTCGAAAGAGGTCTGATCCGGCGAAGCAGCGGGGCAGAATGCTCTTGTCTGCCGGCCGATGGCGGCGAGAATAGAGGGCGGAGGGCCAAGACGGCCCCGCCCTGCGCTGCGCCTGAATAATTGAGGAGCCCATTCCGATGCGAACCGAACCCACGACCCAGACGACCGACATCACTACGCGTGAAGCGGTCAACGAGTTGACGCCAGGCGATCGGGTCGAAATCCGACACCTGGTAAAGGTGGGCCAACGCGTCTGGACGAACACCGTGTCTGGCGAAGTCGTGAGCTGCGAACGCCGCCGTCATGGGCTCCACTATCGCCGCAACGCCGACGACAAAGTCTACAGCGACATGATCGTGCTGAAACTCAAAGATGGATCGCTAACAACGATCACGATGGATGAGTACACGGAGCTGAAGAAGGTCTGAGAGTGTAGGTCAGGCGCCCCGTGCGTGACGAATCTCCGGGCGGCGCGATGTCACGCACGGAGTGCGTGACCTACGGGATTGCTCAATGACCTGAGACGGATTGACACTCAATCGACGGGAGTGCGAGGCTTCCGCCGAGCAACGAACTTCGCTCGATCACGCTTCAGAACGACGAAGAACCCGCGGCTAGCGCCTTGCGGCTCAGAAGCCAATGGACAAACCGGTCGACCCAGCGCTCGCGCTTTTTGGACGTCATCCTCGTTCATTCGAAGAAAACCGGTTCGTCTATCCGGTTGTCAGCCGCCGGTCGGGCGGTGTCTCAATCGGCGTGAATCTCAACCCGGACAAGATCTGCAACTTCGACTGCATTTATTGCCAAGTTGATCGAGTCCGCGAGAGCCAGGTCCGCTTCGTCGGGCAGGAGCAACTGCTCACCGAGCTCGATCAGATGCTCACGCTGGTCGCGAGTGGCGAACTATTCGAGCATCCGCGCTTTCGTGATACACCCCAGCGGCTGCGCCGATTGAATGACATTGCCTTCAGCGGTGATGGTGAGCCGACGACTTACACGGATTTCGATACGCTCGTCGAAGCTTGCGCCGCGATCAAGCGCCAACATGGCCTGCATGATGTGAAGATGGTGTTGATCACCAACGCCAGCATGTTCCACAAGCCGGTCGTCGAGCGCGGACTATCGATTTTCGACGCCAACGGTGGCGAGATCTGGGCCAAGCTCGAAGCCGGCACCGATGAATACTTTCATCTCGTCGATCGGACGAGCATGCCGCTGAAGCGGATCGTCGACAATATCACGCTCGCGGCGAAAAAGCGGCCCGTGGTCATCCAGTCGCTCTTCATGCGAATCGAAGACGTGCCCCCCTCCCCTGCTGAGTTGTCAGCGTTTTGCGATCGGCTCAACGAGATCACAGCGCGCGGCGGCAAGATTCGCCTGGTACAAATCTATACCGTGGCGCGCAAACCCGCCGAAGCAACGGTGACGCCACTGGCAGACGCTGAAGTCGACGCGATTGTCGAACTCGTGCGCTCACGCACGGGCTTAACGGCCGAGGCGTTCTACGGCGCCGCGGCTGGTGGATGAAGCGCTTCGTTGCCTTTCGTAGGGTACGCACCCCGTGCGTACCGGAACCATGCGTTCCATTCAATACCGCGCGCGATGCGAAACGCATTGTGGTACGCACGGAGTGCGTACCCTACGCCCTTGCGCGAATGCCCTCTTCGTTCGCCGCAAGGCGCTAGCCGCGGATTTGTCGTTCTCCACACAAACCCGAAGCGCTAGCGAGGGTTCTTCATCCGCCACCAAGAATACGAAGAACCCTCGCTGGCGCTTCGGGCTGGTTTCGCCGCTGGCACGGATTCTTTTCGTGCTTTCGTGCTTTCGTGATCCGTTCTTCTTGCCGACGTCATGGATGCACCACAACGACACGACGGCACGACGAAGACAATACAGAGTCCATCACGCGGAGCGTGATGACTACGGACGAGGGAACGCTAATGACCACTGATCTTCACTGATTCGGATTAGTGGTTTTTGAGTTGATTAGCGTTCCTGGGCTGTTTTTTTCGTCGTTAATTGTTTCTCGTCGTTGTCGCGAATGCAATTCACGCGCCTTTTGCGGGTCCCCCCGGTTGGAATGCTCTAACTTCAACGCCTGCAATGCGCTCGCGAAATCCGCTCTACCCCTAGCGTTTTCTGATTTTGGTCCTGGTATAATTAGCCGCGTGATCGCGGTGAGTGCGTGACGATACTCGCCTTCGCTGCATCACTGCTCAGCGGGCAGAAACGCTTTTGGGGTGAACCTGTCAGGCCAATGGCCTATCTCTTCTTGCAGAATTCTCTGAATAGCGGCATTCGCCGAGCGCTCTCGGCAAACGGCTCCTCATTGTCCGATGCAAGCCTTCGCGAGCCGGTGGCAAAGCTCGACAATGAAGCGAAATCGCTGGCCGCTGCTCGCTTCTTTCGTCTGCGTTCGCTCTCGTTCCACAGGAGTGAAGGAGGGTACCAATGACTTGGGTGTTTGCCGTTTTTAGTGTGATTGGCGGCACGATCCTACTGTGTCAGTTCCTGATGTCGCTCGCCGGCTTGGGGCACGTCTTCGGAGACATCGACGGTGGCCACGACGCCGGCCATGATGGCTTCCACGACGGTGGCCACGAAGCTGGTCACGACACGGATCATCCGACTGACGACCATCACACGCATGGATCGAGTTGGTTGTTCGGCGTGTTGACATTTCGGACGGTCGTCGCGGCGCTCACGTTCTTCGGTCTGGCCGGCCTGGCTGCCGAGGAGAGCGAACTAGACGCCGAGTCAGCACTGTTGATCGCGCTGGCGTCGGGGGCCGCCGCCATGTATGGCGTTCACTGGCTGATGCAAAGCCTGTCTCGCCTGAGGGCAGATGGCACGGCTCGCGTCGAGCGTTCCGTTGGTCGCCCCGGCAAGGTTTACCTGCGGATCCCCGGCGCCATGCAAGGGCATGGCAAGGTGACGGTAAATCTGGGAGATCGCACGGTGGAGTATCAAGCGGTCACGGCCGGCGAATCGCTGCCGACCGGCGCCAGTGTTGTTGTAAAAGCTGTTGTCAGTAGTGAAGTCGTCGAAGTGAAAGCGGTTCAACCTGCCTTGGAGCCAACACATGTCTGAAGTATGTAACCTATTCGCGGCTACCGAACTCGGCGCCGGGGTTTACCTGGGGATTATTGCCGCTTTTATCGGGCTGGTGTTCTTTGGATTCGTGTTGTTGCTCGCGCGCCGCTACCGGCGCTGCCCCAGCAACCGCATCTTGGTGATCTACGGTAAGACGGCCGGCGGCGTGGCCAGCCGTTGTATCCACGGTGGCGCAGCGTTCGTTTGGCCGCTGATCCAGGACGCCGCCGAGTTGAGCCTGGAGCCGATGCAGATCGAGATCCCGCTCCGCGGCGCGTTATCGATCGAAAACATTCGCGTCAATGTGCCGAGCGTTTTTACGGTCGCCATCGGCACCAGTCCCGAGGTCATGCAAAACGCCGCCATTCGCTTGCTGGGCTTGACGAATAAACAAATCGCCAAGCAGGCAGAAGACATCATCTTCGGCCAGTTGCGACAAGTGATCGCGTCGATGCGAATCGAAGACATCAATCGCGACCGCGATAAGTTCTTGGAAAGTATTCTTAGCTCGCTCGAGCCGGAGTTGAGAAAAATCGGCCTGGTGCTGATCAACGTCAACATCACCGACATCACGGACGAGTCAGGCTACATCGAAGCGATTGGTCAAAAGGCGGCCTCGACGGCAATCCAGCAAGCCCGCGGCGACGTGGCCGAGCAGGAAAAACTGGGCGAGGTCCGCGTGGCCCAGGCCGAGCGCGAAAAGGTCGTGCTCGTTGCGAATGCCATCAAGGAACGCGAGATCGGCACGCGCGAAGCGTCGCGCGTGCAAGCCGTTCGCATCGCCGAACTGGCCAAAGAGCAGAACGTCGGCGAGCAGGAAGCCAACTTCTTGCGAGACGCGCAGGTCAAAAACGCCGAGCAGGCGATGCGGATCGCTCTGGCTGACGCCAACGCCAAGGCCGTAACGGGCGAAAACGAGGCCAAGGCTCGCATCGCGGCGTCGCAGGCCGAACTGTTGGTCAAGCAGGCTGAATCGTATCGCGTGGGCGAGACGAGCAAACGCACCGCCGAGGCCGCGGTCGAAGAAGCGCAAAACCTGGCCCAGGCCAAGGCGGCCCTCGCCCAGGCGCATCGTGTCGAAGCAGAGCGCCGCGCCGAAGTCGAAGCGCCGGCCAAGGCCGAAAAGGCCAAGATTGTCGTCCAGGCCGAAGCCGAGGCCGAAAAACGTCGCATCGAGGCGGCGGGCGAAGCGTCAGCAATTTTTGCCAAGCTCGAAGCCGAAGCGAAAGGTCAGTTCGAAATCCTGGCCCGCAAAGGTGAAGGCTTGAAGACCATCATTGAAGCATGCGGCGGCGCCCAGCAGGCGTTTCAATTGCTGATGCTCGAACACATCGACAAGCTGGCCGCGGCCAGCGCGCAGGCAATCTCGCAGATCAAGTTCGATAAGGTCGTGGTCTGGGAGAACGGCGGTCAGGGTGGGACGAGCAGTACCTCGAACTTCCTGCAAAACATGTCGCGCACATTGCCGCCCATGATGCAGGTGTTAAAGGACATTGGCGGAATTGAACTGCCGGAAGCGCTGATTCGCTTTACGGAGGAATCGAACGGAGTCCACAAGCCCAAGCCTGGACCGGCCGCTGATGGCGCGCCGCAAGAAATGCCGATGCGCTAAGAATTGCTAGGCGGCTAAGTCTGTCCTTCATCCTCGAAGCACGTCCCGCGCTTTCCCTAGCGCGGACGCTGCTTCGTGATGTCGCGTCTGGATGCTACGGTAGCAAAGAGAAATGCCACCCTACGTTCGACTACTGCAATCTGCTGAGGGCAGTGAGCGCCTTCAATGCCACGTCAACGCCCCCCAAGCGCTCGGCGAGCTTCTTGGCTTCGAGCAGCGATTCAATCGACAGCTCGCCGTTGGAGTGCGCGGCGCTCCCCTTGGATTTCTTAGCGGCCTTCTTCGAGCCCAAGGTTGCCTTGATGTTGCTGACTTGCGCCGGAGCCACAGCGATACCTTTGGCCTTGAGCGCGGCAATCACATCTTTGGGCCGCGCATCAGCGCCCTGCGCCGCAAATTCATCTCGCACGGCTTGTGCTTTACTACTCGATCTCGGGCCACCACGCTTCACTCGCTTTTTAGCCATCTGTCGCACTCTTTCGTTAAAATGGAACCTGGTCCAATCCTTACATTGTCGGCAAGCATACCGATAGGTTTGAAAGTTAACATGGGACATGGATTTTCGACACCCCTGCGGTGGGGTAGAAACTCGACACGAGCTTGATTGGTTTAGACGATCGACAATGGCGCGTTGCTGGACGACTTTCAGCCGCACAGGACGTGCGCCGATTTCAGTCGGCCTCTCGTCCGCGACGCGCGGCGTCTGCAATGCGGTTACCCATCGACGCGCACTGATGAAATCGGCGGCCCGCTGCCTCTGCACACTCTCGGCCAAGTAGCTTATACTGGGCGATCCCTTGACCCATTGGGAAGTTGCGCCCGGTTTTCGTCGTATGGACTGCTGATCGCCCTATGCGAAATATTCGCATGCCCGTTCGGTTGGGTGGCAGTCTGGCAACCAGTGAAAGCCGTCCCCAGGCAGTTTTGTAGGTCATCGCACTACACTCTCACCAACCCTTCGCCCCAGACTAAATACTGACGGAGACCGCCCGAATGAGCGTCACAAATCGCGAAAAGCAGATGGCCGAGGCCGAAGAATTGCTTGCCGATGGCCAGCAGCGGCGAGGTTTTGCGAAGGGTTTGTTCTTTGGTCAGTATCTGAACGAGCGGCTCCAACCGTACCCGGACCTAGCCGCGGACCAGCCAGCGCGCTCGCTGGTGGCGGACCTCAAGAAGTTCTGCAAAGAACAAATCGACGCGGCGAAGATCGACCGTGACGCCGAGATCCCGGATCACGTTGTGCACGGTCTCGGCCGGCTCGGAGTGCTGGGCGCGTGCCTGCCGAAAAGTGTCGGCGGGCTTGAGTTCAGCCAGACGGCTTACTGTCAGTTGATGGAAGTCCTGGGGGGCCACTGCGGCAGCACGGCGTTGTTCGTTAACGCGCACCATTCGATCGGCCCGCGGGCGCTGGTTCTGTTCGGCACGCCGGATCAACAACAAAAGTATTTGCCGAAACTTTGCTCCGGCGAATGGCTGAGCGCGTTTGCGCTGACCGAGCCCGAGGCCGGCAGCGACGCCGCTAATGTGCAAACCCTGGCCATGCCCAGCCCGGACGGCAAGGGCTTCATTCTCAACGGTCAAAAGCGCTGGATCACGAACGGTGGTATCGCCAGCGCTCTGACGGTGATGGCTCGCACGCCGGTAGCCAACAGCAACGAAACCAAGATCACGGCGTTCATTGTCACGCCCGACATGCCCGGCTTTGAAGTTGTTGAAAAGCGAATGCCCAAATGCGGCGTCCGCGGCACGGCCACTTCACGCTTGGCCTTCCACGACATGTTCGTGCCGAAAGAAAACGTGCTCGGCAAAGTCGGTAAGGGCTTGCGGATCGCGCTGACCGTGCTCGACTTCGGCCGCACAACATTCGGGGCCAGTTGCACCGGCGCCGCCAAGTTCTGCGTCGCCAAGGCGACCGAGCACGCCAACCGCCGCGTGCAGTTCGGCGATAAGCTCGGCACATTCGAGCTGGTCAAAGACAAGCTGGCCTACATGGCCGCCGGCGCGTTCGCCATGGAAAGCGTCACCTATCAGACGGCCGCGCTGATCGATTCGGGCGAAGACGACTACATGCTCGAGACCGCCATGCTGAAGGTTTTCTCGACAGACGTGCTCTGGCGAATCATCAACGACACGTTCCAAATTTACGGCGGCAAGGCCTACTTCGCTGACGAACCGTACGAACGCATGCTCCGCGACGGCCGGATCAACCAGATCGGCGAAGGCGCCAATGATGTATTGCGCGTGTTCTCATCGCTCGTCGGGCTGCGCGAAGTCGGTCTCGAGCTGAAAGGCGTGCTCGATGCCTTGATGAGCCCGATCGGCAACCTCGGCAAGATCGGCGGCTTTGCCAGCCGGCGGATTGGATCGATGCTCAGCTCGCCCGAGGTCGTCGTCCGCAGCACCGAGTTGCAAGACGACGCCACGCGTTTGGGCCGGCTGGTTGGCCAGGTTGGATCGAACGTGGAGCGCTTGCTCCGCAAGTATCAAGAAGACGTGCTCGACCGTCAGTATCAACTGGGCCGCGTTTCGGACTCGGCGACCGAGCTCTATGTCTCGGCCTGCGTGATCAACCGTCTCGATGGGTTGGTGCGAAACTCGCACGCGGACGAGAGCGAAAAGCTGGCCGCGCTGCGATTGGGTCGCTACTACCTGAAGACCGCCGCCCGCCGCGTGCACCGCAATCTGGCCGACATGTGGGACAACGACGACGAGGATACGACCCGCGTCGCCAACGCCGTGCTTGTCGACCCAACCGCGGGGTTCGCCGTGGGGACGAGCGGTCATGGCGCCACGGGCCACAGCCCTGCCGGACAGAAATCAGACGGCCACGGCGCCGGCGGACACGGCGCAAGTGGGCACGGCAATCACGGCGGCCACTAGTGCGCGGTGATCGACAACTGGTCGTGTGCCACTGGCTCCGCCAGTGCTTCGTTGGACTTCGTCGTTTGCGAGTTTCCACTGCCACAGCCAGTGGCACACAGAACATCCCTTGAATCGCCGCAGCTACGGCCGCGGTGGCTTCGTCGCGGGCGGGTCAGCTTTTGCGGGCTCGGCCTTCGTTGGCGCCGGTTTTGGCGGCGCTTTCGCCGGCGTTTTGTAGGCTGGCAGTTCTTTCACTCTGGTTCGGATTTTTTCCAGCTCGGCCTTAAACCGCGGATCGGCGAGCGAACCGTACTTTTCGCGGAAGTCTTTGACCTGCATCCCTTCGCTCAGCTCGCTGACCGAAGGAACGTAGGCTTTCACCGTGAAGCTTTGCGCGACGTCACGCAGCCGCTCCGCCGGCGCAGCTTGCAAGTGGGCGATGAAGGCAATGCCTGCCAGGTCGGCCACCAGGTCTGGGAAGCTGAAGCCCGATTTGCCTTGTGCGTCTTGCAGCTCTTTCAGCAGGCCGGCCGATTCGGCGACGCTTGGCGAAGAAACACTGGCGATCGACTCGCACAGAAAGAAGTGCCGCGCCAGGTCGTGTCGATCCCACATCGTCGGCGTGCCGATCACCTTCTTGCGGTGAGCCCGCTCGTTGCTGTCTTCGACCAGCGGCAGCAAATCGCGCGTGATGCTGTTGGTTGCCCATTCGTCGGTGTCCGATAGCGCCACGGCCAGGCCCATCCCGAAGGCCTTAACCTGGTGGTCCTCCGGTAACGAGAGGGCAGCGTTCGCTGCGGCGCGAACGTAGGCCTCGGTCAGTTGGTCGCCTTCCAGGCGCGCTTCGCGCCCCGCGGCCGTGGCCGCTGGTGGCAATCGCAGGTTCCGTTCGGCAAGTTCCACTACGGCGTTGCGCACCACGCGGGCCGAATCGACGGGCGAGGCCGCGCCTCCTTTGCGGACTGGTCGCACCGGCGCCGGCGCTTCACCCAACCGGGCCAAATACGCGGCAGCCGCGGGATCATCCGGGAACGCCTTGGCCAAAGTCGAATAGACCGCCACCAGATTCTGCCGTGTCGACGCGCTGACTTCTTCCAGGCGACGGATCTTGTGGTCGCGCTGTTCTTCGCCCAACAGCCGAATCGCCAGTGTATTCAGTGGATCGAACAGGATCCGAAAACCCTTGGCGACGCTCTTGCGGTCTCCCAACATCGGCCGCATGACCGAATTGAACTCCGGGCTATGCACAGCGCCGCAGCGATGCCCTAGCTCGTGCACCAAAACTTCGAGCCGCTCCGGTTCCGAAATCTGTCGCGACGCCTCGCGAATCAAAATATGCGACGCCAGCGCCCCGCGCGTTCCGCCCAGATGGGTTCGGCCCTTGATGAGCGGATATTGGCTCGAGAAGCCGATCGCCACGTCAGCCGGCGCAACGATCGCGCGACGTTCGAACTCGGCCAGGCTTTCGGTGAATTCAGTTACCTGGTTGTCTGTGATCCAAGTATCGCAAGCGACGACTTCGAGTGTGACCCCGGCGTAGTTTTCCAAAATCTTCGACGCCGCGGCGATTCGCTTTCTCAGTCGTGCTTCCCATAACTCGCGGACGGCCGGTTCGTCTTCGTCGACCAGGATCTTGACCTTCACCTTGGCGTATTGCGGAGGCGCAGCCTCGGGCTTCGCTGCGGCGGATTTTGGATCATTGGGCTTGGCGGCTGCGGCGCCGGCATCGGAGACGGCAGCCACCGGGGGCGCCGACGGTTCGACCAGGGGAGCGGGCGCGGCCGGCCGGTTGAGCATTTCGATCTCGCGCAGGTCGAATTCGGTGCTGTTCGGCAGGTTGTGGAAGAAGTAGACCGAATTGGGAGTCAGCGTATAGCCGCGCTTTTCGCCGTCGACTAAATACGCGGCTCGCACAAGTTCACCGGGCCGGCAAGTGATGGTGGTCAGGTCGCCGGAGTCGACTTGTCGCGCAAATGGTTTAGTGTTCCCGACGGCCACGCCGAACTTCACCACGCGCGAGGTGCGGTTGGCGATAACGACGACGTCGCCCTGCGCTGCCGGGACGGTTGCCGCCAGCAAGCCGAGGGCCGCCAGAAATCGGCAAGCGAGGGAGCGGACCGCGGCGCAAGTTGGAAACCCAAGTGACCGCACAGTTACAGCCGCCCTAGATGAGAAAGTGATTCGAAATGTCGGCCAACCCAAATACGAGGCGGCCGTGCCGTTTGGCATCGCGGAGCCCCGAGTGCCCCCTGCAGATATAGTCTACTTGCGCATTCAGCGAATCCATAGCGCCGGGCGAGTGCGCCGTCGGCCAATGCGACGCAGTTCACGCCTGCTAACTCGACAAAACAGCAGGGCAACGGCCATAATGCCGCGCTCAAGACGCCCTGGATTTGTTCCTTCGGAGAGTCGCATGTCCGTTAAGATTCGAGTTGCCACCTGCCTGCTAGCGCTGTTTCGTGTACTGCTTGCAGCCCCGGAGGAGATCTCTGCCGCTGACGCCAAAACGCCTCGGCCACCAAACCTGATTCTGATCATGGCCGATGACCTGGGCTACGAGACAATCGGCGCCAATGGCGGTACCAGCTATAAGACGCCCAATCTCGACAAGCTGGCGGCCACCGGCGCGCGGTTTACGAACTGCTATGTGCAGCCCCTCTGCACGCCCACGCGCGTGCAGTTGATGACCGGTCGCTACAACGTGCGGAACTATATTTCGTTCGGCAAAATGGATCCGAACGCGGTCACATTCGCCAATCTGCTCAAGCCGGCTGGCTACGCCACCTGCATCACCGGCAAATGGCAGTTGGGACGAGACGCGACCTTGCCAAAGAAGTTCGGCTTCGATGAATCGTGCCTCTGGCAGCTAACGCGCCGTCCGCCCCGATACGCCAACCCCGGGCTCGAAATCAACGGCGTCGAAAAGGATTTTCACGGCGGCGAATACGGGCCAGACCTGGTCAACGACTTTGCCCTCGATTTCATCGACCGCAATCGGGCGAAGCCATTCTTCCTCTACTACCCCATGATGCTGACCCACGGGCCCTACCAGGCCACGCCGGATAGCCCCGATTGGGACCCGAAGGCCGAAGGCGAGCAGGTCAACGTCAAGCCGAAGCACTTTGGCGAGATGGTCACGTACATGGATCGTCTGATCGGCAAAGTCATGGAACGGCTCGATACGCTCGGTCTACGCCAAAACACGCTGGTGATCTTTGTCGGCGACAACGGCACAGGGCGCGGCACGCGATCGATGATGGGCGACCGGCTGGTCATCGGCGGCAAAGGAACCACCACCGAAACCGGCATGCACGTGCCGCTGATCGCCAACTGGGCAGGCAAAACGGCGGCCGGCAAGGTCTGCAAAGATCTGGTTGATAGCACGGACTTCCTGCCGACATTGCTCGACGCGGCCGGCCTGAAGGCGCCCGCCGATCTCGAACTCGATGGCCGCAGCTTCCTGCCGCAGGCAGAGGGAGAGACAGGATCCCCTCGCGAGTGGATCTACTCCTGGTATTCACCCAGACAGAACGAGGACCGCACGGTCCGCGAGTTCGCGTTCAACCAGCAGTACAAGCTCTACCGCGGCGGAAAGTTTTTTGATCTGCGCGCAGATCCGGCCGAGGAACACCCGCTGTCCATGGCCAATCTCACGGACGACGCCGCCGCGGCAGCCAAGCTACTGCGCAGCGCGCTCGACAAATACGAGCACGCCCGACCAAAGGAACTCGACGCCGGCGCAGGCGAACCTGCCTCCGAGAATGCTAAAGGGAAGAAGAAGCGACAAAAGCAGGCGGCTGACTGAACCACGTCCGCCACGCTACCTTCGGCAAAACAAGATTGCGCAAAACGTGGCGCATAAAAATGGCCCCGATGTTTTTCATCAGGGCCGAGAGAAGAAAAAACGCCCGAAGCCGCTTTTGAGGGGGGGGGCGAAGGGGGACTCAGGTTCTGAATCCAGCGGCTTCGGGCGCTTAGTCGTAAATGTCTTGGTGGGTGGAACGTAGCGTCAGGCTACGACCACGGCGTCGACCAGTTGGCGAATTCCTGAAACCTTGCGGCCAACGTTCTGGCAGACTTGTTTTTCGTAAAAGCTGCGGACGCGACCGCGGAGCGTTACCGTTCCATTGTCAGCGGCCACTTCCACCTGACGCAGGGCCGGCAAGTGCCGATCTGCGAGGAACGTCGTGATCCTCTGTTCCAGGTCTCTGTCCGCCGCGTCGATGACCACTCCGTTACTCTTCATGATCTCCCCTTAGTCGCCCGCAGGCGAAGTGTTTGGATAACTCTTGGTGAGTTTCAAACACGCGTCCTTTCACCGCCTCGGTCGCCGCATCTTCTCGGCTTCCGTGATGACTTCGCGTTGATCCAGGCTTATAGCAAGGGCCATGCCAGAATGCTGGCAAAGTTGCGCGGCTGTGTCGCAATTGCATACCGCGTAAGATGTTCCGAATTTTTTTGGCGTGTTTCGGAGCTTGGTCGGCGTACGTTTCAATGCGATGCTTGCGCGACTTCTAAGCAAAATCTTGCAAGCGCGCCAGGCAACAGCGTGCTTTGTAGGCAGAGCAATGCCTGACAGAGCTCTAGAACCCCAAACCCGGGCCATCGAGCAGCGAAGTTTCGAGCGTTCCTTCGGTCACGTCGAACATTCCAGGAAAGCGCGCGGCCCAACCGTGATTGCCTTCTGGGCAGTACTGCCGCGCATTGCCTTCAATCGCGGCAATCGTGGGGATCCGGGCTGAAAGAGTTGCCGAGTGCAGGAACGAAGCGCCAGGACATGTCAGGTCCTGCACACAGAGGAACATGCCGTACTTCTGCGCGGCCGCGCCCATCAGCAGCGCCTCGGTCTGACCCTTGCACGCCTTCAGCGCCACGCCGGAGTAGCCCATCTCGCGGCACAGCAGCAGGCTTTCCAGGTCGAGTAGCGATTCGTCGATCACCACCGGCTTGATCCGGGCCGCGGCGTGCATTCGATTGTGCGGGTGGGCCTTCAGATCGCGATGCGTCGGTTGCTCAATGTATTGCACGCGCGCGAGCGCCGCCGGCGCCTGCTCACCAAGTTGCTTGAGAAATTCCAACACATAGTCCACGCTCGCGCACCGTTCGTTGAAATCGAGCGAGTAGAGCCACTCGTTCACATTCAGGGCCTGCTGCGTCTCCGCCGCCACACGGTCGACGGCGACAACCCGCTGGACGTCCCAGGCGAGGTCATCGCCGTTGAGCTTGATTTTCAGCCGTCGCAGGCCATCGGCCCGGATCCATTCGGGTAGCGTCTCCGGCAGCCCATCATTGAGGCGCTGCGGCAGATCGGCGTCGGTCAACGGGTCGAGCGCGCCGACCAGGTGATACAGCGGCATCCGTGGCTTGGGCGAGCGAAGCGTGTAACGGTCGAGATATTCACCGCGAAAGTCTTCGCCCAGGTAGTCTCCCAGGCCGCGATGGACGAATTCCGGCCCCAGCACGTCGTAGGAGTTAGCGCCGAGGGCACGCCCGTAGGCGTCATGAATGGCCGCTTCGAGCGGGCTGGCCGCGACGAGTTGCGCCAGCCGCGGCATGGCCTCGGCTACGCCCAACTGCTGCACAACGCTGGTCGCAGCGCTGTCGTGATCAGCGGCCAGGTCCTGCGTGATATCGAGCGGGTGACCCCGGCCCGCGTACTTGCCGGCCGTATCGGTCAGCCGCTCAGCGAGCGTGATCATTGCTTGCAGCGTTTGCTCGCCGGGGACGGCGCTCGTCGGCCAGGCCCAGACGTTGCCCATCGGCATCGAGCCAGTTCCAGTGGCCCGGCGGCCATCGCGAGTTTCGACCTCAACACGGACGTCGACCAGCACGGCGTCAGTAACGACTCGACCGCCGAATTTCATCGGGGCGCGATACCGCAGCCGCTGCGTGGAACTTTGAACACTGGTCAACCGGATATCTGTTGGCTTCGTCATACCAACAGTTTAGCAACCGGCGAGAGCGACGGGAGCACGCAGAGAACCACTCGATCTGCGGGCAATTCGCTGAATAGCCACGAAGAAGATTATTCTTCTTCTCCGCGTCTCGGCGCCTCGGCGGTTCAACCTCATCGTCCCTGAACGAGAACAGGATGAACCGCCGAGGCGTGGAGACGCAGAGGAAAATCGAAGCAGACGAAGAGCACTGAGCGACGGCCTTGACTTCGCGCGCCCCGGCCTTCGGGGCCCTCTTTGAAACCTGCGGATAACACTCTTCGTCTTTTATTCCGCAGATGGACCTAGCGCACAGCGGCCTTCTTGGCCTTCGTCTCTTCGGCGGCTGGCGCGTCGGCGTCAGGAGCGTCGGCCTTCTCTTCCTCCCAGACCTCGCCGCCGCGGCGCAACAGCGGGGGCGCCGTGTTGTCGAGTAGCTTGGAGGATCGAACGAAGGTCTTCGACGGGCCGTCGGTCAGAAGCTGGGCGTCGCCATTGTCGCCCAAAATGCAATGGATCAGCCGGACGTCGGAAGCGCCGCCGACCGCCACACCGGCGCGGCCGTTGCCGCGGGCAATCACGCCATCCAGCACGCAATCGGTTACGCGATCATGGGCATTGATTCCGTCGAGCTGAAACCCTTCGACGATCAAGTCGTTGATCAAGACGCCGCGGACCTGGTACAGCGTGATCCCGACTGTTTGAGCCGCATACGTCAGCGGATATTCGTCCGGCAGTTTGTCCGACTCGACGCGGAAGTAGATCATGCCGTCGGCCAGGCACCACTCAAGCGGATTCAGATTGGGGATCGCCCCGGGGCGAGCCAGGTAGCGGCGTTTCGCCGGTCGCGCGTCGAGAAACAACTGGCCGAACGCGGCGTGTTCTGGCGTGAACCGGAAAATGTCGCCACGGTAGTTTTCCCACGCCTTGCGCGGGACGGAGAACGAGCCATTGAGCGTGGCGCCATTGCCTTCGATCGTAAAGGCGCCATCAACTCCAACTCCGTTGTTCCCGCCGAAGATCGTGATGCTCTCACGGTACGGCGTCCGATTGTTGGTAAGGTTGATCCGGTCTCCGGCGTGGGCAATCTGTAACGCGCGAGTGATCGTGCGGACCGGTCCGGCGAGCAGCGACACGGAGGTGACGCGCGAACGGCCGTCAAGATCGTCCGAGCCCAGCTCATTGTCGACATACAACTCAATCGCCAAGGCGGCGTGAGGGTACAGCAGCACAACAATAGCAATCAGGCAAAGTTTATGGAGCACGTTGGCGCCCTAAAGAAGGTCGAATCACTTGGCCGCCGCCTGTTCGCAGGCCACGGCAAGCAAGTTTAGCACGCGGCTTAGAGCGCCGACCGCGGCGTCCCGCAGGCAAACTAGCGGCCCAATAGCAGATCGACCGCGGCGCCGATATCGGATGAGACCATCAATGTTTCGCCGACCAGAATGGCGTTGACGCCTGCCGAGTACAGACGCTCGACGTCGGCCCGCGTCCGAATGCCGCTTTCGGCCACCAGCACGCAATGCTCCGGCACGTTCTCGCCGACACGGAGCGTGTGATCCAGATCGGTGACAAAAGTGTGAAGATTGCGGTTATTGACGCCAATCAGCGTGGCGCCCGCCTCGAGCACGCGCGGCAGATTCTCCGGCTCGTACAGCTCGACCAGCGGCGTCATTCCCAGCTCGACCGCCGCGTTGTGCAAGGCGCGGAGGTGGCAATCGTCGAGGCACTCGGCAATCAGCAGCACCGCGTCCGCGCCGGCGGCGCGGGCTTCGAGCAATTGATATTCGTCGAGAATAAAATCCTTCCGCAGCACGGGCAGCCCGACCTCGGCGCGAATCGCGCGCAAATAATCCAGGCTCCCTTGAAAGTACTGTTCGTCAGTCAGCACGCTCAGCACACTGGCGCCGTGGGCTTCGTAGATCTTCGCGATCTCGACCGGGTTGAAGTCGGCCCGCAGTACGCCACGCGAAGGACTCGCCTTTTTGACTTCGGCAATCAGCCGAATGGCGCCGGGACGGGCGAGCGCCGCAAAGGCGTCGCGAACTGGCGGAGCATCGGCGATCTGGCGCCGGAGTTCGGCCGCCGGCACGGCCTGCTTGGCCGCCAGGATCTCCTGCCGTTTTGTGGTGACGATGTCTTCGAGAATGGTAGGCATGCGTTGGCCGATCGCCGTTCTGCAAGGCGCCAGGCGTTAGTGCTTGAAATGGCGACGGCCGGTTAACAGCATCGGCAGGCCCCGCTCGTTGCAGGCCGCGACGACTTCTTCATCGTTGCGCGAACCGCCGGGCTGAATGATCGACGTCACGCCAGCTTCGGCGGCCAGCGGGATCGAATCCGCGAACGGAAAGAAAGCGTCCGACGCCAGCGCCGCGCCGCGAGCTCGGTCGCCGGCCTTCTCGATGGCAATTCGGACACTATCGACCCGGCTCATCTGTCCGGCGCCTACGCCGACGAGCGTCTGGTCGTTGACCAGCACAATCGCGTTGCTCTTCACGTGGCGGACGACGGCCCAGCCGAAATCGAGGTCAGCCCGCTGTGCTTCGGTGGGGGCGGCGCCGGTAGCAATCTTCCATTCGGCCTGCGGGTCAGCCTGCGCGTCGGCTTCCTGGCGGAGCATGCCTCCTTCGACCTGGCGAAGTTCCCAGCGCGGCTGCGCGGGACCCATTGGGCCATATTCGAGCAATCGCACGCTGGCCTTCCACTTGGGCTTCGTCGTGAGGGCTTCAATCGCCGCTGGCTCGAACGACGGCGCGATCACCGCTTCGATAAATCTTCCCGGCTCAACCAGCACTTCGGCCGTGGCCAGATCGACTGGACGATTCAAGCCGAGGACCGAGCCGAATGCGCTGGTAGCGTCTCCGTCGAGTGCCCGCCGAGCCGCCACGCTCAATTGATCCGCGGCGGCCGCCCCGCAAGGATTATTGTGTTTGATCACGACCACGGCCGGCGAGGCAATCCCGCGCACAATGGCCAGCGCGCTGTCGAGATCGAGCAGGTTGTTGTACGAAAGCTCTTTGCCAGAGAGTTGCTTGGCCGAGACGAGGCTTTGCCCAGCATCCGAGGACGCGTAGAGCGCCGCCTGTTGATGCGGATTCTCGCCGTAGCGCAACGCTTCTTTCAGCGTTAGCGAGACACTCAAGCGGGCTGGGTGCGCAGCGACTGCGTCGGGTTGCGTCTTTTCGAACCAGCCGGCGATGGCCGCGTCGTAACGGGCGGTGTGCGCGTAGGCGGCGCCAGCCAATCGGCGACGCAGCTCATACGAGACGGCGCCAAGGTTCGAGATGTCTTGCAAGATCTCAGCGTATTGGGCCGGCTCGGTTGCAATCACAACAAAGGCGTGGTTTTTGGCCGCGGCGCGAACCAGCGACGGCCCGCCGATATCAATCTGCTCGATGATCTCATGCGACTGCACGCCGGCGCGAGCGGCGGTTTGCTCGAACGGATAGAGGTTGACCACTACCAGGTCGAACGCCTCGATGCCGTGCTCCTGCATTGATTGCGTGTCCTGCGGATTGTCGCGCCGACTGAGAATCCCGCCGAAGACCTTTGGGTGGAGCGTCTTGACTCGACCATCCATCATCTCCGGGAAGCCGGTGTAGTCGGCAATGTCGCGAACCGTGAGCCCGTTCTCGATCAAAAAGCGACTTGTTCCGCCGGTGCTGTAGAGTTGCACGCCGCCGGCGACCAGTCCGTGGGCAAACTCTGCCAGCCCGGTCTTATCACTTACGCTAATGATAGCGCGGTGGATTTTCGTCGCAGTTTGGGCCGGAGCGGTCGCGGTTGCAGAGGTCACGTCGAGTCGATCCTTCGTAGTACGGACAAAAGCGATTGAGAGGGCGTCGCTGCGCACTCGGCCGGACCGGAGGACTGGCGGCGCCACGGATTCGATTGGCCGATCACACCCAGTCGGCGGACGGCCCTCAAAGATACCGCGCACCGCTTCCGTCAGAAAGGAGACCCAAGAGCCAACTAGCAGCCCTGGCCATCCTTCCGCCTGAGCCCAGATTAGGCAGGACGCGTTTAGCCTGGCGTGGCAAATGGATCGTCCTTGGCGTCGGCCGGATCAACCGGGGCGTCACCTTCCATCGCCGGCTCGGCGCCCTCGGCCGGTACGGCTGGCGTGCCTGGCTTGGCTCCAGCGGCCGGTACGACCGGGGCAAAGGCATGGCTCAGCGGACGGACCTGGCCGACTTCGCGCAGGCACTGCACCATCCCTTTTTCCGTAGCCAGATAGATGCGGTCCGTCTGGACGTTGTGGACTTTGATCGGCAAGGTTTGCGTTGGCAACACGTCAATCTGACCGCCACTACGGGCATCAAGGATCAGCATCTGCCCGGCCTCGTCTTCTGTGTACAGCCGCGTTGCGCTGGCCGAAATAAATTGAGTCACGTCGCGCGAATACCAACGTATGGCCCCATGGTCGGCGGTCAGGCAGTACATGCCGTTCAGCTCAGGGATAGCGTAGACGCTGTCGCCAAGTGCAACTGGCGTATTACGGACCGGAAAGCCAGTCGAAAACTGCCAGCGCCGAGCGCCAGTTTTTTCGTCGATCGCGTAGATGTAACCATCGGCTGAGGCGGTGTAGATCAACGGCGGCCGGTAAGACAGGCCAGCGGTGATCATTCCGCGCGTGCGAAATTTGAAATTCGCCTTGAGCGTTTCTTCTTCGGCCGAATAGACCCAGCCTCTGTGGGTTGCCCAAACCACATTGGAGCCGGCGATCAACGGCGCCTCATCAATGGTCGACTCACTGCGATATGTGGTGGCTCGCAAATGCGCATTCTTGAAATTGAGCGCGTAACTCTCAATCGCGCCGTCGATCGTCGGAACATAGACGCGAGTGTCATTCAAAACGGGGGCAGCGCCCGGCGCCCCCTCAAGACGGCGAACCATCAGTTCCCGACCGTCCTTGCGATCGAGAATGTATAGGTTCGATCCGTTCGTGGCGGCGACGTATTTCGAACTCGCTCCGACTGGACCGTTCACTAGTTCTCTTCGGCCAATCTTGACCTTCCAAACGGTTCGGCCAGTTTCGGCGTCGAGCGCTTGAATGAATCCTTGTTCGGTCGAGGCGACGAGCAACCCTTCGTGGATCGTCACGTCCGTCAACTTGCCTCGGCCAGGATCGAGCAACAATTGCGCGGCCCAGACGCGCGTCAGCCCGTGGCGGCGGGCGAGCGACTCTGGAATCAGCGTGGGTCCGGCCACCTGAGCCGCGGTTGGCGACACCGTCGCCAACGCCCCCAAGACGCTGGACAGCAAAACAAGTGAGGCGGAAGAGCGCCAGCGGATCATGATCGTGGTTCCTAAATGCGGACGTCCGAAGGGGGGGCGTCAGGACTTACCGCCGGAGAAAGGGCGTCTCGGCAGAAACTCCATGATAATCGGAAACTAGCGAGCCGCGACACGTTTGGCCGAATGGAACGGAGTCTTTTGCATTTGGTCCGTTGTGTCTACGGATTGACCGTCTATCGACTGGCAAATGGGCGTCTAGACCGGCGCCCCCCCTGCTTCGTACTATGACGCCTATTGAGTCCTAGGCAGCAAATGGGCTAGGGCGACCAGCGGAAGCCCCGGTAACGCGGATGAGAAGGCCTGCCGTCCGGCCCATTCGTTGCCTCGGTATCAATAATCCCACCGCTGCGGCCGATTTCCGACTCCGTCCGAGCGAAAGCCAACCTTTGCCGCCAGATCCAACATTTCGTCCGCAGATTCAGCCGGCTCTCCAGGCCCTGGCGGGGTATTTGAACCTCTCCTCCGGCGCCGTGGATCGGCAGTTCGATCGGCATTTGAACGAGGTTTTTGCCGCAATCGAGGCGCAATCAGGCAGTGAACCTGCCTGGCGGACGCTCCGTGAACTGCTCGATCAAGAGCTCACGCTGCTGGCCGGCCACTCCCCGGCCTTTGCCACGATTGACCAGGCCCAGGCGGTGCTGAAGCTCGTCTTTGACCATCTGCTGCCGGCTTACCGGCTGCGGCATCGCGACCTGCTGGCGGATCGGGACGATCGGGAGCTCTTTCGTCCGTTCTTTCTTTCCAAGGCCATCCAGGCCGTGCTCCGGCAAGACGCTCCTTGGGGCGAGACCGACCGGGTCGTCGCCGGGGCGCTCGCCTCGATCAACGACTTTTTGGGCCATCGCCCGGTGGCGGTGCTTCGGACCGAACAAAAAATCGAGCCCTACAAAAACGAGTGGATCTCGCCGATTCCGCTCTATCTGGCTGGGGCAGGCGTCGCCACGGGGCGATACGAGGCGTTGCTCACCGCGGCCCTCGACGCGTTACGCGCAGCGCCGCCGGCGGTGCTCGACGCGGCCTATTTCGATCCCCAGCAACTCGACGAATTGGCGCTCGACCCCCGCGCGTACGATTTTGACCATCCGGTCAACAAACGCCCGAATTACCACTTCGGCCAGTGGGATCCACACAAGATCGACAACGCCGGCAACTATCGCCGCTTTGTTTTGCAGGCCGTCACGCTTGACGCCTTGTTGGAACGCGTCGAGCAGACCGCGGAATTGCCACGCGAACAGTTGCTGCGCGAAGCCGCGATCGTGCTGGCCGGGACGATCCTGATGGGTTCGGGCGTCAGCGGTAGCGGTCCCGAGGCGCATGACTCGGACACGACCCTCTCCACGCTCATGCCCCGAATTGCCGCCTATCGCGACGAGTTCTATTCGCGACTGCTCGCCGCGGAGCCAGGGGCCCACGGCGAACGATTGCGCGCCGAAGCCACGGCCATGAAGCAACCCTTCGGCGGCGCTCGGCAGGATTTGAATCAAAGGCTCGCCCGGCTTCGCGCCGCGCAATTGCAACACGTTCACCTTGCGCAGCGTTTTGCCGCGATGGGGAATCTCGAAGCCAGTTCGCGGCAGGCGCGAATTGTGCCAGTCGCTTCGGCCCGAATGCTCTCGGAAATTGGCGGACGCATCACGATCGGTCGGCTGGCGATCACGCGCGGCGACGTCGCCGCGGCCGCCGAGCGATTGGCCGAGGTCGACGATCTGATCCGTCGTGGCATCCAGTGCGGGGCGCTCGTCGATCCGTGGAACATTCTGGGGTTCCAAGGTCAATTCAGCCTGTTTCCGGCGCTTGAAAACACGGTCCGTGACCATCGCGTGGATGTGTTGATCCATGTCGTTTCGGAAACGTTTTCGCTGGCGGTCGAGACCGCCGCCGCGGCCGCCGCGCAAGGGGCCGAAGAACTGGTCGAGCGAGTGCAAAAGCAACTTGCGGCCCTGGCGAATTGGTGGGATCGCTTTGCGACGCTCGATGTCTCGAACATTGAAAGCGTTTCAGGGCGCGAAGCCGTGGCTGCCGCCGCGGCCGTTTCGGGCGCGCTCTCGGCCTGGCGCCAGGCAGGCGCAACCGGCGGCGATATCGCCTTTTGGCGCAAGCAGGTTGGCGGATTTCAATCGCCGAAGGCTTACGCGCTGGTGATTGAAACTCTGCTTAACCGTCGTGACACCGTGGCGGCGATGAGCCTGCTGATCGGTTGGCTGAGCGAGGCCGAACAAACGCCGCTGGCCGAGGGAGAGTACTCGTTTTATCGATTGGCGCAGCGCTGGTTGCAAAGCGCGTTGGCCCCAGAGCCCGAGGCTCCGTCGGATGCAAGGCAAAAATCCTCCCCTGCCCCGGCCGCCCTGGTCGCCAAATTCTTCGATTATCTTGAAGCCAACGCCGGCGAACTTTATGCGCCTCCGCAGCTAGGGCTCGGCTCGACGGCGCCAGGCGACGAAGGAGACGCCTCGCACACCTCGGACGAGGACGGCGATGAGAATCTCTTCGACGCCGCCTACGAAGGGGTCAGTTACCTCGATAGCACGGATAACGCGGAAGGATCAATGCTCGAAGGGGCGGAGCTGTCGAGCAACTACGAACTCGACCTCGAAGTCCGCCGACTACGCGGGCCGATCGAGTTCGCCCGCGCGTTGGCCCGGTTACGGCTAATGGTGGCCATTCGGCCTGCAGCTACGGCGGAGCAAGAGTCGGCCGAGCGCACGGCCTGGACCGAGCTGCTTACAGGTCAGTTCGAGCACGCTCGAAAGACCGAACGCGGGCTGACATCGCTGTTATCGGCGATTCACCGCTTGAAAATCCCCAAACCGTCGAATTCGCCAACGTCGTTGTTGGAATACGATCGTCGCTGTCGCGTCAAAGAAGGACTGGCGGCCGAGACAGTGGCCGCGGTCGTCGATGCCGCCACGACGGTTCGCTGGATTCGCGCGCGAGTGGACGCGGCCGAGCCGTCCCTGGCGCTGGCGGATCCGCCCGAGCACGCCTGGCAGGCATTGGCTGAGCCGGCACTGGTCGGGATCTTACGCGGAGACGCGGACCAGGTTCGCGCTGCGTTCCCGGCGCTTGCCGAAGAGCTCGACAAGCTGCCCATTCTTTACGTGCCACTAGCCCGCGGCGGCGATCCCGTACAGTTGGCGCAAACGCAATCGCTCAAGCAGATGCTCTTGGAGTTATTCACGACGCTCCCCCGCTTGGGGCTGTTGAGCGAAAGTGGCCGACTGTTGGCCACGGTGCAGGCGATGGAACGACATCGCCCCACCCAGGGGCGTTCGGTCACGGAATTTGATCGACTGTTTGAGACGGCGTTCCAGGCGCTGGTGGAAAGTCTGATCGATGCGTCGGTAAGTTGGCCCGCCAGCGACGCGCCGACGGCAATGCCGCCTGCAGCCTTACCGGCCGGAGACGCACTTAGCGGAACCGATGCCGATCTCGTCGAGTGCCTGCAAATGGCCACCGAGCCCCTGCTGCGCAGTTGGCTCGAACACAGCCGGTCGGTCAGGCTATCGGTGCTGGAACGCGTGGCCGAAAATGACCGCTGGACGGCGCTCGTTGATTTCATCGAGCGTTACGGGCATGACCTGTTCACGCAGCGTTTCCTGAATATCGGCAACCTCCGCGCGATTGCCGAGCAGGGCGCTGATAGCTACCTGAGAATTCTCGAAGAAGACCCAGATCCACTCCATCCGCTCAAACTAATCGAAGACCTCGACAACGGCATCGCGCGCACCACCGCAGTCGAGCGGCTGCAGACCGTCGTCGAGACGATCATCGAGAATTACGCCGAGTACAAAGACTTCAATACCACGACCACGCAATCTGACCGTGGTGAGCTGCTGCACACGCTGATTGATTTCTTACGGCTCAAGGCCAGCTACGATCGCGTGACCTGGAATATTCGGCCGGTGGTGCTGGTGCACGAGGCATTGATGCGGCGCGGCCGGCTCGAAGCCGCCGAGATGTGGCGCCGGGCGCTGGCCGAACGAACCAGTGAAGTGGCCGATTGGCATCTGGCGCGGTTCAACGAGTTGGTCGACCGCTATCGGATGCGTTTGCCCAGCGTCGCCGCGCGGCTGCACGAGCGCTTCATCGGCCCGTTGGCGATTGACCGCTTGCGAGCCCTGGTGGCGCCGGCTGTGCGGGAAATTGAGCACGCAGGCGCTGGACCGGCTTTTGCACTTTTAGAGCAGGAAATCGCCGAATTCGCCGAACAACCGAGCGGATCGGGCCTCGAAGCGCCGGCCTGGCTGGCCGCGCTCGAAGAAGAGGCGTCGCTTGCGCAACGACCGAACCCAGACGACCCCCTGGCTGAACTCGCCGATCGCACGCCGAGCGTGAAGCTCTCGCGGGCCGAGGTCGAACGGCAATTGCGCGAGTGGGAAGCGTAGTCGAACACGCTACGACCGGAACTTTAGAGCCGATCTGCGCGCTTGAGGCGTGTTGAGGCCGGCTGTCGGTCAGGGCTCGGCCGCCCCAGGTCTTGTTTTCTTCTTTGTTTTGTGTCGTCGCGCCGTTGTGGTTTTACATTCGTCTTTAAATTACCACGACGACACAACGGCACTACGAAAGGAGAGCCAGCGTCATCTCAATATTAGAGCGGCAGTTGAGCGCGTTTTCGCTCCCGCGCTTGGTCTCTCCACCGCCGCACTGTCAGCATCCAGGATACGAAGAAGTAATACGCCGGATAGAAGAGCGATAGCCAGATTAACTGCTGAGTGCGGGCAGCGTCAGCGGCGTCGGTCGACCAGCTCCACAGGATCGCCACGACAAAACCGCCCCAGATCGCGCCCAGGATGGCGCTGATTCTGTTCAGCGAACCCGGCTGCGTGGGGTACAAGTAGCGAATCGGCACGAACGTCAACAGCGAGAACGTCATCAAAAGCGTAATCGTCGCCCAGGCCGGCGGCTGCATCGCCCACAGGTAAAGCGCCACCAGGTTCCAGTAAGAAGGAAAGCCAAGAAAGTAACCATCGTCGGTTTTGACCGAAACCTGGCAGAACCCGTACGCGCTTGCCAGTAGCGGCACGAACAACCACGCGCTTTGTTGCTCGGGCAGCATTCCTGTCTGATAAATCAACAGCAGCGGCAAGAACGTGTAGTTGAGAAAGTCAACCAGATCATCGAGCCGGCGGCCGTCGAAGCCCGGCAAGACCTCGGTCACACGCACGCGGCGGGCGAACCAGCCGTCGGTCGCGTCGATCAGAATGCCCAGCCCCATCAGCAAAAACGAGTCGCGAAATCGCATCGGGTCCGTGCCGACCAGCAGCCAGGCGATCGCCCCGGCGACGACAAGTCCCATGCCGGTGTAAAGGTGGACTCCCCAGGCATAAACGTGCAACACGCTAAGGCGCGGGCGTTCGGCTTCAATCAACATGGCGATAGGCTCAAGCAGGTTGGAGATAGTTGGGACGAGTCAGTATCGCGGTGTTACTGCAAGGTAACTGTGTCGAGACTTAAGAATAGCATCTCATAGGGATCCAACACTAACCCGAAGCGCCAGCGAGGGTTCTTCGTTCGCATCGCTTCAAGGAAGAACCCTCGCTAGCGCGTCGGGTTAGTGACGACGCACGTTAGATCAACCCCCAGCAGCATCGTTTTCCGCGGCGTTTCGGTCTGTTCGGAATGTACCAAGATCGCGCGGTGGGTCCCAGCTGGATGTGCAGCGCGAGACGAGCGGCAGCAAAATCAAGCCGGCCGCTGCGGCCAGCACCCGAGTCGGAAACGCTGATTCCCCGGTCGCGCTATCGACCCAGACGCCAGGGTCGACGCCCGTCAATCGAGAAGCAATTTCGCCGTAGGAAACCAGCGCCGGGATTCTCAAGATCGAAATGCCGCCCCCTAGTCGCAGCAACAGCGATACGCAAAACGCCACGATCGATCCGGTGCGATTTGCCCGTCGGTCAAACAGCGCCATCACCAGTTGCGGAAACAACAGCACGAAGACGAGGTCTGCGGTAAAGAACCACAGTTCGGCCACACTTTGCACTTTCAGCGCCATCGCGGCCGCCGCCACGCCGAGCGCGACGATCGAAACGCGGATCACTCGCCAGAGACTTTCGGATGTCCCACGCGGCGCGAGCAGCCGATGATAAACATTCCAACTGAACATCGACCCGGCCGAAAGGATCGACGCGCTGAAGCTCGACGTCACCGCCCCGACGATGGCCCCCAGCCCTAGCACGGCCACGGCCGGCGGCGCGGTCGCTCGCAATAGCATGGGCAGCGCCATCGAAGGGTTCTCACGCAGCAACGTCTGTTGCTCGGCGCTCCAGCCGGTGTAGACAAACGCTGCGATTCCCAACAGAACCGGCGGGCCAGTCAGCGCAATCGTCAAGACGCCGGCCACGAGTGAATGCCAGCGGGCTTTCGCGGGGCTCTGGCAGGCCAGCACGCGCTGGAAATAACAGTTCCACGGGATGCCGCCGAAGATCAACATCACGGTCAGATCCAGCACGTCGGCCAGCCGGCCTTCGAGATGCAGGCCGTTGTAGTAGATGATCTTC
>Ga0268266_10000942_pt1 | contig 37115 bp, 39 predicted proteins | sample KBSS13metaG_FD_190356 | JGI IMG/M metagenome (GOLD analysis project Ga0268266, IMG submission 190356) | Switchgrass rhizosphere microbial communities from Kellogg Biological Station, Michigan, USA - KBS S1-3 metaG (SPAdes) (version 2) | ecosystem: Host-associated > Plants > Roots > Rhizosphere...
CGCAGTTTTTGGCCACCGTAGGAAAGTGCCTGGAACTGCCCAACCTGGGTCGTACGAGCCACACCTACAACGTGCTGTACGGTAGCAATCTTGGCGGCTAAATCGTCCGTGAGCTTGGTACAATCTGCACAGTTATTACCGCCGTTGTTGTGGTCGTCCCAGCTTATGTCCGTCTGCGGCGAAACTGCCACCTGCTGGAAGGTGCCGTTAGCCTCAAACTGCTTTGTCATAAAGCCCTTTAGGCTGAACACGGCTGCAAGCATAATGGTCACACTAGTGGCGCCAATAACGACAGCAAAAATAGTAAGTGCGCTGCGCAACTTCTGGCGACGGATGTTACGGAAGGCGATGAGCATGTAGTCGGAAAAGCGCATATTACCCTCGTACCATCTTTCCGTCTTTAATCTGTATGACACGGTCTGCCTGCCTGGCAATAGACATATCGTGCGTGATGATAATGAGCGTAATTCCTTGCTTGTTCAGATCACGCAGCAGCTTCATAATCTCATCCCCGCGGGCACTGTCCAGATTGCCGGTCGGCTCATCCGCCAAAATAATGCTAGGCTTTACGGCAAGAGCGCGAGCAATTGCCACACGTTGCCGCTGACCGCCAGAAAGCTGACTCGGTTTGTGCTCAAGCCGGTCGCCCAAACCTACCGCATCCAGACACTCCTTGGCGCGCGCTTTGCGATCCTTGGGTTTCATACGACTGAACACCAGCGGTAGCATTACATTTTCCAGTGCCGTTTGCGTACCCTGCAGATTAAACGATTGAAACACGAAGCCGATGTGGTGATTGCGATAATCGGAGAGCTGACGGTCATACACATGTGACAGGTCGTTGCCATCTACCACGACCGTGCCAGAACTCGGCTTATCAAGCCCACCAATAATATTAGCCAGCGTAGATTTACCTGAGCCCGATGGGCCAGTGATAGCTACAAACTCACCGGCATTTATAGTGCAGTCTACGCCATCAAGAGCATTGAGCGCTTCATCACCTAGGTGATAGGTTTTTGTAAGGTTTTTGAGTTCAATAACAGCCGCCATGGTGTTGTGATTTTTTCCTTATAATTATCTTAAGCTTAATGCACCTAGCCCGACAGTACAAGTCTGCTTTTTTGTTGGAATTTTTACAAGAAATATTAACTCTAGATCGTACAGTGATATGTGTGGAGCGCATCAAATCATTTTTCACAAATGTTGTCTCGCAGGTTATTATTAAATATAGCGTTTTATAAGTTAATATTTGAGCCCACTAAAGCGGAGCCGCTATGAAGGTAAAATCAAAGATCTTTTATTGGTACGTTGCGTTCCTGCTCGCATTCACACTCCTACTGCTACTGCCTGCGCCCGATAAAGCTACACTAATAAAATACCATTTAAGTGCGGCTGGCTTACGCATGCTCGATCTGACGTTCATCGTCCCCGAGGCGCTCATTTGGTTCGCTGCCTTCTACGGGTACGAGAAAATGCAACGCTACAGCCAACTCATAAAGACCGGGGATGAAGGTAAACAGATAGCAAAACTAGCTCGCGGGTTGCTTATTCTGGCAATCGGATTACCCGTAAACGCTATTTTCGGCGCCATATTATCAATCATCGCCGCTCACGAACCAGCCTTCAAAAACCCGTCTGTCATCATCGGTAACTATGCCGAGCTTGTATTTCCCCTACTCGCATTCGTGTGGATTAGCATGGGGGCACGTGGCCTGGGTGAACTCGCCAAAACTCAACCCCGACTTTGGAAGTTAAATACCACCGCCCTGGCGGTAATCATTTTGGGCATTGCCTTCTGCAGCTTAATCGTACTCGATCACCGGGAGCTCCGTACTACGTATCATATGTCGCCAGAGCTCGTCATGCTCACCTTGGGTATTCCCTATATGTACATCTGGTTCTTGGGACTATTTGCTAGCGTTGAACTACAAACATACAGCCGGAAAGTTGCCGGAGTAGTGTATCGTCACGGGTGGAACCTCCTCATTGGCGGTGTTGTATCCATCGTGCTGCTTTCCATATTGCTACAATACCTTTCCACACTTTCCACATGGCTGACTTCACTAAGCTTGGGCTGGGTACTACTCCTGTTATACGCTTTACTGCTCCTGCTGAGCGGCGCATATATAGTAGTAGCACTGGGCGCCACGAGACTTACCAAGATAGAGGAAGCCTGAAAGGCACAGCATAGTATGGCAACAAACTTATACGACGATGTGGTTACCATCACCTACGACTACCTAGGTCCAGCAGCGGATCGTTTTGTGGTGCGCCAAATACGCAACCATCTGCAGAAAGATCCCAGCGAACTCCAGCCGAAGGATCTTCGACAGCTCATAGATTGGATACAACTGGCAATGCGTCTCATTAGCAGTGATAGCGGTGCGATAGACCGTTACGTAGCTGACCTAGAGGCATTAGCGCAATCTAAGAAATCTGGTATGCATGGCAAGAAAGTCAGTCATTAGCGGAGCAGCACGAACGTCGCATGAAGCGGCCACCCACAACGGCGCACGTCTAGAGGCGCTGTTCGCGAGTATTGGTGAGGGCGTTATAGCTACCGACGAAACCGGAGCCATTACCCGCATCAACCGAACAGCTTGTAACCTTTTGGGCGTACGCCGCACGAATGTCATCGGCAAACACTTCCTGAGCGTCGTCATATCGGTACACGATAATGGCACGCCGATGAATGTATTTGACCGGCCGATCGTCAAGGCGTTCCAGACCGGCAAAACAGTGCATGCCCGCACCCTATACCAGCAAAAAAACGGCTCACTTCTGCCCGTTCAGCTTACCGTGTCACCCATCATCTTGCGCGGGCGTCCGATTGGAGCCATCGAAGTATTCCGTGATTTAACCACCGAGATCGAAAACGATAAGTTAAAATCAGACTTCATCTCCATTGCGTCACATCAGCTACGCACACCGCTCTCTGCTATAAACATGTACACCAGTATGTTGCGCGACGGCTTGGCAGGCGAGCTTAACGAACAGCAGCTCCCCTATATTCAAACCATCCTTACGTCCGTGGAGCGTATGAATGTACTCATCGACACCTTACTTAACATCACCCGTATCGAGGCAGGCGGAATCATAATAAACCACCGCCTGGTGCAAGTGGACAATCTGTCGCGCGAAATGTTTACAGAGTTCATTCCAGCTGCACAGGCCAAGTCAATAGCGCTTACTGCTGATTTGCCAGATACGATGGAGCCTATATACACCGACACACTGCTCATACGAGAGATCTGCGCCAATTTGCTCAGCAACGCCATAAAATACACACCCGAAGGTGGCAGCGTACAGTTTACACTTACCGATACGCCCAAAGAATTAGAATGGAAGGTCAGCGATACCGGCTACGGCATTCCCGAAAACGACCAGAAGCACATATTCCTCAAATTCTTTAGGGCCGAAAACATCACCAACAAGGATGTCAGCGGCACAGGCCTGGGCCTGTACCTCATAAAGAACATCGCTGAGTCACTAGGTGGTGAGTTGTGGTTTGAAAGCACCGAAAACGTAGGCTCTAGCTTCCACTTTTTACTACCAAAAGACGTCAAACACCGCAAAGAGTCTGTCTAGAGGCTCTTGAGTCCGGCCACGATCGCTTTGGCGTCACTGTACGCATCTGGGCAGTCACTGCGAAAACATGGCTGGTGCTCAGCTGCATGCCTGCTTATATTCAGAAACTCCTTGCGCAATTGGGAATGACAGCTGCAGCTTTACTGAGATGCAGAGGTGGTGGCAGCGGTCTTTGGAGCGGCGCTCTGGCCCAAGATGAGGATGAAATCAGCATTTGGGTAGGTGGCAGTCAACGACGTACTTGTCGTAACGGTAGCCTTGTAAGTGGTCTTGAGGTAGGCCAGTGTGTTTGGCATCTCACCATTCGAATTATCGATTATGGTGGTAGTGGCCTGGGTTGCCGGTGCGTCACCGACGGATACTGTCATGCCCTTGCCTATCAGCTTATTTTCTTGTTTCATCGCCAGACCAGCCGTGTCCGTTCCGTTTAACACTACCGTTGTGGCGCCTTCTTTGCTTACTGGATCCGCCGTAAATATCTTTTGGATCTGCTTCTGAATGTCAGTAAAGTCATCGATGCCAGCCAACGGAACATAGACATCTTGGTTACCGATCGTCTGGTTAACAAGCATGGTAGTACCCTTGCCTTGCAAGTTATTGATGTTATAGGAATCTATCTTACTATCATCTACCTTCTTCATATAGGTATAGAGCGTTTCGACTTCATCTACCTTCAGGTTAGTCTTTACATTGTTACCCACGGCGTCTACCAGACTCGCAATCTTGAAGGGGTTGGCGATAACTGAAGATTGCGCTGCTTTATCTTTTACGGCCAGCAGCATTTGGCGTTGATGCATGGTGCGATCATCGTCACTACCCGGAAAACCATACGATCCTATACCATCACCACGGGCTCGCGCCAAGTCGAGCGCCTGATGTCCATTGAGCGTTACGGGGCCATTCGGGTATTTAGCCAACGCACAGCATGTCCGACTAGTGTAGTCAAGACTAGAGTCGTAAATACCCCTTGGGTTAACACTGTTAATGGTGATGGTGATACCTCCAACCGCATTGACCAAGTCCTCAAACGCACCATAATTTACGAGCGCTTGGTAGTCTATGGTAAGCCCCAGATTGTCTTGTACAACTTGCTGTAGCAAATCCATACCGCCGTTTGGATACGCAGCGTTTATCTTGGAATGCCCCACGCCCGGTATGTTCACCCATAAGTCGCGTGGCACGCTCAGCATCAGTGCCGTGTTGTTCTTGGTGTTTAGGCTAAGCACCATGATGGAGTCCGTGAGATTGGCGCCGTTGTGGCCGACATCATCTGCCGAGTTTGCAGCCACCAATATATTCACACGGCCGTTCTGGTTCTGCAGAGGCACCGGGTGGAAGGCGCTAAGTAAGCTCAGCGGGTTATTGTTCCCTGTAACCCTTGCGATATCTTTGTAGAACTTAAAGCCAAACCACAAGCCGCCAAGCAGTACTAAGGCACCCAAGACAGCCATAGAACGCTTGAATATACGCTTGAATGAGCGTGGCTTGCGTTCTTTGCGTTCCTTTTCGGGCAACACTGTACGCGGCTCGCCGGGCCGGCGGCGTCGTGGTTCTTCACCACGAAGCGGGTATGAGGCAGTGCCGATTTGACCGGTAGCAGCGGCGCTACTAGCCAGAACACTCTGAGGTTGGGTGCGCATAGGCATGTCAGCCAGCTTAGCAGGCGCAGGCTGCGGTTTTGCTGAGGGAGCGCGAAATACGGGCTGGCGGGGGCGATCCTCTACCGGCTTGGCAAAAAAACCATCAATATTGGTAGCTCGCTTCGGGCTGAAGCTATCGTATTTTTTAGGACCCATTTTAAGACCTTTTTCGCTTATGAAGGTTGTACTGATGTGTGCGGTTTGGCAGTTCTTGTGAAGAAGTATACCAGTAGCTACGGGGGCGAACAAAACGGCCAAAATGCGTTGGCAGTACAGACGATAATAGAACGGGAGTCTTGAGGTGGATCCTAGGCTGCATTACTTTGGGCTATTGTACGTGAAAACGGCTCTCGAATAAAGCGCAGGCAAGCATAGTTTTTGGCCGCTAACACTTCTCGCCAAAATAAAAACTTCGCCGCTCGCATAATTATTTGATGGCGAAGTTTTTATACGCGTCGTCTAGAGTTTATCTAAAAGCCTATCGACGGCTAGGACGGATGGGTTGGTAGTATCTGCCAACTCATAGCCCCATACGGTTGTTGCGGCTAGTCGCATTGTACGGCTGCCTTTCTAATTAATTTTGTTTTGAATTTTTGTTTTAAGACATTCTTGTGTGAATCTCAAAACTAATTTATAGTATAGCAAAAAGCTTGTGCTTTGTCAAGAGGCTTTACGCCGTCTATTGGAAAGCTCTATACAAACAATCCTTCATGACGTCAGTTGCTCCGAGGTCCGCTACCTCGTCTTCGAATATCCAGCGATACTCGTCGTGCTCGGTTGGTTCTAACATAACATCGCCCGGCTCGACTTCGACCTTGAAATTGAGCTGCCGCACCTTTGGTTTGGTGCTAGTCTGATAATCGAAACCCTCGAAGGCACCAGTGACCCGATGCACCGTGAGCCCAGTTTCTTCGAAGGTCTCGCGAATAGCTCCCTGGGTGATCGTCTCGCCCTCGTCCACACCACCACCTGGTAGCTCGTAGACGCCGCCCAACGTATCCTCTGGTACTCGGCGCACCACCAAGAGCTTGCCATCCCGAAAGATAGCTATACCCGTTGCAAAATGCGTAATCCCATCCTGAGCGGCCTGCTTGCGCACGGCCTGTTCGTTTATTACTGTATCCATGTCTAAGTAGTGTACCAAGATTGTAGCTAAGCGAGGCAACTACATTTCGGCGTAAGCTTCGGTACGGAAGCGACGCGGGAGGGCGAAGCTCAGGCCAAATGTCAGGGCCAACAAACCACCTGCATAGGCCATGGACCACTTGAAGGCGCGGCTGAAGTTCAGAGCGTTTGCCTGCTTCGTGGTTGCCGACAGCAGTCCTGCGCTTACCGGTGCAGGTGGCGTAGCCGGTGCCTTAGCCGAATTGGAGCTGCCCGTGGCGACACAGCTCTTCGGTGCGACGCTAGCGTCTTGCTGGCGCGAACGGTCGACAAAACAGTTTCTCGTCATAGCAATGAGTTGACTCTGCTCGGCGGCTGGAACGTGCTGAGCGGTAAGCGTTTGTTGTAGCTGGGGCTCAATCGCAGCAAAGCTACTTGCCGCGCCATGGCTCAGCTGTCCGAAGAATATTACGCCGATGAGTGCTACACCCACGGCGGCACCCACCTGCTGCACGGCATTCAGTACGCCAGATGCCGAGCCCGCATGTTTAGCGTCAACACCATTGAGCACTGCCGCGAACAGCGAACTGAAGACAAAGCCCATGCCCACGCCCACCAGGAGCAAGCCAGGGATAAGCTGCCACGAGTGCACGCTCAGGTTATAGTGATGCAAAACCCAGGTTGTCACAGCCAAGCCGGCAGCCATCACAGCCGTACCAGTCGTAAGCGCATAGCGGCCGAGCTTCGGCAACAGCTTGTCACCAGCCAGAGCCATCGTCATAGCAATGCCAAAAGCCGTGGGGATGCCGGTAAGCGCCGCATGCACCGCTGTGAAACCGAGGCCGATCTGCAACACCAGCGTAAAGGTTAAGAAAAAGCCGATCATCGCCATTTCAAATATGGCATTAACGCTCAAGCCAACACCAAATGAGTGGTTTTTAAATAGTGCCGGCAGCACCAACGGTGAACCATCGGTGCGCTCCTTGCGCTTCTGCCACCAAGCAAACAGGCCAAAGACCGGCAGTGAAGCAGCCAAGAGTACGTACGTCCAAGTCGGCCAGCCATATTCTCGGCCCTGAATCAGCGGGAAGACCAGCAGGAACATGGCAATCACTACCAGGAAGGTACCAAACATATCGAGCTTGAGTGGGTGCGGCGACTTGCCGTCCGGCAGATATTTGAAGCCCATAAACAAAGCAAACAGACCGACCGGTACGTTGATGAGAAAAATCGGCCGCCAGTCCCAACCCAATATATTCCACTTTATGAGCAAGCCACCTACAACTGGACCGAGCGAAGCCGCTAAGCCGCCCAGCGCGCCAAACAAGCCGTTAACGCCACCACGCTCCGATGGTTTGTACATAACTTGCATCAGCGACATTACTTGTGGCACCATGAGCGCCGCAAATGCGCCCTGCAGTATACGTGCAATGATAAGCGTAGCGGTATTGGGTGCCAAGCCGCTCAGCAGTGAGGCCAGTGTAAACCCGGCAACACCCGTCATAAAGAGCTTTTTGTAGCCAAAGACATCACCCATACGACCACCGCTAACCAGCAGCAGCGCGAAGGCCAGCGAATAGCCCGCCACGATCCACTGGATGGCCGAATAGCTGGCATGCAAATTGGTGCGAATGGTGGGAATGGCGACGTTCACGATAGTGCTGTCGAGCAGATCCATCACGAATGCGAATGCAACGATTACCAGTGCGATGGTACGTTTTTTAGCGCTAAACGTGGCAGCGTGGTCCTGTGCGGAAAGCACCGCAGTCGTTTCCATACCTACTTCTTTCTTTTAGATTGGTTGCTACTCATTGTAGCAGCTATTTGATAAGGGCCGCTAGGTATGGAGGCGTGGCGATAGCGAAGCAAGAAATTGCCGAATTATAAACGCAGCGCACACATGATTGTGTGGCCACAAGGTAGTGCCGGCTAGTTCTACTTTAGTGACATGGTGGTTTTGCTCAGCCGATGCGTTTCCATCGCGGCGGCCAATAGCAGCGGACCGACTATCAGGCCGTAGAGTCCCAAAATCCATACAAAGGCTACACTGGCCGCCCGTGGCTGTACCAGCACCAATATGCCCGCCACGACGGCCAGCAACCCTACCAGCACCATGACCACACGATACAAGCTTGGCCCTTCCTCGAACAGTCCCTCTACTACCTCGAACACGCCACGAACTATCAGCGTAAAGCCAATGAGCAGAATGAACGTTGTGAACGTAACGTGTGGGTGACGCAGCAAATACACACCGACCCCCATCTGCAGCAGGCCAAGCAACGGCGTTAGTACACGGGTAAGGACAGAAATGCCTTCGCTAGCCAAGCGGCTTATGCCGTACACTAGCTCAAACACTCCGCCAATGAGCAGGAATGTGCTAAATAAATACAGTATGGTTATGATGGTAATACCAGGCCAAAACACCGCGGCGATACCAAACAAAATTGCTACAACTCCACGCAGAACCAGCCCACCTGTCAGGTTTGACATTTCAGAATTCATGTTGACCTCCCAGTTGTTATACCCCAAATATCTGCTTCGGTTGCCCTAGTGTCTGTAAATGTTTTTACACGTACAGCTTGGGCTTAGGCAGACAATGTGCATTAGGGGGGTTGCTATGGAGCAACAAAGCGGGCCAACCGAGTATCGGGCACCAGAAGATGTCGAATACCAAACCATTCTGCGACAATTCCGTATTGCAGCTGCTGTGTCGGCCTGTGTTGTCGCGGGCGGTGCGCTGTTCTACCACATTGCAGAAAAGCTATCGTGGCTTAATGCAGTCTATTTCTGTGTCATCACACTTACCACCGTGGGATATGGCGACATAACGCCCAAGACCGATGCGGGCAAAGTTTTTACGACCATCTACGTGTTAATTGGCATCGGCATTATTGCCACATTCGTGAACCTGACGGTACAACGCGCCATCGCCAAACGCGCACGTAAGTAGTGTTGATCTAGAACCACTTTTTGTGTTTGAAGTACATATACATACCTATGGCAGCCGATGCCGAAACTGCCACGATGACCGCAAACGTCGTGTAGCGCCCCATGAACATCCATGAGCCCGCCTCGAGTCCACCGGGCAAGAGTACATTCATGCCATACAGCGTACCCGCCACAGTAACCGGGATAGTAAAGGTAAAGACCAGAGTTAGAATCGCCAATATTTTGTTGGTCTGCTCCGTACTGGAGGTAAAATCAGCGTCTTTGTAAATTTCTACCGTTTCCTTAGCCTCTTCTATCTCTTCCCACAGCTTGCTTACCATTTTGGTGTTGTTTGCGTAGTAGCGGGAAACATTCTGGCCGGTAAACGGATCTACCTGCTCGGCCAAATCCTGCAAGATAAACCGTTTCGGCCCAATAATGCGGCTCAGCCGGACTATCTTCTGCCGAACCATGCCTATACGCTGAGCATCGGATTCCTTGTCATCAAAGACAATATCTTCGATCTCGTCCAGTTCGTTGTTTACATCATCCGTCATATTAGAGATGTTGTTCAGTAAGTTGTTGATAAGCCGATACAGCAGATAGGCCGAGCCCTGTGTAAAATACTCCTCGGCCTTTTCGGGACTTAAGTTGCAGACCTCAAACAGATCGCTAATACATGGACCGGCACCACTGCGAATGGTAATGAGGTAATCCTTACCCAGGAACACACCCACTTGGCTGATGTAGATCTTTTCTTTGCGAGCAGTGAGCACCGGCGCGTGCAGTACTAAGAACAGATACTGATCTTCGCGCTCCACCTGGACATGCTGCACTTTCTGCACACATTCCTTTACATGCACAGGATGCAGATTGTAGTCACGCTCCAGCCGTGACAGCTGCTCCTGACTAGGGTTTTCTACATCGACCCATGTGACCCCATCATGGGTCTGGGTACGCAGTTCGGTTTGGTTGTGGTTTTCATGCATAAGCGTTATCTGCTACTGATAATAGAATAAACGCTCGTAAAAATACAGGGGTGATTGCGGGTTCTTGGGTAAAATAAAAAGAATCGACGAAGTATCGATATTTCTTCACTGTCCAATCTTGATTGCCCTTGTGTACTGGAAGGATATCCTTGGGGAATTAGTCATGTGGAAGGAGTTCTCTAGAGAAAGTGCGGCTAGCCAACTCTCACAACTAGGGATGTAATTTAGAAGACTGTTAAAAGTAGAAGTTCGTACGCAGCCCTGATAGCCAGAAGAGAGATGCGCACGCCAATATAGTTATTGTAATAACAGTAAGAGCATGTGCCTGCTTGCCCTGCTTTTTCCAGGAGTAGACGATTAGTATAAGGCTTAGAACCAGGACCGGAACGGCTGGCCTTTGCATTCTATGTAAAGACCCGTTATGCACCCACATTGAAACATGGTGTGCAACAGTGAGAACCGACTGAAAATAGAGGAGCGAGAGCAAAAAAGCAAAGAATTCACTAAGCGTAAACTGCAGCTTTGTTGATGATATGTTCTTTTTTGCCATGAAATGTTTCCTTTACAACACTAAACAAAGCATAAACGACAAAGCAAAGAAATACAACGGAGGGAATAGCCAAACAGGGCCGAAACCAAATAACTTGTTACAGGGTTCTAGGTAAAAGGCCTCTGTCGTAATACCAGAGGTTAAGGTGTCTTTGGTTGCGCACGTACAGTCGAACTAAACCTCATCAAAAGTGAGATTTACAGATGGCAGTAGCTTTTAGATAAGCCTTGAGCCTTATTTAGACAAGAACCGGAACTCAAACTTACACTAACGAGAGAAGAGCTCTTTTATCATATCGTGGTCAGCACGAGCATCTTCACGTTCATCATCAAAAGATATTTTATTATTAAGATCTCTCTCGATCTTCTTCAGCGTCCATTGTTTTATCTCTGCCAGCGTGCTTTCTTTGCCGAGCTCCCAAGTGGCAAATACATAGAAGTCGGTCTTGAGATGAGCCAGTGAATCGGCGGTCGCAAGTACAAGTCCCTCTGTGCTTTTAGGGCGCTCATCACCATAGCAGCTATGGTACCTAATAGCATCTTCTACTGTTAGCTCAATCTCTTTATCAGAATAGCCCGATTCACGCATGAGCTGGGTGGCAAGTTTCAGGCTTTCTTCTTCATGGCTGGGATTTTCGCGCCCCATTTTGCAATCAGCAATATCATGAAGTAGTGCAGCGACTTCAGCCAGTTCTACATTAGCACCGTACTTTGCCGCCAAGTCTCTTGCCTTAGCCGCAACAAATAGGACGTGGTTATCATAGAGCCAGTCAGCCCAATCCGCCCTACCTGGCTGCTTTTCCTTATATAAGTCATCGACTTTTTGCTTTAGATCGTCTAATCTGCTCATTATGTTAATAATACCAGACAAAAAGAACCACCAAAGCGGTTCTAAATATTTTCCCTGTTCCATCGGGTAGACTCGCACCCCACTAGGTACGTGCAGTGGTTGGTCTGTAGCACACCCAAATACTAATACTGAGTATTAAATTACTCTCAATATACCATAAGCGACATGATTAACCCCTGGCAGGACAGGAACTATTTCACAGAAGTGGCATAGAAAAGAGGTCCACACAACGGTGAATCTCTATCTGTTATTTCGGCTTGGTGCGGGACCAGGGTCGCTACGCTCCGCCACTGCGGCGTGCTCGGAACAAGTTCCTGCGCACGTCCTCGCTCTGCCGAACCTGGGACCTACGCACCGGCTTTGCCGCTGCTGGTCCCAGGTTCGAATCTAGCTTCAGAACCAAAATAAAACACCCACCTTTCGGTGAGTGCCTTATTTTGGTTGCCCGTGTACATTCGAATTGGAACCAGCTCTTGTCGGAGTTAGCTAGATGGAAAGACGCCTATAGGAGTGATAGTCTGTTGAACTACTCTACCGTGTCACACTAGAACTATATTCGTCGATTGCCTCTTGCAAGGCTTCCATCTGCTCAGGAGTGCCGATACTTATACGTACGAAGCTTTTATCCAATCCTACATTACTCGCACCATTACCCTGATTGACTTTAATATCCCTTGTATCCAAGTAATCTACAAAGCTTGTGGCAGCAGACTCATTAGCAAACTTGATGAGAGTAGCGTTAATATAACCAGGGATTACATCGTAATCACTCTGCTGCAAACTACTTTCTAGCTTCTTGCGGCTTTCGATTATACTTGCCCGCATCTCGGCAAAATATGTCTCGTTCTCCATGGCGGCTATTGCAGCACCAACTGACGTATATGCAACGTTAAACCAGGTAGATTCTAGGACTAGTTCATCTAATACAGTAGGCTGAGCAACCATATAACCAATTCGAAAGCCAGCAAGCGCATAGCCTTTCGAAAAGCTTCTAAGGACAACCAGGTTGTCGTGCTTAGCGGCTTCATCAATTACTGACTCACCTGCAAAGTCGCCATACGCTTCGTCAACCACCACAAAAGAATCAGGATTGTTTGTAACTAATTCCATAATCCTGTCTTTGCTCGTAATACCTGCTGGATTATTTGGGTTAGCTATGAAGATAAGGCTACTGCCGTCAATCTTTGATGTTTCAATTTCATAATTGTTTTGGTCTAGCGAAGCGTGCTCAGTGAACCGACCGAATCGCTTGATATCCGAGTAGGAAATGTAAGTTGGCGTAAATACGTGGCCATCTTTGCCAAATAACGCACTAAGCAGCAGGATTGCTTGGTCAGAACCAGCAGTTAAAGCTACCGACTCAATATTGATAGCGTGCTTCTTTGCAATTAATGTCCTCAACTCGTCAGGCTGGTGGTGATAGGAGTTACTTTGAGTAGAAAAACTATCAAGCTTTTCATAAATAAAATTAGGGAGTTCTTGTTTAATTGTAGTGAAGCTTAGGTCGATAATTGCCATACCGTTCATCATAGCACCGACCAAATAGGACTGGAACCAATTAACTTCTTTCAGGGATTTTGGGTAAACAAAAACCTTTGCCGTAGTGACAGAGGTGATAGTGCTTATGGTTGCCCAAGTACATTCGAATTGGAACGATATCTTGTCGGAGTTAAGTCGATGGAAATCACTCTATAGAGGTGATGCCCTGTTAAGTCACTCTACCGCAGCAGACTAAAACCTAGAGATTTGCTTCTAGGAATGAGTAGGCGTTCTCTCGCATTTCGGGCGTGAACTGGTGTCCACCAGGATAGACCCGCATCTCAACATTACTATTACCTTTTGCGTTTACTCGGTCTAGCAGGTCATTATAGCCTCGACTCCACTCGTCGTCTTCGCCTGCATGTATGAGTAGCGGGCAGTTTTTAATTTCAGCAATAACATCATCGATATCATGTGACTGCATAAAGCCCGGGATGCAGAACTCCATCTGTATGCCCGTATCGCGAGTAAGGGAATTCTTATAATCAATACAGCAATTGTTCGAAACAGACACGCGCACGCGTTCGTCAAAAGCAGGAACCCATAGCGCCATCTTTCCACCATACGAGTGTCCCAGGAAGCCGATCTTGTTATTATCAACCTCTGGCCTAGATTCTAGGTAATCAAGCCCGACCATAGCATCATGAAGCACTTTGGCCATAAGTGTTTGTCCTTGAACAAGTCGGATTGCTAGCTCGTGCCATTCCGAGCTACCAGGACTTGCCCAGTTTCGTTCCTCAAAAGCGATAGCATCTGGCGCAAAAGTAATATAGCCTCTTTCGGCAAGCTCATGGGCATATGCTTGGTTTGGGTCTCCCATAAGTCCAACAACTTCACTCTTACCTATGTCAAATTGCCTGTTATGTTGATGATGACAAAATATTGCAGGCGTAGGCTTTGAAAGGTTCTTGGGTATGCAGATATAGGCTGTTACCCTATCCCCGACCTCCGCATCATATGCGACTTTTTGACGTAGATAGCCACCACAATCTACCTCTTCTAAAACTTCAGCATTTAGCTCTGTTTTTTGAGGAAACTCACCTAAAAGCCTTTTTATATCATCCATATTTACATTATATCAAGACCCAGCAGAACCCGAACCAGATCACTTCTTAGGAAATTTTCAACAAACAAAAACCTCTGTCATGATAACAGAGGTCAAAGTGCTTTTGGTTGAAGCGGATATGATTGCTCAGTATATATACGGTCGTCAATAAGCCACTAGCGAAACTAGGCTAGTGTTTGGTCAATCCAATTGCGTAACTCAACATTAAGGTCGTCCGGCAGAACGAAGGTTATCATTGGGAACTCTTCCACGCTCGTACGGCGCACATCTTCCATGAGCGCGTCTTTATGCTTGTCAGTGGTGTAGGTCACGATGGTGACATATTCCATATTCTCTACTTTGCCCTTCCAGAGGAAACGAGCGGGAGCTACAAGGAACTGACCGCCGGTGGCTAATTTCTTTTCGAGCAAAGAATTCAGGATCGTGTCTGCTTGCTTTTGGTTCTCGGCACTGATTTTGACTTCGTAGTAAAGGCTCATGAATTAATTATGGCAAAAAGGGGAAGGACGGTTCTAAGCCGTCCTATTTTGGTTCTTTTGGTTGCGGGACCAGGGTCGCTACGCTCCGCCACTGCGGCGTGCTCGGAACAAGTTCCTGCGCGCGTCCTCGCTCTGCCGAACCCGGGACCTACGCACCGGCTTTGCCGCTGCTAGTCCCAGGTTCGAATCTAGCTTCAGAACCAAAATAAAACACCCACCTTTCGGTGAGTGCCTTATTTTGGTTGCGGGACCAGGACTCGAACCTGGGACCTCATGGTTATGAGCCATGCGAGCTGCCGCTGCTCCATCCCGCGACATCAGTAATGAGACAACCTGTGATTTTCTCATCCAGACGGTAGATTAGGATAAACCCACTACTCCGACTGCTCTTTTCCCTGCCACTGCAAGAAAAATTAACTTACAGTAGTATAGCAACAGAGTTGCAAAGTGTCAATTTATGTTTGTGCCGCGGTGCAAAAAGAAGTTGATCCAGGCCTGAAAATTGCGCTGCCAAGCTGGCTGCTTTGGCACCTCGGAAGCTATAGCGGCAGCACCTGGCTGTTTTACCGTGTGTGCCAGCGCCACACTATTTGGCACCAGCAATTCTGTTTCGCCCGCTGCGCCAAGTCCTAAGTTTTGGCGGGCAGAAATCTCTAGATATTGAGCCGTGCCGTAGTACTGATTTCGCAACGCGAGATTGGTGTTCTCCAGGCCTTGCACTTGATTCTGTTGTTGGAGCTTAGCTATCTGCTTCTGCAGGCCGTAGTTGGTCTGTATAGATTTAACACCACTCCAACTTATAAGCAACACGATGATAGTAAACACCAGCAGACCAACGTTCCGTATATCACGCAGGCTCAACACATACGCCCGTGTCATGGCTATATATGGTTCCAGCTTAGCTTGGATGTTTATTTTATCGAACATTTTCACGTTTTAGTATATAACATCGCTCTGCACTCTGATATACTCGTATCTGTTAACCACGCATTTCCCTGCAGCTTGGGAAGAGCAGCCCGACAAAATGTATTCCATTTTGCCGGCGCGATGAGAAACCTGCTTGCAGGTGTCTCATTACCGTTTAAGGGGGCATAGCTCAGTGGTTAGAGCAGTCGGCTCATAACTGATTGGTCCTTGGTTCAAGTCCAAGTGCCCCCACCAGCATCGTAACCTAAAAATCCCGTCGTGATTGACGGGATTTTTGTGTGCGGTCGGAAAATTACATGGACTTCTTATTCTTGTCGCGCTTCTTGTTGCTCTGCATCTTTGCACGGGCTCGATCGCTGACGGCCTTAACATCATTCATATCAACACCGCTCAGGTCACTATTGGTGTTGCTTCGTTTATCTTTTGCCATAATATACCCTCCGTTAAAGGTACGATATAGTATGGTCTAGTATCGCTACGCGGGCAGCGACAAATCTAACATCAGCCCGGGGCTTGGTCTTTTTCGTAGGCTAAAGGCTAATTGGCGTCGCGCCGCACAAAAAGTATCGCGCTGATTGCCAAACCGATTGCTACGTACACCAGCACCACTATAGCCTCATGGCCACTTGTCGTATGGTTTCCCAGGCCAGTTGGAGAAGCTACCGACTGTACGGCATTGAAAGGCAGATACTTCATATTATTCTTTAGGAGTTGGCCTAAGATGTTTTCACCTATCAACGGTATCAGCAAGAAGGTCACTATTGCCCCTACTTGGTTGCGCAAGATGGTTATGAGCAGAAAGGCGTATACTGCATAGCCCCAGCCGCAGAATACGCAGCGCCACACAACAGACCAGTAGTTGAACACTTGTGGACCGACAGTATTGCCCTGCAGATGAGCACCTATGATAGTACACAGCGGTGAGAAAAACGTGACAATCAGGCTCGTCACAATCGCAAAAGTGCTAACCACCAGTAGCTTCGCTACGAGCGTCTTGTACCGACGATTCGACGAGGTAAGTGTATACATGATGGTACTGTAGCGATATTCGTGACCTACAAGCAGCAAGCCGGCAAACGCCAAAATGAGACCTACGAAGACAATTGCGTTTGTTGACTCACTCATGAGTAAATCGGGACGCTGCAGGCTTGCGGGGTTGTTACGCACGCCCTCTATGAAACCAGCAAAAAAGGCCACAATCAGCAGGCTGGCACCCACAATAAAGTATGTGGAGCGTACTGATAGTAATTTACGAAATTCAGATCGTAGCGCGGCAAGCATTATTTTTGAGCCTCCTTTTTGGCAGCGAATTCTTCGCTGCCGGCAGTAAGTTCCAGGAACGCCTCCTCTAGCGAAGCCTCCTGGGTTGCTAGTTCATAGAGCGGCACGCTTGCTTCAAAGGCTAGTTTGCCTATGTCGTCGGTGGTCATTCCGGTGATCTTCAACCCGTTTGGCACTTTGGTGATCTCGGCCTTACGGCCTCGCAGTGCACGCTCGAGCACCGACAGTTTTGGTGAGCGAACAAGGACACCAGAGTGGCCGTTGCGCGAGATCAGCTCACTCATAGACGTATCGGCAATCAATTTCCCCTTGCCTATCACTACCACGTTGTCGGCCATTTGTGCCATTTCGCTCAGCAAGTGGCTCGAAACGAACACGGCGTTTCCCCGGTCGGCATAATCTTTTAAAAATTCGCGCAGCCAGGCGATGCCTTCTGGGTCGAGACCGTTGGCTGGCTCATCGAGCATTAGATACTTTGGCTTGCCTAAAATAGCTGCAGCGATACCAAGGCGCTGGCTCATGCCCAGGGAGAATTTGCCCGGTTTGCTTTTGGCAACATCACTCAAACCAACTTCGGCAAGCACTTCATCAACGCGCTTCAGGTCTACACCGCCGGCATCAGCCAGAACCCGCAGATGCTGCCGAGCAGTACGCGTAGGGTGAAACGCCTTCGCTTCTAGCAATATGCCGATCACCTTCGATGATTCAGCGTATTCGTGCAGTTTTTTGCCATCGAATGTAGTGTTGCCGTCTCCGTTGTCGAGCCCCAACATCAATCGCATGGTCGTAGATTTACCGGCACCGTTCGGGCCCAGAAATCCCGTGACCTTACCAGTTTCAACCTTAAAGCTTAGGTTATCTACGGCCAACTTCTTTTTATATCGTTTGCTGAGGTTTGAAGCTATTATCATACCGTACCATCATACCGCATAACGAAGCACTTCGGCCACCCCGATGCCCATGCTGCATGGACTATACGGTTTGCTTTGTGCCGGTTTTGGGCATGACTGTAACAGAAACTTTCGACGCCAACTTAGCAACCCAAATGCGCGTGGCTATGCCGACAAACAGGCAAACGCCAGCAATCATACCAAATCGCCATGCCAAGTCATGCGCAACGCTGGTCGCCAAATCCTTGCCAATTGACGTGAAAGCGTTCGAAGCCGTATCGAACTTGATGTAATGCGTCGCCAGTCCTGGTGTAAGGGCAAATATCAGCGCCAGCAATCCTATCAGTACGCCGACACTTATCAGCACATTAGGTAACGCTACGTAACGGTGTCGCTTCCATGAAACCGCGAGCAGTGCAGCGATTAGCACCAAGCTAGCAACAATCGTGCCGAGCCGTACGTCATCAAATGTTTTGCTAGCGTTTCGCGCCTTGCCATTGCCACCAAGCTGGATTGGTTTGCTAAGCGAGCTGTCTGCCTGTACGGGCACGCCAGCCGCTTGCGCCTGGGCGGCCAGATCTGTTAGATCGATGGTAGGCGACTGGCCGTCACCACGGTAATATGCCTGAAACTGGTCGAGCGCACTATTGATTTTCGTCTGCAGAATTGCAGGTGTAATGATGGTTTGCAGTTTCGCAGTCATGTCTGGCGGTGCCGAGGCTATGCCTTTGGTGATTTCTGTATCGAGCGCGTCCGAGAGTCGTACATAGCTATTCGTGGCAGTTAATTTGCCTTCGATGTAGTGACTACTAAGCACTGTTTGGCTCAGCACCACTGTGATGATCGCCCCGGAAAGCACCGACACCAGCAAGCTGGCCAGAAGTTTTGACAGCCAAGAAAAAAGCATAAGCAAATTGTACGCCAGCAGCTTGTGCGATGCTAGTGGTTTGCCGTGTCGAGCAATGTGAGTAGGGCGGTTGTGTCTTCGGCGGCCATCAGCTGCTCGCGGAGTTCTTTAGCACCATCGAAGCCGTTTATATACACCTTGCAAAACCGATTCAGCGTTTTGATATTACGCTCGCGATCTTGCCAAGTTTCGGCAAACAGCGCCACTTGCCGGTGGTAGAGCGCAAGACGCTCGGCCTTAGTTTTGGCTTCCCACGGGCTATTTTTCGCAAAAGCATACGGGTCATGGAAAATGCCACGGCCTATCATGATGCCATCCAAACCGTATTGGGCAGCAAGCTCTTCGCCCTGTGCACGGTCCATCACGTCACCATTGCCCACCAGGAGAGTCTGCGGCGCTAGCTTGTCGCGAAGTTTTGCTACTTCGCCGATAAGGTTCCACCTCGCCGGCACCTTACTCATTTCTTTGCGCGTGCGGCCGTGTACTGTGAGCATGGCTAGATCTTTGCCGAGGAGGAATTCGAACCAGCTCATATCGACTTCGTTAAAGCCAAGCCGAGTCTTGACGCTGAGAGGCAGACGACCACCTAACCCCTCCCGCGTGGCTTCGATGATGTCGCTAGCCAGCTGACGATTTTCGGTCCTAATGAGTGCACTGCAGGCGCCATTTTGCACTTCACTTTTGGCGGGACAGCCCATATTGAGGTCCACGCCCACGAAATTACAGCCAGCGGGCAGGCCAAGTTCACGGGCAATAGTGCCATCGGCAATCTGCTCGGCAACGCTACGGAAGTTTTCTGGCTTGAGACCCCACAATTGGGCAATCAAGCTTCTCTCTTCAGAAACGAAACGAAGCTTTTTCAAAAGCTTGCCGCGACCCGGGCTCATCAACCCATCCACATTCACAAACTCGGTAAAGAATAGGTCTGGCGCAGCAGTGCTTAGCACAATCTGACGAAATACCGTGTCGGTAACATCGTCCATTGGTGCCAACACAAAAAATGGTTTCCTGGGTGTCAGATTGCCATACATCATAGAACTTATACCAATTACCTTGCGCTGCCAAAGAACGCGTCCTTAGCTCAGCCGATCAAGTCCGTACGTATCAGTAGCTGATGATACGCTCCAAAAATCCCGTTCTAGCCCTAGCGCAATACTTATAATTACATATAAATTATACCACTTTTCCTTGAAAACAGCAATCTTCAGGCACCACTGCAGTCGCTCGCTACTGGATAGTGGTCTAGGTTCTGGAAGATCGGCGAAGCGATAAGGAACCACCTGGGATTCCTTATCCTGTGGCTACTCCCAGCGGAAGACGCGGAAAGCGATAATATACACCACCAGCATCCAGATAGCCATTAGCCCAAGCTGCGGAGCGATATCCACCAGATGCTTGCCTTCGGTGGTCAGCAGTCGAATACCATCGATGACTGGGGTAAGCGGCAAGAAACTGGTAATCTTTTGGAGCCATTCGGGCATCAGGAACCGAGGGAAGAAAGTGCCCGAGAGAAATAGCATAGGGAATACTATGATGTTGCTGAGTGGCGCAGCCTGGCGCTCGTTCTTTGCCCAGCCGCCTATGGCAAGGCCAATCCCCAAGATCATGAAGATGCTCAGCACCACAAACAGTGCGATTTCAAAATAGTTACCCACGACCTTCAGATGAAACACGCTGATGGCAGCAATGAACATCACACTGATGCTGATGAGGCCAATCATAGCCTGACTGAACATAGTGCTCAGGAAGTACTGCCAAACGCGGATAGGCGTGGTGTGCAAACGGCGCAAAATACCCTGCTTCTTGAGCTCCGGGAACACATTGATAGGCCCAAAGATACCGAGACCGATGATAGAGAAGCCGAGTAGGCCGGCGAAGGCGTAGTCGAACGAAGTAAGGCTCTTGTTGCTAAGCGTCACACCTTTTACCGTGAGTGGTACCTGGGCCTGTACGAATTTGTTGTTAATGCCTTTAAACTCGCCATCGAGCACCGTGGTGAGCGTCTGGCCGCTGGTAGCGTCGTTCTGCGTGTAGTACACCTGAGCCTGGCCGCTTGGAGCGCCACTCTTCACTTCGCCAAAGCCCTGGGGCAGAACAATAGTAGCGTCGACCTGGCTACGGGTCATCCGCTCCTTGGCATCACTAAAGCTCGTAATGGTTTTGTTGACCTTGAAGGTTTTGCTCTTATCGAGCTGCTGCGCAAATTGCTTGGCAAATGCCGTGTCGGACCGGTTCAGCAGTGCAACGTTGAATGATATATTCCCGCTGCCGCTGTTTATACCACCGAAGACAAACAGGAAGATAAGCGGGAATAAGATGCCAAAGAACAATGCCAAACGGTCGCGAAAAAAGCGGCGTGTATTGAGCTTGGTAAATACTAAAACGGTGTAGAGCTTCTTTTGCCATGGGCTCAGCGGCCGCTTTGGCGCGCTTGGCTGCTTGGCGCCGCTCGCTTTGCGACCACGCTTTATTAGTACGCGAACTACTACTAGAGCAACTGCTGCTGCGATGATAAGAATACCGTGCATATTAGTCCCTGAGCGCCTTTCCGGTGAGGTCGATAAACACATCCTCTAGGTTAGCCTGCTCTACCTTCTGTTCCTTTTTAAAGCCTTTAGCCAATAGCTGTTTGATAAGATTTTTGGGTGTATCAAGCTGTATAATTTGGCCCCTGTCCATGATGGCGACACGGTCGCAGAGTATCTCGGCCTCATCCATGTAGTGTGTGGTAAGCATGACAGTAACGCCCTTATCACGGATGTGTTCTATAAGCTTCCAGAGGTTGCGGCGCGCTTGTGGGTCAAGACCGGTGGTTGGTTCGTCCAGGAAAAATACCCGTGGATTGTGCACCAGGGCGGCAGCGATGCTCAGACGTTGGCGCTGGCCGCCGGACAGATTTTCGGCAAAATCGTTTATCTTTTCACCAAGGTTTACATCATCCAGAAATTCCTGGACGTTCACCCGCTCTCCATACGTTGCGGCAAACATTTCAATTATTTCCGACAGCTTCTGCTTGTCTTGAAATGATGGAGATTGTGGCTGCACACCGATGATGCGGCGGACTGCCCATGGGTCTTTTTGCACATCAATGCCATCGACAGTAATTTCGCCGCCATCTATGGAGCGCATCGCCTCTATCATTTCGAACGTCGTGGTTTTGCCAGCGCCATTCGGGCCCAATATGCCGAACACTTCGCCGCGTTTTACCTCAAAGCTGATTCCCTTTACTACCTCTTTGTCGCCGTAGCGTTTGCGAAGGTTCTTAACCTCCAGAATTGTCTCGTTGTCTTTATCCATACCACCTCACCCTACCATAATTCGCCCCCAAAATAAAAACACCCCGGCATATCGCCAGAGTGTCTTTAAACAGGCTTGGAGGTTTCGTACGGCAGCGCAGTTCAGGATGAAGCGCGAAGCCCGTAAGCGAGCCGCACTAAAAATACGGTGAGCGCGGACTGGAGTGATTCGCCTGAAATGTGCGCCGTACGGAAGTTCTTCGATTAGCCGCGCTTGACGGTCAGGAAACCGTTACGTGGGTTTTCGTTAACGCTAAAACCTGCTGGCAGATCAGTTGCTTCTGGGCGCTCATCCTTAGAGAAGTAGTAGATAGTCTGCTTCTTGCCGCCGCGGAGCGTTACTTCTTTTGAGTTCAAGTAGTATGTAACACCTTTTGAGTTCGTGTGCTTGTATGCCATGATTGCATACCTCCCCTTATAACTAATGTTAGTATCCCTAACATACTCTGTTACGTTTTTGTTTGTCAACTGCCTGCCACCTCAAAATGAGCCCTTTGCAGCACCAGAACTTGCCCAGATAAGAGAAAGTGTATTACACTTGTGCTTGTAACTAATAATATTTAAAGGTGGCTAAAACAGATGGACTTTCGGCAAACAACCCAACCAAACAGTGGTCGCCCCGCCGTTGCCACACCGGCACTTAGCGGTCCCGACCACAAAGAAGAAAAAGAATTTCGCGAAGTAAAAACCAAATCTCGCAATTGGCTGCAGATGTTCAATGGAATTATGCTTGTGGGCACTGCTCTATTGGTTGCCTGTGTGGCAGTTGCACTGACACGCAGCAGCGGGAACAGCGAGCATGCATATGTTGATAGCAGCAAGTACCAGGCAGTGTTCCTAACTAACGGACAGGTCTATTTTGGCAACATAGATAACCTGAACAACAACTACCTGCGCATGACAAACATTTACTACCTCACACAGGGTAGTGATAGCAAAACCAGCAGCTACTCACTGGTAAAGCTGGGCTGTCAGCAAATCCACGATCCTATCGATGAAATGGTCGTCAACCGCAGCCAAGTTACCTTCTGGGAGAACTTGCAGAACGACGGCAAGGTAGTGAGCAGCATCAAGCAGTTCCAGAAGCAAAATCCGAAGGGTCCAGACTGCTCGCAGGTAAGCAACCAGACGCAAGCTAGTAGCAGTAGCACTCAGGGTAGCACCACGACCAACACCGGTACCGACAACAGCTCGACTACAAAGTAGCGTAGCTATCCTAGATGTAAAACGCCAGCCTTATCGCTGGCGTTTTACTATTGCACCGCATGTGCGCCAAGTGGCAGCTCGGCGTAGCCACCACCTTATGATTCCCGGCAGAGTGATTACAGGTACTTTTTAGCCCACCAGTGGTAGGGAGCGCTCACTAGAAAACCCAGCAAGCTAAGTGCAGCCAACACCAAACTCCACCCGGCGACATCTGGAGACCACTTTGCTGACGTGAAGTCGAATTTGTACAGGCCGTCGGGGATAGTCGCCAGCTGAGCCCCATGGCTGGTGGCATACTGCTGAATGCAGGTGATAACCTCACTGCCGATAGCCGTCTGAGTGTCGCAGTAGCTAAGCGCCTCGTTGTAGAGCGCGCTATTTCCCTGGCCAAGTGTACTTTGCTGGGCCTTCTCCAGGCGTTCGTAGGTGTATTTGAGCTGGATGGGTGGATGGACGGCATTTGGGCCGGTGGCCAGACTGGTGTTCATGTGGCCGTAGACATACTGACGTAGCGCGCGTAATGAGCCCTCTACGTCGCCATTGTTCTTATCCGCCGTGTAGACGGCGTCTCGCAGGCGCACCATCTGCTCATTGTTATGGCGAAGGCTTACCAGGCTGATGACACCAAAAACGACGAGAGAAGCTATGAAATACCACGGTTTTATTCGTCGAAAAAGACGCCAGACATGATGCAAATGCCGCTTATTCATCTTGTTTATGATTATACGCTATTCAAAAAATCCACCTCAGAACCTATAGGTCCGTCCTAACAATTTTACAACGGTTGCCGTGTGGCCCCTGTTAGGCCATACTAATGCTATGCATATATTCTTTTCGGGGATAGGGGGCACGGGGATAGGGCCGCTGGCACTCGTAGCCAAGCAGGCTGGCTACGAAGTATCCGGGTCTGATAAGCAAGCGTCGCAGTACATTGATTATTTGAAGCAGCACGGCATTCCAAACATCACCATCGGCCAGACAGCCGAAGATCTTGCCACTGCCCACGAACGCTTGCCCATAGATTGGTACGTATACTCATCCGCCGTAGCCATAGAACAGCCGGATGCACCAGAGTTTCGATACTGCCGCGAACAAAACATCCACATGAGCAAGCGCGACGAGCTCTTGAATGAAATCATAAGAGATAAGCAGCTAAAACTTATTGCCATCGCCGGCACGCACGGTAAAACAACCACCACAGCACTCACCGTATGGCTGTGCAAGCAGCTGGGGCTACCGCTCGGCTATATACTGCCCGCCAAAAGCAGCTTCGCGGAGATGGGCGCCTATGAACCTGGTGCGAAGTACTTTGTGTATGAGTGTGACGAATTTGATAGGAACTTCTTGAGCTTTGAACCGTACCTGAGCCTGATAACTGGCGTAGACTGGGACCACCCAGACATCTACCCAACCCGCGAAGATTACTACGCAGCGTTCCGTGAATTCCTGGAGCAAAGCCAGCAAAGCATGCTATGGCAAATAGACGCCGATCGGCTTGGTGTCTCCACTAATGGTACCCAAAACATGCTCGACGAAACCGATCCAGCCATTAACAGCACAATGACCCTGCCGGGGCTGGTAAATCGCCAGAACGCCTGGCTGGTAGCCAATGCCATGCAACAGATTACCAGCAGGCCAATTGAGGAGCTTACCAAGCAGCTCAACAAATTCCCCGGCGTATCGCGCCGCTTCGAGCAGATCCTGCCCGGCTTGTACACCGACTACGCGCACACACCGCCAAAGATCCGCGGCGCCCTGCAGCTAGCCCATGAAGTGGCGGGCGAACATGTGGTAGTAGTGTACGAAGGCCTGCACAATACTCGCCAGCATTTTATAAAAGATGAGCTGCGTGATCTGTTCGACGACGTCAAAAAGCTCTACATAGTGCCCAGCTACCTGGCACGTGAAGACGAGTCACTCAAGCTACTAACACCCGCTGATCTCAAATTGCTGCTGAGTGCGGAAACGCAAACCATAGCGACTCCTGCAGCGCTGGACACAGAGCTCCGAGGAAACATCATCCGGCATTTGGAAGCAGGCGATACGGTGCTCTGCCTAAGTGCTGGCGGTGGTAACTCACTCGATGAATGGTTACGGCACGAGTTCGCTGGCCGCTAGCAGCACTAGCCACAGACTAGGCCGCTACGAACAAAAGGCTAATGACGACCACCGCAAGCGCGAGTAGCCATGGCCAGAGTGGTGCAGGCGGACTAACGGGCGGAGTGGCATTGGAAGAAGATTGCCGAGAAGCCTGTGGACTGCTTGAAGGCGGACCTTGCCTGGTGGCACTTGGGATTTGTACCGGCGGCTGTGACCTTCCATCATCCTGGGCGGAACTGCCGCTCTGTACACCACCAGCCGCAGCGACCAGGGCCACTTCGCCAGCAGCAGCGTTGCGTTGTTGCGTTGGCGTAGCTTCTTGCGCACGCTCCCGATAATATTCCTGGCCATACTGGAAGGCTGGCATTTCCACAGGTTTGCCAGTCTTAGCATCCACCTCTATACTGTGCCAGGCACTGGTTTCTAGGCGATGCTCGGGTGGAATGATGAGCTGCTCGGGGTTCGCAGGGGACACTACCCGCTCAGGGGTGCGCACCGGTTGTCTCTCGGCAGCTGATCGATTTTGATTTTGGAACCGCTGTTCGGCACTCTCGAACCGACGCTCGGCAACATTGAACCGTGCAGTAGTCTCGGCCTGCTGCCTAGCGTGCTCCTGCAAGCCAAAATTATAACTTTGGCGGGCCGCCTCCAGCTGCTTACCTTGCGTCTGGAACCGCTTGTTTGCCCGCTTTTCACGACGTTTGTGCTTGAAATGTTCATAAGCACCGCCCACTAGCAGGCCCGTCACAACACCCCTGTTCTGGCCAGTCTTGGTGGCGTAGTAGAGCGCATCCTCCATGTCTTGCTTGGTGGCCACATGCTCACTGCTGACAGCTTGCCGCGTGGCAGCCTCGCGCTGCATATATTCGCGGTAAACTTGCGCCGGTTCGGGCCTGATAGATTCGCTGCTCACAGGCATAGGTACACGCTCGGGCTCTGGGGGTTGCTCGGATGATGGAACGGGCTTTTCGGGTGGCACGGTCGGTGGCACTTCACCACCACTCGTAGCTGAGGTTGGTTCTGCTTGCTCTGAACTTGGTGATTGTGCCTCCTCGTGAGCTCGGTGCTGCTCTTGCTGGGCAGCGGGCACTGGTGTCTCAAAAGGCTCGCTGGTGGGCGATTCCTCAGCCTCGGGCTGCAAGGTAACTACACGCTCTGCTAGCGGCTCGTCGCCTTGCAAGTGAATGATAACTTCTCCACCGCTGAACTCCGTGGGTGCCGGCTCATATTCTGGCAGTCGTTCATATCTGTCCTTTTTATCATCGACCGCTTCTGGTTCCTCAGGCTTCTCGGCATCTGGCATCGCTTCTTCGGCTGGCTTATCATTGGCTTCAGCCGTGATGCTCTCCGACGGCACCTCGCCACGAGTAGCCTCGGCCTTTTCTACTGCCCTCTCGGTTTCTGCTTGTTCGCGCTTTTTTACCGCCAGGTTGGCAAGTGCTTTGTCGAGAGCCGATGCTTCTTTCTTCGGGGGCTCTTGCTGTTCCGAGCTGTGTTCGACCGAGACTAGAGGAATAGAAGAAGCGCTCTTTTTGCGCTTCTTTTTCTTATCTTGGTCATCGTCTGGCGCCTCGTGAGACGGCACACGTGGGAAATCTTCCATAGCACTTTATTTTACCATTTTTGATCTATTATTTCAACTAAAACGCCCGGCGTAGCAGTGGGATTACAGAGTCAAAAGGCCCGATTACTTATCGATTATCACCAGCGCCCTTTTGAACGCCACGGGACTTGCGACTGGCAAGTTTTTCGAGGTTCTGCTGCATAAGACTGTCAAATGATAAACCCAATCGTTCGGCCAGCACGGCGATGTACCAGACCACATCCGCCAGCTCTTTGCCCAGCTCCACTCTGTCCTCGGCACTGATAACGCCATCGTTGTAGGCAACAATCTTCTTCCACTTTTCTATCACTTCGCCGGCTTCACCCACAACACCCATCGCCAAGATGGTCTTGTCCATCAGTGGATCAGGGTTCACGATAAGTGTAGTTATAGCCTTTTCCTGGTATTCATCAAATGTCATTTAGTAATCCTTCCGTTTTCATCCATTTTTACAGCTCCTTCGCGCAAAATTTCAATTGCGCCGTCAATAATACGGATGACCGTGGAGGGCTCATGATCGACAACACTGCCGCCATCTACGTAAAAATCAACCGAATCACCAAAATAATGCTGCGCTTCGCTCAGATTTGTGGCCGGCGGTTCACCAGGCATATTAGCGCTGCTAGTGAGGAGCGCTCCAGTTTTGAGTAGCAGCTCCTGAATGGGCTTGTTTGAGGGAATGCGTACAGCCAGCGAATCTTTGCCTTGGTGCAAGTATTGCAGCTCGCTGCCGCAGGGAATAATGACACTGAGTGGATTGGGCCAATACTGCTCCACAGCCTTTAGGTAGCGGGCGCGCAGGCCGAGGTCGATGAGTTGCTGCAGTTTGCCAGCAATAACGGTGCCAGGCTTGTTTTCGCGCTCCTTTGCCCGATACAACCGGGCAACCGCCTGCTCGTCAGCAGCTCGGCACACCAAACCGTACACCGTATCGGTAGGCAACACACCGATGGCGCCATCCCGTAGGAGCGCAACCAGGGTCGGATCATCAATAGTTTTGAATAGCTGCATACTTGCCGGTGCGCCCTATTTAGTTTTGTTATACGCGTAATACGCTACGACTACTAGTGCCGCGAAAACAATAGCCGCCAGAGCGACAATGAGACCCGTTCTCTTAGAACCTGTAGTAGTTTGTTGCTGGAGTGGAACATCTGCGGCCACCGGCGTAGGACTTTGGGTCGCTGGCGCAGGAGCTACACTAGCTGCCGGTTGTGGCACTGCGGCTGGAGGGGTGGGTTCGCTGACATTCGTAGCCGGTTCGGTGGCAACACTTGCAGACTCTACGACATTGGGGCTGGCTTGAGTCGCCGGCACTTCAGCCGGTGTCTCTGGTGTAGTGAGTTGGTTTGTTGGTTCTGGTTGGGATGTGGGTGTTTGTTGTGGGTTCATAGGTTAATTGTAGCAATTATAAAGAGTACCCGCCATCTCGCCTGCGGATAAGTCCCTCACCCACTAGATCTTCGAGCACCATTTTGAGCCGCTCGTCCGGCACGGCAGCCTGCAATTCAGCCAGGGACAGTCGAGCGTTGCCAAGCAACCTTATGACTTGTCCACGGACTTGCCGGCGCGAACCGTGAAATGTTGACTGCTTGGCATAGTGTTTGCTGGCTTTATTGAGGTTGCCGATGGTCGCCTTCAGATGGCTGCCATAATCCATCAATGCCCAATAGAATTCACGCGGATTTTCGTGGTCTAGCGTCTGTTCGACCAGGGTAATGATTTCCTTGTCGGCAATATCGGCACGGTCGGCAAAGAAATGGTGAATGTACACGGTGCGCACGTTGGTTTCCACGAACACCACCGGCTGGTTGTGTGCATATGCCAGAATAGCACCCGCCGTGTTTACACCGATGCCCGGCAATGTAATAAGCTCCGGGGCCGTGTCTGGAAAATGCTTGAGGTTGTCAACTATTTGCGCCGCTTGCCATAGAAACTTGGCGCGACGATTGTAGCCTAGACCTTGCCAGGCACGTAACACTTCACCCAGGTCAGCTGCCGCCAGTGCCTCTGCATTCGGAAACTGTTGTATGAATGCCAGATACTTGGGGATAACCCGCGTAACCTGGGTCTGCTGCAACATCAGCTCGCTGACCATGATTTTATAGGGGTCAAAGCTGCCATTCGGCTCCGGCTGGCGCCATGGAAGGTCGTTCCGAGCATGCTGGCCGTAAAAGTCCCAGAGCGTCTCCAAGAAGGTTTGCTTGGCTTGGGTAGTTAAATCCATGACTGTTATGATATAGGAAAATGAGGCGACAACCCACATGATGCCACTTGTAACGCGCATAGCAAAACGCTTGGCGGTGCTCGCCATTGGAGCGTTCTTTATTTACCTGGCAGTCTGGAAAGTTTTTCCGTTTTTTGACAACCGCACGCCTGTAGCGTTAGCCCTGTTCATTACCTACGTCGTGATGGCCTATGGCGTCATCCCCGGTCTGTTTCGCATCTATCGTCTGTTCTATCGCCCAGTGCATCTACCACTGTACTGCACTACCCCTGATGGCTTTGCTAGCGACCCTATAAACATTGCACTAGTTGGCACGCGACAGCAAGCTGTGCATGCTATGGAGAAAGCGGGCTGGCAGGAGGCCGACCATCGTACACCAGCAACCTTATTCCGCCAGCTAGTGGCTGCAATTACCGGGCGTCCCTACCCACGTGCACCGATGAGCCACCTATATCTCTTTGGCCGGAAACAAGACTTGAACTTTGAAGTACAGATTGTCGGCAGCCGCGCCCGCCGACACCATGTACGATTTTGGGCGGCAGATCTTGCACTTGCCAGTGAGCTAAAGCATCACGTGCGGTTTTGGCATCGGTTTTACCGCCTAACACACCCCAATCCAAAGGTACAGCTATGGGTCGGAGCCGCTAGCAAAGACACCGGCATTGCGCCCATTCGCCACAACGCTCAGGTAACCCACATGATAGACCCCGACACTAACAGTGAGCGACGAAAGATCGTGCGTGACCTAAAGCGTGTCGACCAGCTGACCGGCAGCCGAACGATATCGGTGAACCGTCCCTTTTTGCTCAAGAATCGTGCTTGGCGCGGCTACCTGCAGAGCGACGGACGCATAGCCATCTGCGAACTCCGCTAAAATTCATCCCTGTTGTATTTTTGTGAGGTCCGTCCTATAGAGAGTAAGAATTAGTTATTTTGCAGGGGTACGGTGGGGCTAGAGTCCGCCGTATCCGCCACCGTAGCCGTTGTAGTTGATGGCCGGCTTGTAGTAATCGGTAATCTTGAGCGGCGTGCCACCGGCTGCTGGCATAACGTACAGCTCACTGCTGTTCTTGGAAACAAGCAAGTAGTCGTCGGTGAACCAGCCGTAGGTGTTGTAATCGCTGAGTGACGCTATCTGCTTCTGGCCCTCGGCGTCCTCATCACCTACGAATAAGGTGCTCTTGCCATCACGCTGATCTGCCCAAAAGACACTATTGCCAGACGGCGAAAGTAAGTATGTCGGATAGCTACCGGAGTCGAATGTCTCATTATTCACATCTGTAGTTGTGGTAACCTTACCGTCATCGTATTTGTAGAAACTGCCCTCGAAGTTGAGGTATAAACCCTCTGGTTCATAGAGGTTTGCACTTAAATCTATGTAAGAATACGACGACCCAGGAGTAAATGTCTTGAGCACTTTGTGGCCAGAACCATCAGCACCAATGGTGTCAAGCTCTGCAGTTTTACCAGCAAGCTCAGTTGAGTAGTTATAGTAGCTCGCGTTCCAGCCCTTGGCGTAGACCACCTGATTGCCCATAAGATACGGCGTGCCAAAGCTCTGCTGAGCAAAATCACTACTGCCAGTACCGGATCCCTGCGTCTGATCTAGCAACAGAGTATGGCCAGTGGTAGGATCAAACGATTTTAGAGCCTGTTGATTGGGCTGCCATTGTGAAACAGTATTCCGAAAAACTTTGTAGATAAAGCGGTCGCCACTCCATCCGACCAAGCTAAAGTTAGCATTTCCCTCGTCAATAGTAGTCAAGCCATCGTTATTTGTTGTATCTATGAGATACAAGCTCGCATTGCTACCAGAGCGCTTGGAAAGTAGGGCCAGATATTTCCAATCACGCGATGCGAGCAGCGATGTGCTATTACGGTCCTCCGTACCAGTGCCCGCGAGCACCGTCTGACGGTCGGTGCCATCCAGATTGGTTTTTACGACATCTATCTTCCCACTCAGGTTCGACAAGAAGTAGAGTTTGCCAGCGGGAGTAATGCTAAAGGTGTTCTTGGCGACATCGCCGGCTGCAGTTACATGAACTTTGGCTGTATTGTAGCCGCCTAGACTCACGTTAACTTCCTGTATAGTTGTGCCGGAACCCAGCACCAGCGTAGCCATACCATTCTTGTCGGTTTTGCCCTTGGCACCACCGCCGTTCACCAACGCGTCAGCCACAGGCTTGCCGGTAACTTTGTTTACCACTTTTACCTTCACCTGACGGCCAAGCGCCACGAGTGATGCTTTAAAGCTATTGCCGGAAAGCGCCACAAGCTCCTTTTGCATGCTGCCCGTGTAGTACCGCTTGGAGACTTGCAGTGTTTTGCTACCGGCGCGGACGTGCAGTACAGCCTTACCATTGGCGTCGGTTTCGGCAGCCTGGCCGGCCAGCTCAACCTTGGCGCCACTTACGGGTGCACCGGTTTTACTATCTACCGCCCGCACTGTCACAGATGCCTTCATGACGAGCCCTGCCACGTTGTAGCGCGTAAATGGCACGAGGCCTACTGCCGCCAGCACGATAATGATAGCCCCAATAGTAATCCAGCGCTTACGCGGGCTGCCCCACCAGCCAGCCATAAAATCTTTGAAGCGCTGCCAGTGACCTGTTTTCATCACAACTGCTTTTTGGCCAGCGGCATCTTGCGCTTCCAACACATCATCGCCATCTTTTTTCATAATGTCGTCGACAGCTTTATCGGTTTCGGGCTCTGCGGCGGGTGTCGGCTCGTCTGTTGTTGGTGTGGTTAGTTGCTCGGGAGCATCTTTAACTTCGGGCGCAGTGCTTGGCTCGGATGGAGTCGCATTCTGTCCTGGTGTAGTAGTTGGTTCTGTATTGTCTATATCTGCCATTATGCTTATCCTTTAAACGCTACTATAGCAAAATTCACAGTCAATATATACTAATTGCTATGGACCGTATAAGCGAAGCTGTAGCGCACAAAGCTGCCGACTATTTGAGTGGTGTTGACCCGGTGTTACAGCCGGTTATTGCGCGGGTAGGATTGTGTGCGATACGACCCCACACCGACTATTATCAGGAGCTGGTCGATAGTATCATCAGCCAGCAGCTGAGCATACACGCCGCGCGGAGCATAGAAAGCCGATTTCGTGATTTGTTCGGTGGTGTATTTCCTACCCCTGAGCAAATTTTAACGACCGACGTCGACACGCTGCGCAGCCTGGGATTTTCGCGTGCCAAAGCTAGCTACGTGCTAGACCTGGCGCAGCACGTGGTGGACGGCAAAGTGCGATTCGACCACCTGGACGCCCTTAGCAACGACGAGGTCATCGCTGAGCTAACAGCTGTAAAGGGTATCGGCACTTGGACAGCTCACATGTTCCTAATGTTCTGCATGGGTCGTACCGATGTACTGCCGGTGGGCGACCTAGGCATACGTAACGGCATTCGCAAGCTCTATGGTTTTGCAGATGCGCCAACCCCAGATCAGATCACGGAGCTAGCCGCCAAGAACCAGTGGCACCCATATGAAAGCATCGCCAGCTGGTACATCTGGCAATCGATGAATAAAACACCTGCGATCTAGTTGAACGTCAGCGATTGCAGCAGTTCAACCACTTGGGGTTTGAAGGCTGCTTTGTTCCAGCTACTTGCGAGTAGGGTGATTGGCTTTACTGGGCCGTTCACGCAGTTGTCGGATGTGCAGGTCGCGAAGGTGACACTCACCAGCGGATTACCCTTCACCACATCGCTCATAGGCACTTGCTGGCCCGACTGGTAACCATTGTCGCCCGTCAGGAACAACGTATCGACGCCATTTGGACTCTGGTAAGCAACATAGCTAAGGTATGTCTGCGCACGCTGGACACTAGATGGCTGCTTGTAGGTGAGCTTGTCTGAGTCCAAGTTAGCTATTCCGCCAGCCGATGGATAGCCAGGAATGCTCGTCTGCTGATTCTGTATGGTCACAATTATGTGGCCGGTCGCAGCACCATTCAAGCTAGCCACCTTCAGAGCGGGCGATGTTACGGTAAGCTTGTCTGCTGTGTCGGATACGACCCAGTTTCCGGGGTAGTCCAGGCTGAGGGTGTGCGTGACAGAATCGTAATGTTTAGTAGGCGCAGCGGCGGCTTGAGCCGATTGTTGCTGGCTGGCTTGTGCGGTCGACGTCTTTTTTGCCGGTGCGCTAGCTTTGTAGCTACCGAGCCAATAGGCGCCTGCCGTTGCCGCGGCCAGTAGCACAATTATGACCAGCACCACGGGCCAATGCCGCTTCTTGGGCGGCTCAGGTATCACAGTAGGCCGAGAATGTTGCCACTTCAGCTGCTGCTCTTCGGCCACGACACCATCTGGATCACCCGGATCATCCCAGTGTTCGTTCAGTTTATCCGGCTCATCGCCGTAGTCTTTACCGGTAGGCGGATAGTGTGCATCCATAGGCAACAGTATAAACCTTTTCGTAAAGACTAGTTGCGACGGAAGCAACAATACAATGTGGTCGCACCAATAGTGCTCCCAAAACCTACGGCTAGCACCGTTAGCCAGTCTACTCTGTAGAGCTTTTGCGCAATTGGCCGGCCGGCTATGGCAGCACTCTTTGGTACCACGTGGCTCGTACTAGCCACCGCATCACCCAGTACGGTAGAAACACTCCGAGATGCAGGTGAGCCGTTCTGCAAAGCGTCCGAGATGGATGCTTGCATAGCAGCTGCCACACCCTGATCGATCACAGCCTTGCCCGAGACTTCTACGGGAGATGATGCCGGTGTGATAGCCGGGTCGCACGCATCGTCTATGCCATCCTGGTCGACATCCTGATGGCTCAGCGGCAATAACATACATGCATTAGCCTCATTTGCCGTGCCATCGCCATCATAATCATCCACACTAGCAGCTACATACAGTATTTTCTGGATGTCTACATCATCGCCAGCCATATCTTTGCCGTATACATGGAGCACGTGATAGCCCGGTGCAACATCTGTGGGAATATGCACGGTAGTAGCTACGTTTCCATCCTCGTCAACTCCACCTTCATCCAGCACTATAGGGTCAGAGTGAAGCACCACCTGGTACGGACTGCCAGGCTGCAATTGCAGTTCAGCTCCGTTTACCGCTACTTGCTGCGCAGCACCACGGACCACAAAATCGTCGGCTATAGCGGGGTCATTTGCCACCCGTTTCATGGCGCGACCGGTTCGTGGTACATCTTGCAAGATTGGCAAGGACGGATCTAGCACAGGCGCTGCGTAAGCAGTGGGTCCAGGCATACTCGCGGCAAGATTTTTGGTCGCCTTGGCGATTGTATCTGCCAGCAGCCGATAGCCCAGTGCAGTTGGATGGTAGCTTTCTGCGCCGATGAAATTAATAACATGCCCGTCAATCGTTATTCCCGCGTCATTGCCCACCGTAAAGCCGTTCATGGCGCTTTCACCAGCTGGCGCTTCGCACAGTCGGTGGCCGTCAAACGCATGCTGCGTGTCCACGTAGACTACGCCAGCCGTCTGGGCTGCACGCTGCACCACACTGTCTAGATAGTCGATTAGCCGAGCCGAGAATGTCACCTCATCACCATTCAGGTGCACGTTCAGGCCACAGTCGCCGCCCGGCTTGGCAATCTGCGGATATCCCACCGCATAGAGTCGAGCGCCGCCCGATTGCTCCCGAAGCGTCTTATACGTGTTGACCAGCTTTGAGTAGACACCATTTATCTCGTTGAGTAGCTCCGCACGATCTTCATATGTGTCGTAGCACGTGCCGCCGCCGGAGTTCGCCACGCAGGACTTTACGATGTTGGCAAAACCTACATCATCCCCACCCACAGAGAGCAGGATTGCCTCCGGGAGGTAGGTGGATGCAAATTCTTGTTGGTAGATGTAGCCTGGGAGAAAGTTCGCTAGGATGTTTTGTTTGTCTCTATTTTGCTCTTCAATTTTATCTTTGACTTGGCCGATATATGTATTAATAGTTGCCTTCGTATCAACATTCTGAGATACGTTTCTAGTTACCGCTCCAGAGCAAGCAACAGAATTATATGAATCAAAATCCTCTTTTCCTAGGATAGATGGATACGAAAGGTCAGACAGATGACAACCATTATTATCCGTGTCCGTCCCCTCCCGATAGTCAAACGCACCCTGTCCCGAAATATAAGAATCGCCCATCCCCAACAGCCCAAGTTTATGCTCAACTCCTCCAGGTGCGGTGGCTACAAATGTCGCTGCCTTATGCACTCCCCCCGAAGTCGCATCATAGTCGGCACTAAAGCTCAAGCTATCATCATTGATAAAACGCAAATGCGTTGGGTGTTCCATGCCAGGTTGTTCGTCTAGCAGGCCCTGCCCCACCCGTTCTCCATCCAGTTTCCGTCCTTCCCATATGTTCTTGCCCGCACAATAGCTGTTTTGGTTGGCAGGTACATTCAGCTGGTCGTCACATGTCGACAAATCATACATTTTTAGATTACCCACACCCCGAGGGTCGGCATTTGCAGCCACATAGCGCCCATCATCACTTATGGCCATAGGTGGGCTATCCATACCCAAAAACCAGACTGGCTCAATTGCCGATGTAAAGAGTTTTACACTCAAATCTGTCATATTCACCCGCGCTAAACCAACTTTTGGCATATTTATCAGCATCCATTCGCCGTTGGCAGAGAAAACCACGTCCATAGTGTTTATCTGCAGCGGCCCGCCGGTAACCGGGTTACGCAGCACAGCGTCGGGCTTAGCCGATACTTCGTAGTGGCTACCCTGTCCATAGCTAGGAGTCAGTTGCATGGTCGACTTACTAAGATGATGATACACGGCAATGTAGTTGCCGATGGTGGGCGCCTCGACAGAGGCCAGAGCAATCGAAGGATCAAGGGAGGGGATAAAGATTGATCGGCCAGTGCCATACAGAGTCGCAAATGTATCCGGGCCGGTTTGAATCATGCCATCTTGCGTGAGCGTGCCTAGGGGCGACTGAAACGCGCATGTTAGCCGTGGCGTCGTAGAACCCAACGGCACGTATGTAATATCGGCACACCCTATGGGGTAGTCCGATGGCAGCGAGCCATTCGGCAAGTCCAGCACCTTGCTCAACAGTGGCGTTTCCGCCGTTAGCCAGGGCGAAACATCCTGTGCAGCAACCATACGCAAACTGCCATACATAAGGCTCAGTAACAAAATAACGGCCAGCAAAATCAGACACGTCTGCTTAGAACGTACCCACACAGCAAATCTCCAGCTAATAATAGAAGTAACTCTACATTATTATTGCACTATAGTCAATTATCAGTAACTGGAAAGTACTCTGCCTTTGCGCTTTGTGAGCATATAATCTGCATATACAATGCATTTGCCTCCTCGGGCGCTCCTTGCAGCCTACTATCTACTGGGGAATTTTCAGCGTAGTACTCTGAGTCTAGTGAGCATCCAACCCCATGATCAGTGAAACTATACATTGCAAGAGTAGTAGCATTTACCCGATTAACCTTTTTACTTGGTTCAAAACCACTTTTTAGCAGCACATCTTTGGCCTTTTGCGTAAAATCAACTGCATTAATCATGTTAATTCGTAAGACCGTAACCTCAGCCCTAACAACACACAGCCTTTCTCCCTTAATGAACTCAGTCGGAGAGCTCTCGTAATAACAATAGATTCGTGACCTAACATCACCTAAATCATCCAGGCGATCATCCACCCGCCGCATATCCCGGCTTACAGACATAAACCGTTCGCGTTCAAAGTGGATTTGAACCTGTAAAGCTCCCCATGAGCCAGCAAAGAACAAAAAAATCGCCAAAAACAGAACACTAAATGCAGCAATGACCTTATGACGGCCGGACCAGCCGAACAGCCGCCTCCAGAACCCAACCTTTATCTGTGTTTTTGCCATGCTTGTGCTTATAGTACCAAATTTACCCAGCTTTTGCGCAGGCCTAGGGCGCCAAAGACCACAGCGTAAGCGAAGCAATTACTTGGAGATTTACTGTAAAT